>Ga0182012_10001114_pt1 | contig 29700 bp, 17 predicted proteins | sample 612S2SmetaG_FD_120486 | JGI IMG/M metagenome (GOLD analysis project Ga0182012, IMG submission 120486) | Permafrost microbial communities from Stordalen Mire, Sweden - 612S2S metaG | ecosystem: Environmental > Terrestrial > Soil > Wetlands > Permafrost | place: Sweden: Stordalen | collected...
ACTCTGCAGAAGATCGATACTCTTCAAAACATTCCCGCATCCAGCTCTGAAGCGCTTCAAGCCCGTACCGCGATTGCAACAGAAGCCAATGCCTACTGCGTTCCTCCCTTAAGTCCCCGGACGGGGCGTCGCCCGTATAGCCGCCAGCCGGTTGGGCCGGGTTCAGGAGCGGATGCAAGCTATCCCAGTACGCCGCCCAAATGGGTCGTAAGTTCCACCGCATTGCTCTCGTTCTCGGGCCGCGCATGAGCCGGGGCGGTGTTCGTGTCTCTCGAGGGCCGCACGTGTTCACGCTGATAGCGGTCCAGTGCGTCATGCAGCAGGTCCAAACTGCTCAGCGGGCCCGCGAAACCCAGGAATTTCATCATCCGTTCTTCGGGAATGCGATGTTCGCAGAACAGATTCCGGGCCATCGCGCGAGAAGGCGAGGGGTTCCCCTCCGAGCAAGCTCAACCGCAGCCCAGCCAGTCACTCAAGATTGCCTTTTATCTCGCTCACCGCGCGACCCCACAACGACGCCTCCTAGCCCACTGATTCGCCTCGTCTTCTCCTCGCTCCGAAGACGATTCAACTCCGCGAAGCGGGCGCACTCATACCCGAAACTCGCCGCCGTCAATGAGAGAATAAGGCTGACAACGGCTTTGAGCCCGCGAAATGACAAGCGGGACGCTGCAGAAATACCCAAATCTATTTTTTGGAGACGCATAACCCAAACGGAATCAGCGCTATAGCGGGAAATTTTGGTTTGCAATTTTGGTTTGCAATTTTGGTTTGCAAGGAATCCACGCGGGCGCGAGGCTTCGAAAAACATAACCGAATTGGCTTCGTTCCGCACATTTCGTTTTTCGTACGGTTGGAAGCGCTTCTCGCCCTCGATCGAAAATCACCGGTGCTCACCTGGGCATCCCGTGTAAGCACACAATAAATCAGCTAGATACAGAGAAATTTTGGTTTGCAAAAACCCACTCTCCAGCAAGGGTGGGCCTTTCGCTTTCGACGTGAACCAAGTGATTTGCCTTAGGGCGACGAGGAGCGGCTCGGATAGTGAACGATTTTGGATACAAGGTCTACTCCATCGTGAGGTGAGCAAGCGAATGTGCCCCATCGCCTGCTGGCGACCGGCGGCAGATAAACTTTGCTTTGCACGCGGGAAGGCCTGTTTTGAAAAAAAAACCTTTTTGAGATACGTTCCAGCGGAGCACAAGCGGAGCACAAGCGACCCGCCCATCGGTAACTCTGATATCATACGGATTCGATGAATTACGGCAACGTCCACTTTACGTTTCGATTTTGGTACTCACCTCCAAACTGAGAGTGGCGTCTAGCTGAAAAGCAGTCAACAGGTTTCGCAAAAGCCCACTCTCCAGCGAGGGTGGGCTTTTTGCATTTGATTCGTATTTGGAACAGGAGCAAGAAAATGATTATTTCCATGCGACAGCACGCGACGAAAGAAGAGATCGAGCATGTCTGCGATCGGATAGTGAACGATTTTGGTTACAAGGTCCACTCCATCGTGGGTGAAGAGCGCGTGGTCATCGGCGTGGTGGGCGTGGGCGACGTCACGCAATGCCTGGAATCGCTCGAAGCCACTCCCGGCGTCGAGCGCGCCATGCGCATCTCCGCGCCTTACAAGTTCGTGAGCAAGGAATTCCAGAAAGACCGCAGCCGGATCGCCGTGCGCAACCTGGAGATCGGTGGAGACGAGTTCATCGTGATGGCCGGACCCTGTTCCGTCGAGAGCGAGAAGCAGATCATGGAATCGGCCGAAGGCGTCGCAGCCGCCGGCGCAAAAATTCTGCGCGGCGGAGCTTTCAAACCGCGTACGTCGCCCTACGATTTCCAGGGTATGGAAGGCGCCGGACTGAAGTTGCTCGCCAAGGCGCGGGAAGCCACCGGACTCGCCATCATCACGGAAATCATGAGCGACGCCGATGTCGGCCTGGTAGCCGAATACGCCGACATCATGCAGGTGGGCGCGCGCAACATGCAGAACTTCGCACTGCTGAAATCGCTGGGGCGCTGCGGCCGGCCTGTAATGCTCAAGCGCGGGCTAAGTTCCACCATCAAGGAATTGTTAATGTCCGCTGAGTACATCGTCGCCCACGGCAACCCCAATGTAATGCTGTGCGAGCGCGGCATCCGCACGTTCGAAACAGCCACGCGGAATACCTGCGATATTTCGGCGGTCCCGGTGCTGAATGAATTGACGCATCTTCCTGTGGTTCTCGACCCCAGCCATGCGGCTGGAAAGCGCAGCCTGGTTCCGCCGCTCAGCCGCGCGGCCGTGGCCATCGGGGCGGATGCGCTCATTGTCGAAGTACACCCGAACCCGGAAAAGGCCATCAGTGACGGAGCGCAGTCGCTCACCGTGGAGCAGTTCCGCAGGATGATGGAAGACCTCAAACCATATGTGGCCCTGTGGAATGAAAGCCGCGTGGGCGAACCGGCGCTGGTAGGCTAGGCGGATGCCCATGAGCCGCCGCGCCAAAATGCTTTCGATCCTCGGCGTGGGCGTTTCGATCCTGGGCGGCATGGTGGGCAGCGCTTTGTGGAACGGCCGCATCTCGACCGACCCCGAGTCACTGCTCAACAGGCTCCCCACGCAGGACGCCGCCGTGGTAGGCATCGATTTCGATGCGCTTCGCAGCGCCGGGTTCGTCCAGTGGCTGGACCATGCCAAGACCCCGGAGGAACCCGAGTATCTTGCATTCGTTCAGGAAACCGGGTTCGATTATAAGCGCGATCTCGATTCCGTGCTGGCTTCCTTCGCGCCCGATGGCGAGTTCTTCCTGATCAAGGGCACTTTCAATTGGGCCAGACTCGAGGAGTATGTCCTGAAGCAGAAGGGTTCTTGCTTCGATCACTTGTGCCGTGTGGTCGGCAGCACGCCCAACCGGCACATTTCCTTTTTCCCTCTCAAGCGCAATTTGATGGCGTTGGCGGTGGCGCCCGACGATACCGCCGCGGCGCGTCTGCAGAAGCTGGGCCCGCAGAGCGACGTCGATGTGCCGGTCGCGCCTCTGTGGATGACGTTGAGCACGGGCGCGTTACGAGGCTCCCGCAACTTCGCTGAATTTGCCTCCGCCCTGACCGGAGCAAACCGCGTGACGCTGACGGCCGGCCCTTCCGGGTCCGCGTTTGAAGCGCGCCTCGATGCCGTTTGCCGCGATGCGCAACAAGCCGGTGCGCTCACCATGCAGCTGCGGACGCTGACTAACGTGCTTCCCCGCGATGCAAGCGGAGTCGCCGGGTTGTTGCGATCCGGCGTCTTTGAGCAATCCGGCTCGCATGTATTCGGGCGCTGGCCGGTGAGCGCGGATTTCGTGCAGAGTCTCGCGGCGCCCTAACCGCCGTCGATTTTGGTCCGGTTGATCAACAACCAGGCTTTGACCAGGCGCAAGCTGAACAAGGCGGCAAAGATACGCCCGGCCAGATAGAAAATCCCTGTCCAGAACCCATAATGCTTCGAGAGAAAACGGGAGAGCCCCAGTTCATGGTCGGCGTCCACGGCGGTTCCCGTGGGCGCGGCGGCCGGATGACAAACGGCGGTTGCCGTTGGGTGGATCAGGATGGTCTTTCCGTTGCGCCGGACCTGCTGCGCGAGTTCAATATCCGGCCCATAGTCGCCGTACCGCTCGTCGATTTCGCGTAGAGCGCGCAGAAAGAAGGAGCGAAACATAATGGCGCGGATGCTGGCGCAGGGCACCCGTTCGCCTGCCCGGGCAGGGCGCAACCGCGGTTCCACCGAGCTTTTTGTGGGTAGATCGGAAACCTGATCGGGGCTCCCGATGAGCAGCGGGCACACGGCGCCGGTGGAAGGCTCGGCGTCCAGCGTGTTGGCCAGCGTTTCCAGAACCTCCGCCGTAATCTCCACTTCGGGCGTCACGAGGGCGATGTACTCCGTTTCGGCGGCGCGAATGCCCAGGTTCAGCGCTTTGGTCATGCCGAAGTCGCGTGGCAATCGAATGAAGCGGACACCCGCGAACCGCTCATCGAGGCCGCTGGTGTCGCCCCACCCGCAGTCCACCACGATGAGAAACAGCCCGCGTCCGTAAAGAGCGGTCAGGCTGCGCAACAGAGCATCGGCGGAGTTGCGGGACACAATGACGACTGCGATTCGTGGCGGCGTGGCTTTCTGTTCAGAAGTTGGAGTCAACCTGATTAGTGTACGCTGATTTTCTCGACACTCGTGTTTTCGTAGTCGTCGGTAACGCGGACAGCGATGATGTGATCCCCGTCGGCGACGCCGGATAACGTGAGTGAGTACTGGAGCGTCTTGGAATCCGAAAGATGCGAGACCGGGTCGATCAGCATCCAGTCATCGCCATCCAGAGAGTATTCGGCGCGCTTGATGATGTTGAGCGCGTCGGCGGCCTTCCAGGAAATCGTCGAGCCTTTCGATGTCAGCCCTGAAATAACCGGAGGTGTGTTGTCAATCAACAGAGGGCTGGAATCCAGTTCGCCCGTGAGCGCGTTCCCGGCCGTGTTGCCCGGCTGGTCGCTCGCCATCACGCGGATGCGGTACTCGCCATCTGGAAACGCTGTCGAATCAAAGGAGTAATGGCGCTCGCCTAGTTTTTCCTTTAACGGTTTCCATGCCGTTTCGTCAACCCCTCGAATCTGAAGGGTGTACGTGAGAGGGTCGTTATTTTCGTCAGCAGCGGTCCAGCGCACCCCGATCCATCCCTTGGCCCAGGTCATGGACGATGCGTCGGCTTCTCCGGAAGACAAGGACGATGGCGAGGCGTGATGGCCGATCGGCGGAAGAGAAATCGACTGCGGCACGCGCTGAAGAATCGAAGCCACCAGGGGCGCGGGGAATTTGTAATTCGCGGGCGTGGCTTCAATCTCCTCGATGCGTGGTGCGACGTTCCGCGACAGGTACGCTTGCTCCACGGAATCGAGGTGAGCGTCGTTCCCGCTCAGCGTGGCGCGCCACTGGATGAACCGCGAAGCAGGCGGTTCGGAAGTGGACCAGTCACTCCAGTAATTGCGCGGCCGATCGAGATTGCCGCTGTGCGATTCCAGCTTGACGGAACTCTGCGGCGTATCGCCATAAGCGATCAGCCGGCCCCATGAGGAGAACACTCCTGAATCGAAAACCTCGCTGGTGACGGTACCTTCCGTCTCTGTTCCCGGGCCGAATGCGAAAACCTTGCCGACATTGGCGCAGGCCGCCGCGATAGCCCCATCCGGGGAGGCAAGCAGCGCGGTGATCTGATTCACGTTGACAACAGCGAGCGCGGTGTACAGGGACGGCGAGTCGATGCGGTACAAAGTGCCCTTATTTCCTGAGCCGAGAATGGCATGGCCGTTGCGGTCGAACGCGATGGAATAGACCACATCGTGAGAATCGCTCCAGACTTTCCCGGGTAGGCCGCTCGGGTCGATGCGGTAAACCTCTGAGCCTCCCGTTAACGCGGCGGCGCGCGGCATCGCCGGGGCTTCCGCACTGGGCGTTGCCTGCACAACGGGCGCGCCGGGCGCGGACGGACCAGCTGCCGCGCGCGTCGCGGCAGTGGAAGCCACGATGGCGGCGAGCAGGGCGCCAGGACTGCCGCTCGATTGCTGTGCGCCTGCGCCGGCCGCGTAAATACTCCCATCGGGCGCAACAGCTACGGCGGTCACTTCGCGCTTGGGCAACTGGTAAAGTACGAATCCGCGGCCCTCCGGCGAAACCCGGATCACAAGGCCCGTGGGATCTGTACCCACGATAAGATCGGTCCCTCGAAACGCCATGGTGCGAGCGTGCGTGTCTTCGCTCCCGAAGAACACCTCGCCTTTGCCATCGGGCGTTACGCGAAGAATCTTCCCCTCGTCTCCGGTCGCGATGTACAGATTTCCCGCGGGGTCGAACAGCATCGACCAGATGTATTTGCACTTGGGGTTATAAAACTCCACAGCCTTCCCGCCAGGCTGGTTACCGGGAGCGAGCCGGTACACCCGCCCGTCGGGGAACGTGGCTGCGTAGACGCGGTCCTGTTTATCGATCGCCAGCGCATGAACTTCCACCGCGTCGAACTCGGCGATCTTTTCCGCCTTGTCGTCGGAGAATCTGTAGACGCGCGCGCCCGGGCCGCCGCCGGCATAGAGAACGCCTTTCGAATCGCGCGCCAGCGCCCAGAGATAGGCCAGGCTGGAATCGAAAAGCTCCGTGGTCTTGGGAGCCAGCGTGACGCGCCCGTCGCTGCGCAGCGATACGCCTTTCAGTTCGCCTTTCTCAAAATCGGAGTACGTGGAACACAGCCAGGTGCGTGTGGAGACGCCCAGGCAAATGACGGGGATGGCGGCGCAGGCGGCCGCACGGATCAGGGTTCGATTCATTTGTCGTGTAGTTACTTGACGTCCACTTTCAGCGTGTAACTTCCCGCGACAACGTAGTCGAAAGGAAGCGACATCTGTTCCGAAGCGGTTTCCGGAAGGGTCGTGAGTTCGCGGTTTAGAGAGCGCCCGGACTGCATCACGTTCAGCACGGAAAGCGGCAAATTGGGAAGAGTCTTATCGTCGTAGTAGGCCGTGGGACTCGATTCGAGCAGCGAAATATAGAGCCGGTCGTTGCTGCGCTCCTGATTGAGCAGCGAAACCGTCTGGGAAATATCGATGAAATGGTTGCCGGCTTCAATCACGTTTTGAACCCGGTTCAAGGTTTCCGCGTCACTCAGCAGGATGCGGTGCTCCCCTTTTGCAATCCCCGGAGGAAGTTTGATGGTGAACTGGCGTTCGATGCGCTCCCCGCGATAGGCGCGCAGAAACACCTTGACCGGCAGTTCGTCCCCGGGGCGGGCTTCGTTCGACGAAATCCACGCGCTTTCGATCGAAACCAGGCGCCGCTCCGGAAGCAGGTCCACGGTGACGTTCACATCCTTGATGTTCGGATTTTCGACGTTGTTCACGTAGAGGCGGTTAAAATGGTCGCCCCACCATCCGGCAAGCATCATGGGCGCGGGCGCAGGTAGTTCGCCCGATGTCTGCATGGTGTTCAGTTCCACGGGTGCCTGGCCTCCCTCAAACCCGATCTTGCCGCTCAGACGGTAAGTGGCTTCCTCGCTGAATTCGTTCAAGCCGGAGAGTGAGTTGAACAGCGTCATCATCATCAGATAGGGCGTCCACTTCTGCTGCTGGAAGACGTGGAAGTGCAACTTCTTTTCGGCGCGAGCCGACCCGTCCACGTTCAGCGAGCGCACCGTGACGGTGACGGGAATCATCGGCGCTTCCTCGCCCAGAGTGCCCATGATGCCGCTATGGCGATCCTGACGCAGCGCCCCCACAATTTCCGTGGCGTTGGCCAGCTTATTGGGCTGGTAGGCCGAGGAAAGCACCATCAGCACATCGCCCTTGCTCATCGGCATGTCGACCGGTCCGAGATTGAAGAACGGGTGCCCGAACGCCAGTATCCGTTTGCCGTCGTTATAGGTAACCGTGCCAAGCCCGGTCATGCTCATGTCTCCGGAAACAAGGACCCCGGCGACAGACTCGCCAGGCCGCAGCGAAGTCTTCCAATCCGCCGCCGGCTTAGATCCGCGCAGGGAGCTGCCTGCCCCGCCCGCCACTGTTGCGATGCCCATCTGCTGCAGAGTGGGCGCGAACGCGTTCATGGTTTCCTGGGAAAATCCGGCAAAGCTTATCGGCGTGTCGATCGGTACCATCGCGGCATTGTGAAGGAAATCCGGAGCGGGGTTGAGGCCGGCGACTTGCTGCCCCGGGCCTGGAGCTTTCGTGTCGCTCGGCCTCGTTTTATCGAGGTCGTTGATTTCGAGCATCAGCTCGATCGGCGTGATCCCGCAGATCGCGTCCGGCGAAAATACGCTGAGCCGAAGCGCCACCGCGCCAATCAGTTTGCCGTCAATATAAACAGGACTGCCGCTCATTCCCCCGGCGACATTGGTGCGCGCCGCGCGGCCGCCCATCTTCCCGATGATGATGTCCTGCCCGGGACCCCACATATTCTTCCACGCGCCGATGATTTCGATCGGAACGGGCTCGGCTTCGGTACCTTCAAAGACCGTCCAGCCGATGGCGTGCATCCCCGGCTTCACTTCGGAAGCCTTGAGAACGGCAACTGGCCCGGATTTGGGGCGTTCGGAATCTGACGCACCGGACGCGAGAGCGCCACACGCGGCAACGGCGATCAACGCGCGTGCGCAGAGCGGCGCGGCGGCTTTCAAGGGCATTCGATGGGGCTCCGTTACACCCAGTCTAACGGATGGCCGCTCGATTCCGTAGGGTTTCGCACTACTGCCGCACTCAGAACCAGAAGATTGTCGGTGGGGGACGGTTCCTCCGCTTCATCCCGGTAGAAGACATACTGCGATTCGGACCCCGCTTTTGCGGCATACATCGCCAGATGCGCACGGCGCTGCATCTCCCCGGGGTCGGCGGCCTGATCGGGGAACAGGCAGATACCCACGGCGGCCCCGACGTGAATGTTGGCGTGTTCCACGCCGATGGGAGCATCCAGACTTTTCACGATCCGCCGGGCTACCTCCTCGGCACTCGCCCGATTATGCAATTCGGTAAGGATCACCGAGAACTCATCGCGCCCGATGCGCGCGACGTGATCGCTTGGCCGGGTGCATGCCAGCAGCCGGAACGCCGCGCAATGCAGTACGATTTCCGCCGCGCCCGCTCCCAGCAGCTCATTGATATCCTCAAAACTCTCGAGGCCTACATGAATCAGGGCGACTTCGTGCCCGTGGATTCGCGCACGGCTCAATGCCGCGTCCAGCCGCTGATCCAGCAGCACGCGGTCCACGATTCCCTCGAGCATGCCCTGCGGCGACTGACGTAACAGGCGATCATAAACACGGCGCTGCTCAACAGCCTGTGCCGTCAGACGTCTGATCTCTTCGAGCAGGACGCTATTCTCCTCGGTGTTCTCCTGGCCTTCCACGCGCATCACGGCGACCGTTTTCCCGTCTAAAGCCAAAACCGGGATGCCTTCGACAGGATCTTCGCGCGCTACCCCACCCTCGCGGATCAACTCAATGCGGCAGGTGCTGCCGGGCAGGTAGACTTCCACCAGGGCGCAGACCCGGTTCAAAATTGCGTCGAGCGACTCATCGCGCGCAAAAGAATCAATAATCCCGTTACGATCCCGCGCAAAAGCCGAGTTCGACGCGGTCTTCTCTGTCCGAAATCTGGCGCGGCGCCGCAGGATAACAACCCAGGCGACCAGGCACAGCGCGAGGATGCTCGGAGAAACGGCCGAGAATCCAACGGGTAGTAGCAGAGATAGCGGTTCCATGCTCAGTAGAGAGTTCGGCACATCGGAGCAAATCTTTAGAGATTAGGACTGCTGGGGGAGGAAAACGGGGACGCGTCACCTTATAATTAAGGAAATATGCACCAGAACCTTACCGAGCGAGCGGTGGATCTTGATCCGCGCGAAACCGAAGAGTGGATTGAGGCTTTCGACCAGATCGTGGAACAGGTGGGCATGGAACGCGCCGCCTTCCTGATGGATAAGCTGGCTGACCGTGCCCGGCACAACGGCGTCGAGATCCCGGTCCAGTTGAATACACCTTATGTAAACACTATCCCAGTGTCCGCGGAGGTGCCTTATCCCGGCGACCGCGCCCTGGAGCGCCGCATGAAGAGCCTCACGCGCTGGAACGCCATGGCCATGGTCTCCCACCAGAACAAGTTGGACGAGGGCATCGGCGGGCATATTTCCACTTACGCTTCGCTGGCGGCTCTGCTCGAAGTGGGTTTCAATCATTTCTTTCACGCCAGCTACGGCGACCAGCCCGGCGATTTCGTTTATTTTCAGGGCCATGCCTCGCCCGGCGTGTACGCCCGCGCCTTCCTCGAAGACCGTTTGAGTTTCGAACAACTCGAGAATTTCCGCCACGAACTGCGCGATACTCCGGGGCTCTCCAGCTACCCGCATCCGTGGTTGATGCCGGACTTCTGGAATTTTCCGACCGTCTCCATGGGGCTCGCGCCCATCAATTCGATCTACCAGGCACGCTTCATGCGGTACATGGAGAATCGCGGATTGATCCCGGCAACGCCGCGCAAAGTATGGGCGTTCCTGGGGGATGGCGAGACGGACGAACCGGAATCGCTCGGCTCCATCACGCTCGGCTCCCGCGAGAAGCTGGACAACCTGATCTTCGTTGTGAACTGTAACCTGCAGCGCCTGGACGGCCCGGTGCGTGGCAACGGCAAGATCGTACAGGAACTGGAAGCGGCTTTCCGTGGCGCCGGGTGGAACGTGATCAAGTGCCTGTGGAGTTCGGATTGGGATCCGCTTCTGGAAAAAGATACGAGCGGCCTTCTGGTCAAGCGCATGAATGAAGCCGTGGATGGCGAGTATCAGGCGTTCAAAGCCAAGGGCGGCGCTTACGTACGCGAGAACTTCTTCGGGAAATATCCGGAACTGCTCAAGCTGGTGGAAAACATGAGCGACGAAGAGATCGGCCGGCTGCGTCGCGGCGGTCATGATCCGAAGAAGATCTATAACGCGTTCAAAGCCGCCACCGATTACACCGGCGGTCCCAGTATTATTCTTGCCAAGACGGTGAAAGGCTACGGCATCGCCGACTTTGAAGGCCGCAATCCCACGCACCAGCAGAAGAAGCTCGACGAGAAGAAAATGGAGTACTTCAAGGCGCGGTTCGAGATTCCGATTCCGGATGAATCGGCGCGCAACGGGGCCTTCTACCGCCCGCCGGATTCGAGTCCGGAAATGGCGTATATGCATGAGCGCCGCAAGCAATTGGGCGGCTACATGCCCTCGCGCAAGTTCGGCCCCAGCCAGTTTGCCGCGCCTCCGATTGAGTACCTGGGCGACATGCTGGAAGGCTCGCGCGGACCGGAGCCATCGACGACGATGGCATTCGTCCGCCTGCTGACCAAGCTGATGAAGCACGAACAAATCGGCAAGCGCGTGGTGCCGATTATTCCCGACGAGGCGCGCACCTTCGGTATGGAATCCATGTTCCGGCAGTTCGGCATTTATGCCAGCCAGGGGCAGCTTTATAAACCGCACGATTCCGACATCATGCTCTATTACAAGGAATCGAAGGACGGCCAGATTCTGGAAGAGGGCATCACGGAAGCCGGTTCGATGGCTTCGTTCACGGCGGCTGGAACTTCGTATTCCACTTATGGCGTGGAGATGATTCCGTTCTTTATCTACTACTCGATGTTCGGGTTCCAGCGTGTGGGCGATCTGATCTGGGCGTTCGCCGATTCGCGCGGCAAGGGCTTCCTGATGGGCGGGACAGCGGGCCGCACCACGCTTTCGGGCGAGGGACTGCAACATCAGGACGGGCACAGCCCCATTCTGGCCAGCACTGTTCCGACATTGGCCACCTACGATCCGGCGTATGCGTACGAGATCGCGGTGATCATTCAGGACGGGATCCGCAGGATGTATCAGGAGCAGGAGAGCCTGTTCTACTACATCACTCTCTATAACGAGAACTACGCCCAGCCGGCGATGCCGGAAGGTGTGAAGGAGGGAATACTGCGGGGAATCTACAAGTTCCGTACCGCCGAAATGAGCAAGCCGAAATCCCGTGTGCAGTTACTGGGCAGCGGGCCGATTCTGAATGAGGCCCTCAAAGCTGCAGACATCCTGGGCGAAAAGTATGGTGTGGCCGCCGATGTGTGGAGCGTGACCAGTTACAACGAACTGCGCCGCGAAGCTTTGCGCGTGGATCGCTGGAACCGGTTGCATCCCGCGGCTGAGCAGAAGACGCCTTACATCGTCAATGCACTGGGCGGGACTGACGGCCCGATCATCGCGGCCTCCGACTATATGAAGATGGTGCCCGATCAAGTGACGCAATGGATGCCGGGGCGTATGCTTTCACTAGGTACGGATGGCTTTGGCCGCAGCGACAATCGCCAGCGATTGCGCGAGCATTTTGAAGTGAATGCCGCGTCTATTGCCGCGGCCGCGCTTTCGAAACTCGCGCGGGATGGGAAATTCGACGCGAAGAAGGCCGCGCAGGCGATTACTGATCTTGGCGTGAATCCGGAGAAGATCGATCCGGCTGTCGCATAGCTTGCTGTTATTCCTTGAGGATCGCCAGATAAACGACGCCAGGGATAAGAACCAGCAAGGCTGCCATCACGAGCGCTAACACGCCGTATTGGGAGAACGCCGCGCCCGCAGCAGGGAAAAGGGCCTTGAAGTCGTAAGTTGCCAGGCTCGTGGCGATCCATCCGCGCACGGAGCGGAGCCACGGCAGACTCAGACTCAGGCACGCTCCAAGCAACCCCACGGCGCAAGCGAACGCCATCCACTGCGCCGCGTGAATGGGACGGCCCGCGGCCGCAGCCGCTTCGTGACGCGCGCGGATCTGAGCGGACCGCCATACGTGGCCGGCATCGGGAAGCGATTGGCGCGCGGTTTCACGGACTTCCTGAAAACCAGCGGCGATGGCGGCAACTTCCGAACAGATCGTACAGTTCACTGCGTGGTCTCGCAGTTCGGAGTCGACGCGGTCGGGCCAGCGGTATTGGAGGACGGACGCCAGGACTTCGGCTTCAAACTCGCACGCCACCGGCTTCATCGCTTGGCTCCTCCCAGTAAGTCAGCAAGTTTTCGACGTGCGCGCGACAACAGCGTCTTCAGGCTGGCGGGCTCCAAACCCAGCACATTCGCAATCTCACGGTGCGAAGATCCTTCGGCGTAGGCCAGCCATAACATCGCGCGCTCCCGCGGCTTCAGCAGAGACATGGCGCGCGTGAAATCGGCATTGCGATCGGGCGCGGCGGCGTCCGCCGGCGAAGCGATGCCTTCAATGCCCTCTCCGGCTAAGTCGACTGGAACGCGAATCCGGCTGCGGCGCCGTTCGTCGCGCACCAGATTTGTCGCAATCCGATAAAGAGTATTGCGGCGATGCGTCTCATTCTCGTAGGTCGCGGCGGCGCGGAGAAAGCGATAGAAGGTCTCCTGGAGTAAGTCGTCCGCCAGTTGACGGTCACCGGTTATCCGGGCGAGGTACCCCCAGAGACGGGACGCCGAACGGTCATAGAACGTACGGAATGTGGCCTCGTCCATCACGAAATCCGCGCTGGCATTGTCTAAGACCTCGCCGCGAGTAATGTCGTTGAACGTCGTGTCCCGAATCATAAAAGCTATTCGCGGGGCGCCGCGGACGGCACTTCAATGAGCCCGAGCCGTTGCGAGATCAGGAAAGAAGTAACCGCCGAAAGAACAAACCCGAGACCGAGCGCAATGCCGAGAACACCGAGAGCATGCAGGGGCTGCGAAGCGTCCTCCGCAAATCGCTGGCTCACGAAAAGCAGGCCCGTACCGCCCGCCATCAGCACCAGTCCGCCTTGCACCGACCAGAGGATGCGGCCGAGAGGCGCGTCAACCGCCCGTGGACCCGCATCGAGGCGAATCGGTGAAGACTGCAGAAAACTCGATCCAGCCGGCGACTGTATATAGGCGAGCATCTCTTCGTGGGCGGCGAACCGGTCCAGAATCTTCGCGTGCGTTTCGGTCTGTATTTTCGCCAGCCGGTCCCATCGACGATAGTCGATCATGGTGCGGACCAGCCACACGATGAATCCAAGAACCATCGCGAAGACGCCGAATGCCCCCAAGCCACCTAGTACATTCTTCCACATATCCAACACCTGTGAAGCGTGGTCTTGTGGATAGCCATCGCCTGGGTTGCCCACATAGTAGGAGGGATTCCGTGTTACCTCGGGATGCGCGCTCAGAAAGCTCACAAGGGCGGGATAGGGCGCGAGGAACGATTGGTTTGCGAACAGACCGGGATCGAGCTCCAGGACGCTTCTCAAAGTTGGGGGGTACTGTTCCAGAAGGTGGGTGAATTCTTCCCGGGTGCGTTCAGCGTTGGGCTGTTCGATACCCACGGTCGATGGGGGCGCCGCCGTTCCCGTTCCGTGCCCTTTCGGCTCCTGCTGCCACGCATACAACGGCGCCAGCACCAGTATTCCCAACCCCAACATTCGTCCGATTCCCGCCAGCGTCATTTTCAAATTCCTCTCTGCCAACTAGATACGCGGCGAGGGGGATAAGGTTAACACGTCACCCAATTGAAACTGTGGACGAACAGTTACTGCACCGTCAACGCATTCGGAATTACCGCTTCCTGCTGGCCGGTAGTCACCCAGATTGAGACTGGCTGCGGTGTCGTTGTCGCACTGCCGGTAAGTTGCACCGTGAGGGTTGTTGGACCCGTTACATTCACGGCACCCACGGTGATTCCGGCAACGGTATCGACTACCGTGGTTCCCGCAACGAAGTTGGTGTTCACGCCGGTCACTGCGAAGGAGCTGGTTGTCCCATTGCTGAGGAAGCCGGGATAGAATTCGCTGAGGATCGGCTCAGTTGACGGGAGCAGCTGGTTGAATGCCCCCCGCATGACGAAGATGGCCATATCGCCTCGGGTTACAGGATTGTCCGGGCAGTACTCCGTGGTTTCGCACCCGCTTGTGATGTTGTCCTCCTTCATGCGTTGAATGTCGTCGAAGGCGAAAGACCCCAAGGGGACATCTGTGAAATAGGGCGTTGCCGGGTAGTCTACAACGGTCGTGGCTCCATACCTCGCGCGGATGATGAACACGGCCATCTGAGCGCGGGTGACGTTGTCGTTGGGGCAGAACAGGCCCACTCCGCAGCCGGTCGTGATGCCCAGCTCGTACAGTTTCTGGATATATTCAAATGCGAATGCATTTGCCGGCACATCGCTGAAGTAAGGAGTCGGTGAGTAAGTGAATGTGCCAAACCCCAGTACAGATCGGACAATGAATACCGCCATCTCCGCGCGGGTGATGTCATCGGTGGGGCAGTAGTCGGTTGTGCTGCAGCCGTCTGTTATGCCCCTGGCGTAGAGCAGGTTCACGGCATCGAAGTAGTAAGTGCCCAGCGGAACGTCGGCAAAAACCTGCTTCGTTTCATCGAGCGAAACGGGGATCGAGTTTCCGGCGACGGATATGGTTGCGGTCGCCGGTGCGCTGGTGTAGTTCTGAGGAACCGTAAGAGTAAAGGAGCCGCTGCCGATTCCACTGGCGCTTTGGGGGTTGCCCTCTGTGTTGTAAGTCTCGCTCAGTATGGCGCCCCAGGGGCATTGGGGTCCATTAGTGGTTACAATGACCGTTGCGGTTCCACCGCCTGCGTCAAAGGCAAATGAAGAGGGCGACACCGATACGGAGCAACCTGCCACGGGAGCCCCAAGCAAGATACTGACGTTATTGTTGGCGGAGCTCGCCACGGCCATATCCAGACGCCCATCGCCGTTGAAATCCCCCAATACGAGGCTTTGCGATTGGTGGCCGGACAGATAAAAGATCTCCGGTTGGAATGTCCCGTCCCCATTACCCAGCATGATTCCGGCATTGCCGCTTGCATCCAGCAGCGCGAGGTCCATCTTTCCGTCGCCATTGAAATCTCCCGAAGTAATGAAGGTCAGTGCGGACGCGGTTTGATAGAGGTTGGGCGTTTGGAAGGTACCGTCCCCATTGCCGAGAGCAATGTGGAGCGGTAGAGGGTCGTCGACCGCCGTGTAAGCGATGTCCGGTTTGCCGTCACCGTTGAAATCCCCGATTCCCAGAGTATTGGCGTAGAGGGTGGCTTGGCTCGGGCAATCGAAACTTCCAAAACCGTTCCCGAAGCAGACGCCGGTTTGACCGACGATGATATCGGGCAGGTTATCTCCATTGAAGTCGGCAATGCCGAAGGGACTCCAGTAGTAGGCTCCCTGATCAAGCGTGAATCCACCATTGCCGTCACCCCAGTAGATTCCAGTATCGGCGAGCAGGTCGGTGTTGCCGTCGCCGTTCAGGTCCCCTGCGGCCGCTACTCCACCGAAGGTGATCCCCGGAGTGATCGTCTGTTCGAACAATCCATTTTGATACAAGAGAGCGACGGTCTCACCGTTCGTCAAGCCGGCGACAATTGACGCCGTTCCGCCACCGCTAAGATCCGCCGCAACCAAGCCCTGCGCCACGCCCGGCAGGCTCACTACATCGGGAGCGGAAAACGTTCCGTTGCCTGCGCCCCAGAGCACGGTCAGGGAGGCCCCGGAAGTGCTGGCCATGGCGAGATCCGTGGCTCCATCATGGTTGAAATCGCCCGACACGATGTTGGCGGGGGAAATACCGGCAGGATAATTCACCCCGCTCGAGAAAGTTCCACCCGCGCCGGTGCTTACGGTTTCGGTTACTGCGAGGGAACTCGAGTAATCGTAAGTGGAGTTGCCCTGGTACTTCGCCGTGACATGTTGCAAATCTCCAGCGGGAAGCTTTACGGTCAGTGTCGCCACTCCGTTCACCACCGGAGCGTTGCCCAAAACCGTACCCGCATCGGAAAAGGTGACCGATCCGGTTGCCGTGAGCGGCGTTACTGTGGCCGTAAGCGTAATGGTTTGATCAATGGTTGCCGTGGGTGAATTGGATATCAGAGTCACAGAATCCGCGAGCGAACCAAGTTCTCCCGGCAGATCGGCGATTCCGTCACCATTGAAGTCGGCTACCAATGCCGAAGAAGTGGAGGTAGCGAAACTTTTGGGCGCTTGAAACGTGCCATCCCCGTTGCCGAAGGAGATCGATTCGCTCGCCGGGCCTGAAGTAACAATGTCGACTATTCCGTCGCCATTGAAATCGCTGAATCCGATCTGCGTCGCGCCCGGGGCGCTGACATAGGAGACCGGCGCCTGGAAGGACCCGTTGCTATTGCCGAGCAGCACCACGAAGCTATTGGAAGGAGAACCGGTGAGCACCGCAAGATCTTGCACACCGTCGCCGTTGAAATCGCAGACGACCACTTCTCCAGGTATCGCGCCGGTGTTTGCGTTCAGGGGCGCTTGAAAAGTGCCGTCGCCGTTTCCGAGAAAGATGCCCACGCTGTTCGCTGCGGTGCCGCTGACGGCGAGATCGGGCTTGCCATCGCCGTTGAAATCGCCGACAGCGAAGCTAGGCACGGACGACAAAGCTGACTGCGGTGGCAGGTTTTCCCAGTATTCAAAATTTCCGCCCCCGATATTGAGAAGGACGCTTACCTCGTTGGTGTCAGAGATGGCCGCGAGGTCCGGCAACCCGTCGCCGTTGAAATCCGCCGTTACGACGCCTGAGTTTCCCACGTAGAACACGGAGTTCGGGGGTTGCGTAAACGTGCCGTTGCCATTGCCAAAGTAAATGGCCGTGGCATAGCCGTTGGAAGAGGACGCGAAATCGAGCTTCCCGTCTCCGTTTAAATCTCCCACGGCGAAAGTTTGCGGAGGCGCCAGTCCGTAAGTCAGTGGCGGCCCGAGATTCCAGGTGGCGCCAGCTTGGAAAGTGCCGTCCCCGTTACCCAGCAAAAGCGCGCCGGTGAGGCTCGAGCTATAGGCTGGCTCCTGAATGAGTAAATCAGGTTTGCCATCTCCATTGAAGTCGCCCACTGCCAAGGGCGTTCCGGAAGGGTACCCTGGGAGTGCCGTGTAGCGCAGCGCGCCGCCCGGATTCGCTTTCACCTGTACCGGAGCAGATGGCGACATTGCTCCGGCTCCGTAAGTGGTATCGCCACCATACACCGCCGTTAAGCTGTTCGTACCGAACGGGAGCAATGATGTCGTGAAGGATGCGTGGCCCCCTGCGAGGGGAGCACCCCCAATAACTGTCAAGCCGTCGAAGAAGGTGACCGAGCCCGTCGCCTCGGATGGAGTAACGGTCGCGGTGAGGGTCACCGGCACACCCAACGTTTGCTGGCTCGCGGACGTTGCCAGCGAAACGATCACCGGATTTCCGATGACAAAAAGCTCGTAGAAACCTGAACTCGGAGATGTGATCGAGTCTCCCGAATAGTTCGCGCTAAGCGCCTGATAGTTCGCCTGCAGAGCGCTTGTGGTTATGGCCGCAGACCCATTGATAACGGAAGACGAACCGAGAGTCGTCTGCCCGTAGGAGAAAGTGACTGTGCCCGTCGCGTCGGAAGGCGTTATCGTCGCGGTCATGGTGATTGGTTGTCCGACAGTGGGATAGGGACTCGTCTGCAACAAGACCGTGCTGGGACGAACGTCGTACTGGATGCTGATTCCGGTTCCCGAGATACCCGCGATGGATACTCTGCCGGTCTTGTCGAAATCGCCGAGCACTAGCGAGGAGGAATAGTTATAAGCATAGGCATCGGCAAAATAGCTGGAGCTGAACGTCCCGTCGCCCTTGCCATAATAGAGCCAGATACCGTTGGTTAGTTTGAACAGGTCCAGGTGCCCGTCGCCATTGATATCAGCCACGTAGAGGGGACCCTGTTGCGGCCCGTACTGGTAAGTGGCGCCTGCGGTGAATGAACCATTTCCATTACCCAGAAAGATGCTGAGTGGGTACGGGTACGAGGAGGAGATCGCAGCCACATCCGGAAAGCCGTCTTCATTAAAATCTCCCACGCCAATCGCAGACGGATTCGACGTGAATCCTACCCCGAGATTCGTCGTCACAGGTGAAGCGAACGTTCCATCTCCATTTCCCAGGAACACAAGAAACTCGCCGTACTGCTCCGGACTGTCGAGCAATGCCGTCGAAGTAACGATCAAATCGGGCCGCCCATCGTCATTGAAGTCTGTCGACAAAAGCCCAAAGGATTCCCCGGTGACTCCGAACGAAACAGGTTCCTGGAAGCTGCCGTCGCCATTGCCAAACAGAAGGAAGACGGTATTGGTCGCTTGGTTTAGGGAGGCAATATCCACGCGGCCATCCCCATTGAAGTCCGCCAGCGCCCACGGATAGGGATTGGGGTAGAGGGTGTAAATGTTCGAAGGAAAGGCGTAACTATTGACGGGTCCGGCGCGGAATGTCCCGTCGCCGTTTCCAAGCAAAATGTTCAGACCGGAAAGCGTGGGGATCACAAGATCTCCAAAACCATCGCCGTTTACGTCGTTGATAGAGAGAGAGAGAGGCGCTGCGTTGAGGTTGTAGCTCACAGGCGCGGCGAAGGTTCCCGGACCGGTGGAGAGGAATACGGTGATGGTGTGATCGTAATTTGCGGCTACCAGGTCGATTAATCCGTCGCCGTTGAGATCGGCCCCGGCGATGAGGACGGCACCGTCGCTGTCGTTTAATTGGGGACCGGAAACCAATGCCCCGCCGGCTTGCGAAGATACAACCACGCTGATCGGAGAGGACATTGAGTAGTTATAGGCAGCGCCTCCGTCGTACTGCGCGGTCAACGAGTGGGAACCCGTGGTGAGCGTGGCAGTGGTGAGGGCGGCATGGCCACCGTTGACGGCCCCTCCGCCGAGCGCACCGCCGTTGTCAAAGAAAGTGACGTTGCCGGTGGCCCCGCCGGGGGAGACGGTAGCAGTCAGCGTCACGCCGTCACCGTAAGTAATAGCGGACGAACTGGCGGCCAGTGTAATTGTCGAGGGGGTACCGGTGAAACTGACACCGACCAGCGATGAGGCGCCGGGCTGGGTTAAGGAATCGCCGCCATAAGTCACGCTTACTAAATGGAGGCCAGTCGTTGTCACTGGTTCGGTGAACGTCGCCGCGCCGGAAGCGAGCGGCGCCGTTCCCAGCACTTTTCCTGTGTCGAGAAACGTGACCGTGCCCGTTGCGGTTGCGGGCGATACCGTCGCCGACAGGCCCAGCGTCTGACCAATCGCGAGCGAATTGGCGGAGGGCAGAAGCGTAACGGCGGAGATATCAGTTCCCAGGTATATGTTCACTCCGCCCGCGATGATATCCACCTGGCCGTTGTTGTTTAAGTCGGCTACATTCACAAACGCCAGATACCCCGGGCTGGCCTGCGGGAAGAAGACGAAGCCACTCTGGAAAGTGCCGTCGCCGTTCCCGTATGCGACGTCGGTGGTGGTGACGGCATCGAGTTTACCGTCGCCGTTCACATCCGCCAGGGCAACGCCGTTTCCGGCCGAGGATGCCGTAGAGATGGGTTGAAAGGTTCCGTCTCCATTCCCGAGAACGGATAGGAGGGACGTGCCCGTGTTCCAGATGAGATCGAGCTTGCCGTCCGCGTTCAAATCAACGGCTACAAGGTTCGAGGCTAGGATGGGCGAGGCGTGGGTTGCTCCAGCGCCAAATGTCCCGTCCCCATTTCCAGGGTAGAAAGAGTAACTCGTCGGTCCAGGAATAATTACATCGATCTTGCCATCTCCGTTGAAGTCGCCGGCGATGGCGCTTTCGTTGGAATATGCTGTCGAGATGAAGTTTGCAGGCGCGAATGTGCCGTCGCCATTCCCAAGTGCGACAGGAACCCCGCCATCGAGCGTCGAGAACAGAAGGTCGGGGATTCCGTCTGCATTGAAATCCGCGACTTGCAGGCCCAGGATGGGGAAGGAAAACGTAGTTGAAACCGGCGATTGGAACGTTCCGTCTCCATTTCCCAATAAAATCTCAGCGCCGGAGTAGTATGTGCCGAAGGCGAGATCAGGCTTTCCGTCGCCGTTGAAATCCGCGACAGCGACGGCTTCCGGCCCGCTGACGGGGGAAATGCTGGCGCCGGTTGCGAAAGTGCCATCCCCGCGGCCGAGATAGATCTGGATCGATCCGTCGACATAGATCGCGATATCCGTATAGCCATCGCCGTTGAAGTCGGCCGTGGCGGCGAAATTCGGGGAATAATAATTGGTGTTCAAGCTGGGCAAAGCGAGAAAGTCCAGAGCGGGCTTCGATTGAACCGTCAAGGCACTGACAGCCGAAAGGCTCCCCGTATCGCTGGAATCGCCGTCATAACGCGCAGAAAGCGGGTGTACCCCAGAGCCGAGCTGATTCGTTGTGAACGTTGCCGAACCGCTGTTGAGAACCGCAATCCCCAAAATCGCCGATCCGTCATAAAACGTGCATTTGCCGGTAGCGCCGGCCGGGCTCACAGAGGCGGTGATAGTGACAGTCTGACCGAGGGTCGCGGGGTTCGGAGAAACAGAAAGCGTGGTGGAAGTGGTACCGGCCAGGGCGCAAGAGGTAACGCCAGCGGCCAAACAAAAAGAAAGCAGGCAGCGATCCATAGATTAGTCAATTTGCGACGATGTATCTCGACTATCATACCCAATTGGCGCCCACAACGGGCTGGCGGGGTTGATTTCCTTGCAATCCGAGCTATTTTACACCAACTAAGGGTGTGTCCTGGTTTGCCGGGGCGCCTAAGAGCGCCTCACGGCAGTAGGCATAACACTTAGTCACTTCTTCCACCGTGTCCCCGCCCTTATATTCGTACTCGATATTAGCCGGGATCTTCCATTGCGTCTTCTTCAGTAACTGAAGAACGGGCTTGATCGGGGTGTCACCCTGGCCGAGCGGCATGTTCTCGCCTTGGTTCTTTTTGCGATCTTTGATGTGAAGCGTGATAATGCGATCGTGATGCTGCTGGATGTAATCCACCGCGTCGAAACCCGCAGCCGTGAAGTGGCCGATATCCAGATTGACGCAAATGTACTTCGAGCGGCCGTTCATGGCCTCTGCGAAGCTATCGGGCGAGGCGAATTCACCCGGCTTCATGTTGGAGTGGCCGTGCATCCCGACATAGACCTTGTACTGCTTTGCATACTGATCGATGCGATCTACCACCGGCAGAGTGGTGGACGCGGTGATCTTATCCGTACCCAAAGCGCGGGCGATCTCAAAGCCGTGCTCAATCGCGCGATCCGTCCAGTTCTTCCGGAAGCTGTAGTTCAAGGCGTAGATCTGGATACCGGCGTCATCGAACTTGCGCCGCACTTGTTGGAACGTTTCCACCGGCGCGGTCTCCCGCCAGTGCATCATGTCTGCGCCGCGAAGCTTGGGCTCGATATGTCCATCCCAGAGCTCGCATTCGCTGAGCCCGATCTGAACCATGGCGGCGATGGCGGCATCAAGCGGGCGGTCGCGGAAGCTATAGCTTTGCGCACCGATCTGCACTCCGTCGATCACGGAATCCGGTTTCACCGGCTTGGCAAACAGGCGCGAAGCAGCAAGCGCCCCCGCTGCGGCAACAGAGAATTGGCGTCTGGAGATCATGCGGAGAGTATATCTACTCCGGAAGGGCGAAAGTGAGCAGAGATCCACCGGATGCCACAGTTACGTACTGGCGCCCCTGCACCTGGTAGGTAATGGGAGCGGTGGCGATACGGGAACCCGTATTGAGCTTCCAGAGGAGCTCTCCGGAAGATGCGTTGAATGCCATCAGGTAGCCGTCTTCATCGCCGGCAAACACCAGGCCGCCCGAGGTGGAGAGGGTACCGGCCCAAGGCTCGCGGTAATAACGGAACATCCATTTGGCTTCCCCCGTGACGGGGTCAATGGCCTTGAGGAAACCGTGCCCTTTCTCGGCGGAGTCGCTACGCGGGAAAGTTCCCCAGTAGCCTTTGCCCTCCTTATACAGCGGCGGAGCGCTGAAGTAAATATCGCAGGCCTCCCGAACCGGAACATAGAACAGCTTAGTTACCGGGTCATAAGTGGGCGCCATCCAGTTCGCGCCACCCGCCAGTCCAGGACACACGCGCGTTCCTTCTGCCGAAGGATCGGAGTTCGGGAGCCGGATCGGACGGCCCTTCGCATCGAGACCCTGTGCCCAGGTTTGCCGCGCGAATGGGAAACCTTTCAAGAACTCACCTGTCTCCCGGTCGAGCACATACAAAAACGCATTTCGATTCGCCTGCACGACCACCTTGCGGAGCTTGCCGTCTATGGGAAGATCGAGGAGCATCGGAGTCTCCGCGGCATCCCAGTCATGAGTGTCATGCGGCGTGAATTGGAAATACCACTTGAGCTTGCCGGTGTCGGGGTCGAGTGCGACTAATGAGCAGGAGTAGAGGTTATCGCCTTTGCGAACGTCGCCATAGAGATCCGGGGCGGGATTTCCGGTCCCCCAATAGATGGTTTGCAGTTGCGGATCGTAAGTGCCCGTCATCCAGGTGGGCGCGCCGCCGTGACTGGCAGAATCGCCCGACCACGTATCGCCTCCCGGTTCCCCTTTCAACGGGACTGTGTAGAAGCGCCAAACGCGTTTTCCGGTAGCTGCGTCATAGGCGTCGATAAACCCTCGTATGCCGTTCTCGCCGCCCGAGATTCCGACGATGATCTTGTCCTTTACCACCAACGGCGCGAGCGTTGCATAACGTGCTCCGGGGACAAATGGAGCGATCTCCGCCTGCCAAAGCTGCTGGCCGGTTTTGGAATCGAGCGCCACCACATTCGCATCCGGGGTGACCATGAACAGGCGGTCACCCAGAATCGCCAGCCCGCGATTGGCCTGCCCGGTTTGATGACCCGCGGGGAAGTTATAGTTGTAACGCCAGAGTTCGCGGCCGGAGCGCGCATCGAGCGCCGCGGCCACACCGTCGGGAGCGCTGATGTACATGATGCCGTCCACCACCAGCGGGACTACTTCCCAAGAACCGGCTTTGCCCGATTGGTAGATCCAATCGACACCCAGTTTCCTGACGTTGGCGATGTTGATCTGATCGAGGGTGCGGTAACGAATGGCGGAATAGTCGCCCCAGTAAGTGAGCCAGTTCTGCGGCTCTTTGGCCGCGTGAGTGAGCCGCTCATCACTCACCCCGCCGGAGCCGCCCAAAAAGCCGGTTTCCGGCGGAAGCTTAGCATCCGCGCCCCGGAGGGAAGCCAGATAGGCCACAAGATCGTCGCGATCCGCGTCTACCAGCTTATAAACCGGCATCAAAGATTTCGTCAAAGGCTTGATGGAGAGTAGTTGCTTCTTATTCAACAGAGCGAACTGCTGGTCGGGAAGTCGAAGCTGCAGGGTGAAGGTGTCTTCATTGATGCGCACGCCGGTCAAGTGCTTCCCTCCGGTCATGATCACGGAGACGCCCTCGTATTCGGGCGCGATATCGGCGGAGGGATTGGCTATCGACTCACGCAGGTAATCGAGAGACCTGGCCGCGCCGATCCTTGTTAGTTCCGGCCCATAGATGCTTCCGGCGTCACCAACACGATGGCAACTGGCACAGCCATTCTGGAGATAGAGAGCTTTCCCATGGACGGCGTTACCGGGTACTTCGCGACCCGGTGATGGTCCCGTGCGAAGCGACCGGATGTAAGTGATGAGCGCGTCCAGATCGTCCTTTTCCATATCGAACGACGCCATGCCGGTTCCCGGAATGCCGTGCTGGACAATATCGCGCAGGCGTTCGTCTGAGGTGTTTTGCGAGATACGCTCGGAGACCAGGCTGGGCCCGCGTCCGCCGGTGCCCGTCATCCCATGGCAGAAAGCGCACGTGCTCCGGTAGATATCGGCGCCCGGGTTCGGCTGGGCGCTGGCGGCCGCTGATAACAGGAAGATAGCGGTAAGGAGGGTTTTCATGGTTACTTAAGGAACTTGCTCCATCGTGGGGATGGAATCGGCTTGATACGTTGAAAGCGTAGGCGGCGAGGTATCGGGCTCGAGTATCCACGCGATCCTGCCGGCGTAGTATAGCCGCAATTTCTCGTCTTCGAGCGAGCCCAGATCCCTCGCCCAAACGATTTTTTGGCCATCGATGTCCGCAGAATTGTGAACCCATTCCTCAAATTCATGGCGCGGACTATAGCGGACAAACACCAGTTGCTTGCCGGGCTCTTGATCGAGACGCTGGTTGATCTCGGTGCGCCCGTCCGGGTTTGGCCGGTCGATGTTTACGCCCGCTTCAAATGCTTCGAGCGGTTGCCAGTCTATCAGATGCACGCCATACCAAAAGACGAAATGGAAACACGCGACATAGAGAATCACGCGGCTGAAGACCGGGCCGGACCGGATGCCTCCAATAAGGGCTGCCAGAATCAGAAGGCATGTTAGCGCGGCGATGTAATGCGGATAGAAGTAAGGATAGAAATTGGTACCCGCGACGAACAGCAGAACCGAGAATAAAATCCAGCGGCTGCGATGATTCCGCAGGGGCAAGAGAAAGAAGACCAGCGCGCCATAAAGCGGCGCGAGAAAGAAGAATCGGGCGAAACGCACCCGCGCAAACAGGCGTTGCACATATCTTCCGGGGCTATCCGTTCCAGTGCCATGTAACTGCGACTGTATCTCATAATCCAACTCTTGCTCTCTGGTCAGTTCGCTATGGGGAATCGGGTTCGGCTCAAACGTGAACGATGCAGGAATACCGTACTGATAGCGGCTTGCCTGATAAGGAAGCGTGGTCCAAGAACCGGTGACGGCATGATTGTCGACCGCCAAAAACACGATCGCCGGCAAGAGACAGAGGCCAGCGATGCCGATTTGCTTCCAGATCACGAGGCGCTCAACCAGCAGGTAGACCACGACACTGGCGGCCAGCAAGACAAACTCGAACGGGCGAGTCAATAATTGGATCGCGAGCCCCGCGCCAAGCGTGACTGCGTACTTGCGGCCATAAATGAGGCGCGGCAAAGAGCCGAACACCAGGCAACCCGCGATGGCGGAAAGAGCGCCACCCCAATAGCTATTCATCCATTGGTTCAAGGGTCCGAACATCAGCGCGGCGAATATGCCACCGAGAAAGGCCATGGCCTGAGTAACCCACCCGCGGAGCATCCAATAGGTAAGTGAGGACAGAGCGGCGATAGAGAATGCCACGCCGACCCAGGGAGAACCGAAACACAACCAGAAAACCGCCAGAAGAATTCCCTGTCCCGGCGGAAATATCGAGCTATAACTGGGTTGCTGCAGGACGAAGAAAGTCTCAAAGAATTGATAGAGCGGATGAACGGGGTTCGACATTCGAAAATGACGAAATGTGTCGGCCAGCAGCAAATAACTAAAATCGTCCGTTACGCGGGGAACGGGGATCGGATAGTGAGGAATAAGGGCAAGCCGGAGCAACACGGGCAGAACGGCCAGCAGCAGCATGCACCACGCGGTCTTCCGCGATAGCTTTCCTACGAGCGGCATGATCCAGGGCCGCCAAATCAGGGCCAGAGCTAGGAGCCCGACTGCGAGGGTGAACTCGATAAAGTCGGCGGCTCCGAATCCAATCGGGTTATGAATCGGGAGAAAAGAACGGAAGATTTCGAAGAGGAACACGAGTTACTCGACGCGGTAATTCGGTGCTTCCTTGGTAATCACCACGTCGTGGACGTGGCCTTCACGCAACCCGGCGGGAGAGACGCGCATGAAGCGGGCGTTTTTCTGGAGCGCGGGAATGGTCTGTGTTCCCAGGTATCCCATGCCGGCTTTTACGCCGCCCACCAATTGATAGATGAAATCCGCAACCGCCCCCTTGGAAGCCACACGGCCTTCGATCCCTTCGGGAACCAGCTTGCTATTCGACTCCTGCGAATAGCGATCGGCATTGCCCGCCATCGCTCCCAGCGAACCCATGCCGCGATAAGTCTTGTAAGTGCGGCCGCCGAAGAGAATCGTCTCGCCCGGGCTTTCGTCCGTGCCGGCCAGAAGACTGCCTATCATGACGCAATCCGCCCCGGCGGCGATGGCCTTTGTGATATCTCCGGAGAACTTGATTCCTCCGTCGCCAATGACAGGAACGCCGGTGTCACGAGCAGCCCGGCTGCAATCGGCTATGGCCGTGACCTGAGGAACGCCGGCGCCGGAAACCACGCGCGTAGTGCAGATTGACCCCGGACCAATGCCCACCTTGATGCCGTCGACGCCCAGCGCAATCAGAGCCGCCGCTCCTTCATAGGTGGCGACGTTGCCCACCACAAGTTGCACATCCGGGAACTCCTGCTTCACTAACTTGACGGCGTCCATCACGCGGCGGGTGTGCCCATGCGCCGTATCAATGGCCAGAACATCCACCTTCTTGCCCACCAACTCGCGCGCGCGGTCGAGGAAGTCACCGGTAGCGCCAATGGCCGCGCCTACCCGCAGGCGCCCTTGCTCGTCTTTGGCCGCGTTGGGGTACTTCAGCTTCTTCTGAATATCTTTAACGGTGATCAACCCTTTCAGGTTGTAGTGACTGTCGACGACTAATAACTTCTCGACGCGGTGACGGTGAAGGATGGCCGCGGCCTCTTCGAGCGTGGTACCCACGGGAACCGTGATGAGGTTCTCCTTGGTCATGACATCTTCGACGGGCAGATCGAACCGCGTTTCGAATCGCAGATCCCGATTGGTGAGGATGCCGACGAGTTTGCCGTCGCGCGTTACGGGAACGCCGGAGATGCGGTAGCGCTCCATTACGCTGAGGGCCTCGTAGATCTTTTGCTCCGGGCCGATGGTGACAGGGTCGACGATCATGCCGCTCTCACTACGTTTGACGCGATCCACTTCCTCGGCCTGGCGATCGATCTTCATGTTGCGATGGATGAATCCGATGCCGCCCTGCTGCGCGAGCGCGATCGCGAGGTGCGACTCCGTCACCGTATCCATGGCGGCGCTGACGATGGGAATATTCAGCGTGATCTCGCGCGTTAGCTGGGTGCGCGTGTCCACCTCACCGGGCAGGATCTCGCTGAGCGCGGGGACCAGGAGGACGTCGTCGAAGGTCAACCCTTCCGGAATGCCGTTCTCAATCATGTGACTACCAGTTTAGGCGAGTGGCGGGAACCAGTCGGAGTCGAACCGACCAGCGACACAAGTGCCGCTCAACGGTTTTGAAGACCGGGCTCACCACCGGGCAAGATTGGCTCCCGACCGCTAGTGTAGCGGACTGGGTTAGAATGGGATTCTCGCCTGTAAATTCCCCGATCGTCTAACGGTAGGACAGCGGCCTTTGGAGCCGTGAATCGTGGTTCGAATCCATGTCGGGGAGCCACTGAGCCTCAGGTCCCGCGTCAGCGGCCAAATCTCGTTGACTTCATCACGATTCCCAACTCGCCGCCCGTATTCACAACATTTGGCAAGGTTTGTCTCACGGTGGCCTCTCTCCTGGCGGGAGCGAAAGGCACGCCCGTTTCGCCGCGGTCGCTTTGGTGCCGGCCAGGACCGCACGTTTTCTATCCCGAATTCTCCGTTCTCTCCTGTTGACAGGGAGGTTTTGTTGACAGGGGAGGTTAAACTCGGGCTTCCAACGGGATGGGGAAAGTGGCGGCGGCGCTTGCCGTTTACGCCCTATCCGCGAATCGCGACCCGTATAGCATCCCTGCAAATAGCTAGCGGAGAACGCCCCGGGGCAGCAGCTTAAGCAGGTATCGGGTTAACTCTCCGCGAACACTCTCTAGAATTGCGGTGTACGAATCGCTCCGGCCGTAAGCGGTAACTAACGCCTCAGGATGATCGCATTTCTTGAGGAGTTTCCCAATCTTCATTTGGACAGTAGCTAACGAATTGGATGGGTATTTCGGAATATCGGCCTCCAACTTCGAAACCGCATGACCGACAACAAGCGTGAACGGAAAGAACTTCTTCGGTTCACTCCGCATGTAGTTTAATGCGTTGGTCAGATCGCCACCCCAACCCAGGTACGAGTTGTTGATCTCACCGAAGGGAGACGCGAAGAACTCAACGTGGCGATATCGGAGACGTTCGGTTTGGGCCGCGTCATTATCAGTTGGCCATCCCGCCAGTTCGTTTCTACAGAACGTTTCAAATTCTTCATCGCCGAGGCTTCGCGCGATTTGCAACGCCTCCGCAATGCATTGGGAAAGTGCAGTCCTCCTAGACTGCACTTCGGCAAGCAATCGCGAGACCCGCGCCGACGAATCACCCTGGTCAACCAACGGTTCCGCGCCGACGCGATTTTGAATTAACGGGGTGAAGGAATTCACCAACTCCACGAATCCCGCAGAGTAGTTTCGGCGAAAGTCTGCAAATTTCTTGGTCTTGAGAAACTGCGGAATGTCGCAGTCGGCGAGCAGTACGGGGAGAACAGAAGTTTTCTTTGACTGGACCTCATCCCAGTACTTGGTTTTCCACTCTCGATTCGTGCTCGGGCGCGTATCCGGGAGGCGCTGCCGTTGGCGGACGCGTGTGGGCTCGTGGGCGTCGTCGCGAGCCTCGCTCTCCTCTGGGCGAACATCGACTTGGCTGAGGGGAAGACCACGTCCGCCGCCACCTGGCTCGTCACGGCGCGCCACAAATTCGCCGAGCAGGAGGACGAGGGTGGCGTGGCACACGTGACGCGGCTGCTCGACACGCTCCGAGCACGCGCGGAGTAACCATATCTTATACGTTTGGTGAGGTCCGACATCTATAGATAGCCGCCATAGCGTGGTTGTGTTGATTCGAAACGTGCCGGAACACCACATAAGTGTCCTTATGCAGCGTTCACTCATGAACATTCGATCTCGAGTGGAGCGAAAGCCGAGCCTAAAATGGGCGGCCACTGCTAACCGTTCGCGACGATCTCCAGAACAGCGGCCCGAAAGTCACTTAGCGATGAAATCCGCCGCGAATTTATTGCCTCCAGATCTCCGCGCGTGCATGGATAACGTTCCAGACGGTTCACGAGAGCGGGCAGATCCACGACCCTGATGTCCCTGTCCTGCGCTTCAGCCCGCGCGCGTTTCGTGAGCCGCCCATTAGTTATTGGTTCGGAATCACCACTTACAATGGATGCACTGGTCGTGGCGCTTCTGGTGCATCCCGCGCTGCATCGTAGATTGGGGCAATTGTCTGGAATTGTAAGCTTGCGAGTTTGCGTTGGATTCGCGGGACGAGGAAGGGGCGCACGGCCGGAGTAACCTCACGGTAACGAAAAATAGTTCCGATGTCGGTTGACTTTACGTGCCCCGACGGAGTAACCTCTTGCCAAATGACTCGCGTAACTGGCGCTTTCAGATACCGCACCACGACGACAATCATGGCCGGCGTGTTCGCCGGGCTGATCGTTACCCCCCCCCCAGCAACTTTTAGGCCAAAGCACGGTGATGACGCCCGGGATGACTGCGGGCACCATTCCGGCGGCGAGTGCATCC
>Ga0182012_10001115_pt1 | contig 29699 bp, 26 predicted proteins | sample 612S2SmetaG_FD_120486 | JGI IMG/M metagenome (GOLD analysis project Ga0182012, IMG submission 120486) | Permafrost microbial communities from Stordalen Mire, Sweden - 612S2S metaG | ecosystem: Environmental > Terrestrial > Soil > Wetlands > Permafrost | place: Sweden: Stordalen | collected...
ACCTTCTCGGGGTGCGTCTCGGTGATCCACTGCGCGCCCAGCTCGCCGCCGGTCTCCTCGTCCACGACCGTGACGATCAGCAGCTCTCCGCGGGCGGGGCGCCACCCCGAGCGCGCCAGCGAGGCCGCCGCGGCGATCTCGGCGGCCACCTGGTTCTTCATGTCCAGCGCCCCGCGTCCCCACAGGAAGCCGTCGTGAACCTCACCCGACCACGGGTCGTGGGTCCAGGCGGCGGGGTCGGCGAGGACGGTGTCGACGTGGCCCAGGTAGCAGAGCGTCGGTCCCGGCTGAGCTCCCGGCGGCGCGCTGAGCCTGGCCACGAGGTTCGGGCGCCCGGGCTCGGCCCCCAGCAGCTCCGTCTGGAAGCCCGCCTGCTGCAGATGTGCGGCGAGATACTCCTGCGCCTCGCGCTCGGCCCCGGGCGGGTTGACGGTGTTGAAGCGGATCAGCCGGGAGAGGAGCTGCTGGGCCTCCTGCGCCGGGGAGTCGGGCGTCATGCCCCGGATCGTACGCCCATCGCAGCGAGCTCCTCACGGCTCATGGGGAAGTGGCACGCGGCCAGCGTGCCCGACCCCTTGTCCTCCAGCATCGGCTCCTGCTGGGAGCAGATCTCCTGCGCCTTGGGGCAGCGAGTGTGGAAGCGGCAGGCGCTGGGAGGATTGGCGGGGCTGGGCACGTCGCCACCCAGCACTCTGCGCGCCTCGCCGTGGCGGGTGGGATCGGCCTGCGGCACGGCGGCCAGCAGGGCGGCGGTGTAGGGGTGGCGCGGGAAGCCATAGAGGTCATCGCCGCTGCCGATCTCCACGACCTTGCCCAGGTACATGACGGCCACGCGGTCGCACATGTGCCGCACCACCGACAGGTCGTGTGCGATGAACACCACCGTCAGGCCCAGGCGCCGCTGCAGGTCGCGCAGCAGGTTCAGCACCTGTGCCTGGATCGAGACGTCCAGCGCGGAGACGGGCTCGTCGGCGATCAGCAGCTTGGGGGAGAGCGCCAGCGCGCGAGCGACGCCGATGCGCTGGCGCTGGCCGCCTGAGAACTCATGCGGGTAGCGGTTGTAGTGCTCGGGGTTCAGCCCCACCGTCTCCATCAGCCGCTGCACCTCGCGTTTGCGATCGCCCTTCTCCTTGAGCATGCCGTGGATCGCGAACGGCTCGCCGATGATCGAGCCGATGGTCTTGCGCGGGTTCAGCGAGGAGTAGGGGTCCTGGAAGATCATCTGCACCTCGCGGCGAACCGCCTTGAGCGCGGCCCCCTTCAGCCGCGTGATGTCGCTTCCGTCGAAGTCGATCTCCCCGGCGGTGGCATCGAGCAGCCGCGTGAGCATCCGTGCCGTGGTGCTCTTGCCGCAGCCCGTCTCGCCCACCAGCCCCAGCGTCTCGCCGCGCCTTATCTCGAAGCTGACGCCGTCGACGGCGCGAACCGCGCCGACTTTCTTCTGGAAGATGATCCCGCGCGTGATCGGGAAGTGCTTGACCAGACCGACCACCCTCACCAGCGGCCCTGCGGGCGCCTCGCCCTGCTGGGGCGCCTGGCCGGCGGGTGCAGCAGCGCCGGCGCCCTCCCCGAACGCCGATGCCGCGCCCGTCGCGCCCTGCTCGCTCATGCCGGCTCACCGGTGGTGCCGACCGCTGCGAGCGCCTGCTCGGGCGTGTCACCCGAGGAGAGGCGCCCCCAGAGCTCCTTGCGCGCGCGCGAGTCCAGCAGGCAGGCAACATGGTGGTCGGGGTCATCCTCGACAGCCTGCAGCGCGGGGTCGATGCGGGCGTGATCTGGCTGCGCGTATGGGCAGCGCGGATGGAAATGGCAGCCGCTGGGTGGGTTGATCAGGCTGGGCGGCGTGCCCGGGATCGGCACCAGGTCGTCGTGGCGGGAGCCGTCCAGCCGCGGGATCGAGCGCAGCAGCCCCCAGGTGTATGGATGCTCGGGAGCGCCGAACACCTGTGTGGTGGACGCCGTCTCGACGATGCGTCCGGCGTACATCACCGCGATGTCATCCGCCATCTCCGCCACCACGCCGAGATCGTGCGTGATGATCACGATCGCCATCCCGAGCTCCCGCTGAAGCCGTTCCATCAGGGCAAGGATCTGAGCCTGCACGGTGACGTCCAATGCCGTGGTGGGCTCGTCGGCGATCAGCAGCTTGGGCTCGTTGGCGAGCGCCATGGCGATCATCACGCGCTGGCGCATGCCGCCGGAGAACTCATGCGGGAACTGATCCACGCGGTTGGCCGGGTCGGGGATCCCGACCAGGCCGAGCAGCTCCACCGCCCGCGCCCGCGCGACGGCCTTGCTGACGTCGCGGTGCGCGCGCACCGCCTCGATCAGCTGCTTGCCAACCTTGTAGAGGGGGTGCAGCGAGGAGAGGGGATCCTGGAAGACCATCGCGATTTCATTGCCGCGGATCGCGCGCAGCTGATCTTCGGGGAGGGTCACAAGGTCCTGCCCGCCGAACATGATGCGCCCGGAGATGCGCGCTCCCTGCCTGCGCGTGAGTCCGAGCGTTGTCAGCGAGGAGACGGTCTTGCCCGAGCCGGACTCGCCCACGATCCCCAGCGTGCGCCCCGGCAGGACCTGGTAGGTGATGCCGTCCACGGCGTGCACCAGGCCGTCCTCGGTCGGGAACTCGACGTGGAGATCCTCCACGCGCAGCAGCGGCTCGGCGGCGCTCACGAGTAGCGCACCCGCGGATCGAGATACGCGTAGGCGATGTCCACCACGATGTTGGCGACGATGATGAACATCGACGCCAACAGCACGGTGCCCTGCGTGACCGGGAAGTCCGAGGAGGAGATCGCCACGTAGTTCAGGCGACCGATGCCGGGGATGTTGAACACGGTCTCGATCAGCACCGCGCCGCCCAGCAGCACGCCGATTTCCAGTCCGAACAGCGTGAAGATGGGGTTCACCGCGGCTCTCACGCCCTGTCTCACCACGGCCGCCTCGTTGAGCCCCTTGGCGCGGGCGGTGCGGATGAAGTCCTCTTTCATAGTCTCGCTGAGGCTGCTTCGCATCAGCCGCGCGTAGATGGCCGCCGAGCCGGAGGCCAGCACGATCCATGGGAGTATCAGCGACGTGAACCATTTCCACGGATCGCTGGTGATCCCCACGTAGCTGCCGGCGCCGGGGAGGATCTTGAATTTGCCGATGTCCGACGCGAACAGGTAGAGGGTTATCAGCCCGAGCCAGAATTCCGGCGCGGAGATGAGGACCAGCGCCGTGCCCATTGCTGCGCGGTCAAGGAACGTGTGGCGGCGCAGCGCTGAGATGATCCCCACGCTGAGCCCCGCGACGATCCACAGCACCGCGGCTCCGATCGCCAGCGACGCGGTGGCACCGAGCCGTTCTGCGATCAGGCTCCTGACGGCCTCCTGGTTGTAATAGCTGTAGCCGAAGTTGAAGTGCAGGAACACTTCCTTGAGGTACACCCAGAACTGCACTATCAGCGGTTTGTTCAGCCCCAGCACGCCTTCGATCTCTTTGACCAGGTGCGGCTGCGGGTCGCGGCCCGCGCGCAGCAGCGCCGGGTTGCCGGTGGGCAGGATGCGGAAGAAGATGAACGTCAGCGCGCACACGATGACCAGCAGCAGCAAGCCCCACAGGAGTCTGCGGATGATGTAGCGGATCATCGCGCGCAGGTGCTCCGGTGGGCTGGGTCGTCGTCGCGGTTGCTGTCCGGTTTGCGCTGCATGCCTCTGCCGTCTTGTTGCGAAGCGGGTTGGGGGATGTGCGGGTGCGGCGGTGCTGTGCATCACGCGCGTGGGGCCCCGCGCCGGGCGGGGCCCCACGATCGCGTCACTGCGGTGCTACTTCAGCGAGGTGAAGCTGTAGTCCCACTCGCCGGTGTCCCAGAGCTGGCCGACGCCGTTGACGCCGCTGCCCTCGATGTTCGCCTGCTTGTCCCAGTCGAACGGCACGTCGGTTGCGTCTTCGACGAGTTCATCGTCGATTTTGCCCCATGCCTTGGCGCGCGCTTCTGTCCCGACGACCGATTCGGCCGCGGTCATCGCGGCGTTGAGCTTGGGGACGTTCGTCTGTCCCCAGTTCACGTTGCCCGTGGCGTTGATGAATTTGCCGTTGAACGTGATGTTCAGCACCGTCTGCGGATCGGCGAAGTCGGCGATCCAGCCGACGCTCGGGCACACGTCGATCTCTTCTTTTGGCACGTTGCAGTACTTCGCATACATCGTCGAGGTTTCGACGAGCGTGAACTTGGTGTTGAAGCCCAGGTTCTTGAGCGTCTGGTTGACGATTTCCGCGTCCTGTTCGGCCGGGTCGCCCTTGGCGCCGACGATCTGCACGGTCTTCCCACCGGTGTATTTACCGCTCGGGTAGCCCGCGAGCTTGATGTACTTTTCGGCGATAGCCATGTCGCCTTCGGGGTGTTCGTTGAAGTCGAACTGCGGTCCGGTCGGGCCCTTCAGACCGCCGGCCTGTTCGAATCCGTTGATGGTCGGGTAGATGAAGTGAGTTGCCACGTTGGTGACGAGTTCGCCACCCCGCGCCTTGTCCATCGCCGTCCTGTTGAGCGCCGCCCAGAAGGCCTTGCGCAGGTTGATGTTGGAGAACACCCCGGTCTTGTTGTCGAGACCGATGTAGTGGTCGCCGGCTCCCGGTGAGATCTCCAGCTGGTTTTTGTACTTTTCGGCCGCGAGCCTGACGATCGACTGCGCGGGCGGTTCGTTCTCGACGATGTTGGTGCCTTCGAGCACCTGCCGGCCGATCACCGCGTTGGTGCCGCCGATCTTGATGTCGATTTCGTTCAGGTAGGCCGGACGGAAGTCGGTCGCGGCGTTCCAGTTCGGGTTCCTCACCAGCGTCGCCGACTTGCCCGGCACGTAGCCGATGCCGAGCACCTTGCCTTCGGCGTTGTTCTTCAGCATGTAGGGCCCGGTGGCGACCTCATAGGCCGCGTAGTTGGACGGTTTGTTCTTGTCGAACTTCGCCGCGTATTCCTTGGGCACCGGCGCCGTCGACGGCAGCACCAGCGCGTCCGCGACCAGCTGTCCCTTGGGTTCTGTCAGTTTGAACTCGATCGTGTACTTGTTGGGGGTGATGATCCCCTTGATCGGACCGCCTTCGGCCTTGGGCAGGCCTTCGATCGATTCGAAGTAGGAGTGCACGTACGGGTTGGCCACGTTCGGGTTGAGCCCGCGCTCCATCGCGTAGGCGACGTCTTCGGAGGTGACTTCCCGGTTGACCGGCGGGCTGAAGTGGATGCCGTGCTTGATGTGCACCGTCACCAGCTTGTTGCCTTCCGTGATCACCGGGGAGCCTTCGGCGAGGTCCGCGCTCGGTTCGGTGGAGTTCGGCTTGGACGAGTAGAGCGGGCGCTGGGTGGCGAACACCACCTCGTAGTCCAGCGAGTAGTAGGCGATCCCTGGATCGAGGTGTTCGAAGTCAGTTTCGTCGAGCACCTGCAGGGTCCCGCCGCGTTTGCCGCCTGTCAGCGGCTCGGTGGTGGGACTTTTGTACCCGCCGGTGCTGATCGTGCTCGAGCCCGAGCTGGAGCTGGAGCTGGAGGAGCTGCTGGAGTTTTCCGAGCTGCTCGAGCCGCACGCTGCGACCACCAGTGCCAGTCCGGCCAAGAGCGCGAGAGCCCAGACCGTTCTAATCGACCTCATCAAAGACGCCTCCTATGTTGTGTATCGGTTGCCCTCATCGGGCGTTCCTCGGGTTCAGGGCGTCCTGCAGCCCGTCACCGAGCAGGTTGAAGGCCAGCACCGTCAGCAGCAGAGCCACTCCGGGGAAGACCATGTACCACCATGCGGTGTTGAAGATGGGTGTCGCGTCGGCGATCATCTGCCCCCAGCTGGCCGTGGGCGGGCGAATACCGACCCCCAGGTAGGAGAGCCCGGCCTCGAGCAGGATGTTGGTGGGAATCAGCAGGCTGGCGTAGACGATGATCGGCGCTGTCAGGTTGGGCAGTATCTCGCGAAACATGATGCGGGCGTCGGATGCGCCCAGCGCGCGCGCCGCCTCGACGAACTCGCGCTCTCGCATCGAGAGCACCAGGCCGCGCACGATCCGCCCGACGTAGGGCCAGGTGGCGAGCGAGATGATGAAGATGATCGAGCCCAGGCCCGGCTGGATCAGGCCTTTCACGCAACCGCGAACCGCACAGGCGGCGCCGAGGCCGAGCCCAAGCAGCAGGATCGGTATCGACAGCACGACGTCCATGAAGCGCGACAGCAGCGTGTCCACCCAGCCGCGGTAGAAGCCGGCCAGCATGCCGATCGTCACGCCGATGATCGTGGAGATGCCCGTTCCGAAGATTCCGACCTCCAGTGAGACCCTTGTGCCGTAGATCACGCGCGAGAGCACGTCCTCCCCGAGCTGGTCCACGCCGAAGGGATGCGCCCAGCTGGGGCCCAGCGGCGAGCCGAAGGAGTCGGTCAGGTTGAGGTTCTGCGTGTACGGCCCCGGCAGCCCAAGCAGGCTGACCACCAGCGGCGCCGCGACGGCGAGCACGATCAGGAAGACGATGAAGCCGAGTGACACAAGCGCCACGCGGTCGCGGCGGAACCGCGCCCAGAACAGCTGCAGCGGCGAGCGCGCGGCGATGTCGCCCCCCACATCGAGAAATTCGAGACCCTCGCCGCCCGAGGGCAGCAGCTCGGCCCTGGCGCTCAACGGGCCGCCGCCCGCGCCGTGCCCGCCACGTTGGCCCCCGTGCCGGTCACCGGGCGATCCGCACTGCCTGCGTTTCCATGTGCTTCGCTAATCCTTAACAATGTAATTGAAACCAGTGTCTGGGCGCGCCGTCATGCCGGGCAACGGGCGCGCCGCGACCGCGCCGGGGCCCGCAGACGCAATACTCGCCGGGTGGAGGAAACGCTGTTCGATGCAGGGGATGATCCCGATGCGGGTGCCCGGACGCTTTCCGGCCTCAGCCGGCCGGATCGTCCGCTGGCCGCGCGTGCCAGACCGCAGACGCTCGAGGGGTTCGTCGGGCAGGGCCACATCCTCGCTCCCGGCTCCTCGCTGCGCACATCGATCGAGCAGGGCAACCCGCACTCGATGCTGCTCTACGGGCCGCCAGGGTCGGGCAAGACGACGCTCGCCCGGATCGTGGCGGCCCACTCGAGCGCGGCCTTCGAGGAGCTGAGCGCGGTCTCCGCCGGCCGTGCGGAGGTGCGCGCCGTGATCGAGCGCGCGCAGCACCGGCGCCGGACGGGCGCCGGTGCGACGGTGCTGTTCCTCGACGAGATCCATCGCTTCAACAAGGCCCAGCAGGACGCGCTGCTGCCCGCGGTGGAGGACGGCCTGCTCACGTTGATCGGTGCCACCACCGAGAACCCCGCGTTCGAGGTAAACGGCGCGCTGCTCTCGCGCCTGCGCGTCTACGCGCTGCAGGCGCTCTCCAGCGAGGACGTGGCCTCGGTGCTGGCGGCAGCGCCGCTGAGCGGCCCCGCCGCAGACAGCGACGCCCTGGAGTTCCTGGCCGCGCGCAGCGACGGCGACGCGCGCACGGCCCTCAACGCGCTGGAGCTGGCCGGCGCGACCGCAGCGGATCTGGGTGAGGAGCGGGTCACGCTCTCGCGCGCGCAGGACGCCCTGCAGCGCCGGGCGATCCTCTATGACAAGGGCGGAGACCGCCACTACGACTACATCTCCGCATGGATCAAGGCCACGCGCGGCTCTGACCCCGACGCGTCGCTGTACTACCTGGCGGTGATGCTGGAGGGGGGCGAGGACCCGCGCTTCATCGTGCGGCGGATGCTGATCCTTGCCTCCGAGGACATCGGCAACGCCGACCCGGCAGCGCTGTCGCTGGCGAGCGCCGCGGCTCACGCGGTCGAACACGTGGGGTTGCCCGAGGCGCGCTACGCACTGGCGCAGGCGGCCATATACCTGGCGCTCGCGCCCAAGTCCGACGCGGCGGGGCGAGCGCTGGCGCTGGCCGAGCGGCACGTGCGCGAGCACGGTCCGGCGCCGGTGCCGCCGTGGCTGCGATCCGGGCCGCGCCCGGGGCAGGAGCGCGGCGGCTACGAGAACCCGCACTCGCGTGCGGGGCATCTCGCTGCGCAGGAGCTGCTGCCGCAGAGCGTGGCGGGCGAGCGCTTCTATCAGCCCGACGCGGCCGAGGCGCTGCTCGCCGAGCGCCTGGAGTCGATCAGGCGGGCTCGCGCCGGCGAGCAGCGATAATCGCGCCGCAATGGGCATGCAGGCCGCCGAGACCCAGCCGGACCCGGCCGCACAGCCGCGCGAGGAGCAGATCCTCGCCACCGACCCTGCCACCGGGGCGCTGCTGGGGAGCGTGATGGCAACGCCCCCCGAGGGCATCGAGCAGGTGGTGGGCGCGGTCGCGAAGGTGCAGCCGCTGTGGTCGCTGCTGCGGGTGCGCGACCGGGCCCGCTATATGCGCCGCATGGCCCAGGCGGTGATCGACGACTTCGACGAGCTCCAGGAGACCGTGGCGCGCGAGCAGGGCCGCCCGCGGGCGGAGGTGGCGGCGCTCGAGCTGCTGGCCGCGATCGACGCGCTGACCTGGATAGCGGGCGACGGCGCGCGCGAGCTGGGCGCCAGGCGAATCTCCGCCAGCCGCTCGATGGCGCCCGCCAAGCGCGCGCGTATCGCCTACGAGCCGTTCGGCGTGGTCGGCGTGATCGGCGCGGGCAGCGCGCCGTTCGCTCAGCCCCTTGGGCAGATCGCGGGTGCGCTGCTGGCGGGCAACGGCGTCGTGTTCAAGCCCGCCGCCCGAGCGTGCCTGGCCGGCGAGGCGATCGGCCGGGTGCTCGCCCGGGCGGGCCTGCCCGAGGGACTGGTCAGGGTGGTCCACGGCGGCGCCGGCTGCGGGGTGGCGCTGGCGCAGTCCTCGGCGTCGAAGATCCTCTTCACCGGCTCCCCTGCGGTTGGCCGCGTGGTGGCGCGCGCGTGCGTCTCGCGCGAGAAGGAGGTGACCGTGGAGCTCGGCGGCAAGGACGCGATGATCGTCCTGCCCGACGCAAACCTCGCGCGTGCCGCGGCGTGCGCGCTGTGGGCAGGCTGCGCGGGCGCCGGACAGGCGAGGGGAGCGGTAGAGCGCTGCTACGTGGCGCGCGAGTCCTACGAGCGCTTCCTCACGGAGCTGCTCGCGCGCGCGAGCGCGGTGACGGTGGGCGACCCGGCCGACCCGCGTGTGCAGATGGGGCCACTGGCCTCCGCTCGCCGCGCCGAGCATGTCGATGCGCTGGTGGCTGACGCGCGCGAGGCGGGAGCCGTCGTCCATTGCGGCGGGCCGCTGCGCCCGGCGGGATGCCGCGAGGGCTCCTTCTACGCCCCGACCGTGATCACCGGGGCAACCCCCGCGATGCGCATCACACGCGAGCCCATCGACGGGCCGGTGCTGGTGGTGGCTGCAGTGGAGAGCATCGAGCAGGCGATCGCGGCGGCGAACGACAGCGACTATGCGCTGGGGGTCTCGGTGTGGACGGCCGATCGATACCAGGGCATACGCATCGCCCGCGAGCTGCACGCCGGGATGGTGTGGATGAACGACCATCTGCCCGGCCCCACCCTCTCGCGCGGCCCGTGGGGTGCGGCCGCTGGCGCCGGACTCGGGCGTACGCTCGGCCAGGCGGGGCTGCGCGCCTGTGCGCAGGAGAAGCTGATCACCTGGGACCCGCCCGGCGTCCGCGGGCTGTGGTGGGGGCCCTATGACCAGAGCAGCGCCCGCGCTGCTCTGGCGGTGGCGAGGATGCGCTCGCTGCGGGACTCCGACCGAGACCGCGCCTGGCGCGAGGGCGGCGTGGCGCTGGTGCGCATGGCGGCACGGGCGCTCGGACGGGGTGTGCCGAGGCAGTAGCGCCGCCTGCACGGGCCCTTTTGCAGCTACGCTTGCTACATGCCGGCACAAGCGTACGCGGGGAAGGAGTGCGTCTGCCAGCTGCGCAGGGGCATCTGCGACCAGAGCTGCGTGGCGGGGATGCTGGAGACGCCGTTCTACATCGCGTGCCTGCGTTTGACGGGGAGGCGCTGCCTGGTGATCGGCGCGGGGGAGATCGGCCTGGAGAAGGTCGATGGCCTGCTCGCGTGCGGCGCCGACGTGGCGCTGATCGCCCCCGAGGCCGAGCCCGCGCTGCAGGAGTACGCGCGAGAGGGCTCGATCGCGTGGGAGCGGCGCCCCTACGCAGGCGCGGCCGATCTCGAGGGGGCGTTCCTGGTGATCGCAGCGACCAACGACAGCGAGGTGAACATCGCGGTGTTCGAGGACGCGGAGCGGCGCGCGATGCTGGTGAACATCGTGGACGTACCTCCGCTGTGCAACTTCATACTGCCGGCGATCCTGCGCAGCGGGCCCCTGGCGATCGCGATCTCCACCGCCGGCGCCTCGCCGGCGCTGGCCAAGCGCATGAAGCGCGAGATCGCCGAGCAGTTCGGCGAGCCCTACGCGCGGCTGGCGGTGCTGCTGAACGAGGTGCGCGGCTGGGCCAAGGGCACCCTGCCCACCTATCAGGACCGCAAGGAGTTCTTCGAGGGGATCGTAGGCGGCAGCCCCGACCCGATCGCGCTGCTGCGCGCGGGCGATGAGCAGGCGGTGCGGGAGCTGATCTCGCGCGCGCAGAGCGCCCACTCGCTGCAGGTGTCGAGAGCCTGAGGGGTGCGGGCGCTCGAGGTCGAGGGGCTGGCGCGGCACTTCGGCGAAAGAGAAGCGCTGAGCGGCGTGTCGGTCTCGCTGGAGATGGGCCAGACGCTCGTGGTCTTCGGGCCCAACGGTGCGGGGAAGACGACACTGCTGAGGGTCCTGGCGAGCCTGCTGCGCCCGCACGCGGGGGACGTGAGGGTGCTCGGCAGCACGCTGCCCGTCAATGCGTGGGAGGTGCGCGGCCGGGTGGGCCTGCTGGGCCACGAGCCGCTGCTCTACCGCGAGCTGACCGCACGCGAGAACCTGATGTTCCACGCCCGCCTGCACGGCGTGGGCGCCTCCAGGGTGAGCGAGGTGCTCGACGCGGTGGCCATGTCCGCGCGCTGCCAGGAGCCGCTGCGCTCTCTCTCGCGTGGCATGGTGCAGCGCGTGGCGATTGCGCGCGCGGTGCTGCACGACCCGCAGTTGCTGCTGCTGGATGAGCCGCACTCCAATCTCGATCCCGCAGCGGTGGAGCTGGTCGCGCCGCTGATCGGCGCCGCCAGCGGGCGCGCACGCGTGATCTGCAGCCACGACCCCGCGGGCGGGCTGGCGCAGGCCGACCGCGTGCTCGGCCTCAGGGAAGGCCGCCAGGTCCTCTGGGGCGAGCACGCCTCGCCCCAGCAGATCGCGGAGCTCTACAGATGAGGCGCGCGGTCGGCGCGCTGCTGCGCAAGGAGTTGCTGGTGGAGCTGCGCACGCTCGAGTCGGTGCCTGCGATGTCGCTGTTCTCGCTCACGACGTTCGTGGTGTTCCACTTCGCTCTGAACCGCACCTCGGTCGAAGGCGACCTTGCCGCGGGGATCCTGTGGGTGACGCTGCTGTTCGCCGCGATCCTCGGAATCAACCGGCTGTTCGTCGCCGACGCCGATCAGGGCGGCTTTGACGGCTTCCTGCTGGCGCCCGTGGACCGCACCGCGATGCTGATCGCCAAGGCGCTGACGCTGCTGGCCTACCTGCTGGTGCTGGAGATCGTGGCGGTGCCCGCGTTCGCGCTGCTGCTGCTCGCCGGCTCGCTCGGTCGCGCGCTGCCGGGCCTGGTGTGGGTGCTGCTGCTCGCCGACATCGGCATCGCTGCGATCGGCACACTGGTTGCGGCGCTTGCCGTGCGCACCCGCGCTCGCGACCTGCTCGGCCCGCTGCTGGCGCTGCCGCTGCTGGTGCCCGTCGTGATCGGTGGCGCGCGCGCCAGCTCGCCGCTGTTCACGCTCCCCCGCTCAGGCGGCCCGGCTGCCCGCTGGCTGCTGACGCTGGGCCTCTATGATCTCATTTTCGGGCTGATCGCCTTCGCCCTGTTCGACTTCCTCCTGGAGGACTGAAGCACCATGAGCGGTAAGGGTCTGCGCACGTTGAGCATCGCCACCGTCGTGGTCATGGCGGGCGCGCTGGCCCTGGTGTTCTTCTACGCGCCGCTGGAAGCCGAACAGGGCTTCCTGCAGAAGATCTTCTACGTGCACGTGCCCCTTGCGATCGTCACGCTCAGCGGGTTCGTGATCGGCGGCCTGCTGGCGATCCAGCACCTGCGCACCGGCGATGGCAGGTGGGACATGCGCTCATACGTGGTGATCCACATGAGCCTGATCTTCGGCGTGGGCACGATCATCACGGGCTCGATCTGGGCCAAGGGCTCGTGGGGGCACTGGTGGGTCTGGAACGAGCCGACGCTCGTCTCGTTCCTGATCATCCTGCTGCTGTACGCCACCTACCAGCCGCTGCGCTTTGCGATCGAGGACCCCGAGCGCCAGTCGCGCTACGCGTCGGTCTTCGCGATCACGGCGGGGGCGTTCGTGCCGATGAACTTCCTCGCGGTGCGCCTGTCCACCGCCTATCTGCACCCGCGCGTGCTGGGCAGCACCTCCAACCTGCCCGGCTCGATGGCGCTGACGTTCCTGGTCAGCCTTGCCGGCATCGCGCTGCTGTTCGCCACGCTGTGCACCTACGAGCTCACCGCCAAGCGGACCCGCGCGCAGGTGCGCGCGCTGCGTCGGGCGCTGCTCGGGGAGGGCACCGGGCCACGAGCGGCCCGTGGGCGCAGCGCGGTCCCCGCCCTGCACAACCCTCCCGCCGCGGCAGCCGGCGCCGCCATTCGGCGCGGTGGCTGAGATGGCAGCGTCGCTGCTCGCGTTGAGCCCGGCCCTGCCCCTGCACACTGCGGGAAAGTACGTGGCGGGCGCGTACATCGTCCTGTTCGCGCTGATCCTGATCTACGTAACGATCATGGCAATCCGCCTGTCGCACATCCAAAGGGAGCTGGGGGAGTTGCTGGAGATCTCACAGAGGAACGCTGCCGAGCCGTCGCTCGAGCACGAGCCCGCCGAGCACGACGCGCGGATGGCCATCCCGGTCGAGGGGCACCAGTGAACGAGCTGCTTGCGCTGGGCATCTCCCACAAAACCGCGCCGGTGGCGGTGCGCGAGCGCCTCGCGTTCACCGAGGCGGAGGGCGTGCAGTTCGCGCGCGATGCGACCGGCACGCCGCAGGTGAGGGAGGCGGTGGTCATCTCCACCTGCAACCGCACCGAGATCTACCTGGTGGTGGGTGATCCGGTGCAGGCGGAGTCAGACGTGCTGGGGCTGCTTGCCCGGCGCGCGCGAATCCGTCCGACCGAGCTCGCCGAGGCGATCTACTCGCCGCGCAACTGCGATGCCGCGCGCCACCTCTACCGCGTGACGGCCAGCCTGGAGTCGATGGTGGTGGGAGAGGCTGAAATCCAGGGTCAGGTCAGGCGCGCGCACGAGATGGCGATGGCGGCTGGCCTCACCGGCCCGATGACCAACCGGCTGTTCGCCGCCGCGCTGACAACCGGCAAGCGGGTGCGCAGCGAGACGGCGATCGGGTCCAGCCGCGTGAGCGTGCCCTCGGTGGCTGTGGACCTCGCGCTGCAGGTTCTCGGCGACCTCAAGGAGAGCCACGTGGTGATCCTCGGGGCGGGCGAGACCAGCGAGCACACCGCGCGGGCGCTGGTCGAGCAGGGAGCCGGAACCATCTTCGTCGCCAACCGCCGCGCCGAGCGGGCGCGCAGCCTCGCACGGCGCTTCGGCGGTTCGGTCGTCGGCCTGGAGCATCTTCCCGAGCAGCTGCAGCAGGCTGACATCGTGCTCTCCTCGACATCCTCTCCGCATCCGATCGTCGAGCGGGAGGAGCTCGAGCTGGTGATGGAACGCCGCGAGGGGCGCCCGCTGCTGATGATCGACATCGCCGTGCCGCGCGACATCGATCCCGCATGTGCGGACCTCGACGGCGTGAGCCTCTACGACATCGACGACCTGCAGGCCGCCGTCGATGAGAACCTCACGCTTCGCGCCGAGGAGGCGCCGCGGGCCCACGAGATCGTCGAGGAGGAGATCCGCCGCTTCGCGCGCTGGCTCGGCCAGCTCGACGCGCTGCCCACCGTGGCCGCGCTGCGCGAACACGGCAACTCGCTGGTCGAGCAGGTGCTCGCCGAGAACGCCTCGCGGTGGGAGTCCGCCTCCCCGCGCGACCTCGCGCGGGTGGAGGCGGTGGCGCGAGCCGTCATGAGCAGGCTGCTGCACGAGCCGACAATCCGCCTGCGCAGCCTGGGAGAGGAGCGCGGTCACGCGAGCCTCGAGATCGTCCGTGAGCTGTTCGGGCTGCGCGAGGACGCCGACGCGGACAAGCCTGTGGAGCAGGAGCTGGCGGAGGTGCACGAGCTGCGCAGCCGCAGGGACGGCTCGGCGGGCCGCGCACCTCGCTGATGCGTCTCGGCACCCGCCGCAGCGCGCTGGCGCTCGCGCAGGCCGGGCGGGTCGCTGAGCTGATCGGGGACTGCGAGCTGGTGGCGATCGCCACGGCCGGCGATGCCGGGCGGCGAGGGGGTGACAAGTCCCGCTGGGTCTCCGAGCTCGAGCGCGCACTCGCGGCCGGTGAGATCGACCTGGCGGTGCACTCGGCCAAGGATGTCCCCGGCGAGCTGGCCGAGGGCATGGAGCTGATGGGCGCTCCGGCGCGCGCCGGCGCGCAGGACGTGCTCTGCGGCGCGCCCGGCCTGGATGCGCTCCGGCCCGGCGCGAGGGTCGGGACCAGCAGCATCCGCCGTCGCGCTCAATTGCGCTCCGCGCGAGCGGACCTGGAGGTCGTGCCGCTGCGGGGCAACGTGGATACGCGCCTTGCCAAGCTGGCCGATGCGGATGGCGCGCTGGACGCGATCGTGCTCGCCCGCGCCGGACTGCAGCGGCTTGGGCGCCTGCAGGAGGAGGGCGCCCCGCTCGAGCTCGAGCGCTTCGTCCCCGCACCCGGACAGGGCGTGATCGTGCTGGAGGGGCGCGCCGGGGACAGCGATGCCAGGCGAGCCGCGGAGACGATCAGCGATGAGCGGACCATGGCCTGCCTGGCCGCGGAGCGCGCTGTGGCCGGCGCGCTGGGTGCCAGCTGCCACACGCCGCTGGGCGCGCACGCGCTGGCCAGCGACGCGGGAGCGCTGCTGCTGAGGGCGTGGGTGGGGCTTCCGGACGGCTCAGCGTGGGCCGCCGATGTCCAGGAGGGACCCGCGGATGATCCCGCCCGTCTCGGCGCACTCGTGGCCGAGCGCCTGTCCGCGGCGGGCGCCCGCGAGCTGCTGGTGAGCGCCGAGGAGATGTCCGCGGCTGAGGAGATGTCGCGCCTTGGCCGCTGAGCAGGAGCCCGGCCGGGTGCACCTCGTGGGAGCGGGGCCCGGCGACCCGGGGCTGCTGAGCGCCCGCGCGCTCGAGCTGATCGCGACGGCGGACGTGATCCTCCACGACCGGCTGATCCCGTCCGAGGCGCTGGACGGCGCCCGCGCGGACGCGGAGCTGCTCTACGTGGGCAAGGAGGGCGGCGGCCAGTCGGTGCCGCAGGAGCAGACCGAGGCGCTGATGATCGATCGCGCGCGTAAGGGCTCGACCGTGGTGCGGCTGAAGGGCGGCGATCCGTTCGTGTTCGGGCGCGGCGGGGAGGAGGCTCTCGCTCTGGTGCAGGCCGGGATCCCTTTCGAGATCGTCCCGGGCATCACGTCGGGGATCGCGGCGCCGGCCTATGCGGGAATCCCCGTGACCCAGCGTGGGCTCGCGAGCGCGGTGGCGCTGATCACAGGCCACGAGGACCCCGGCAAGGACGAGACCTCGATCGACTGGGATGCCCTTGCGGCCTTTCCCGGCACGCTCGTGTTCTACATGGGCGTCGGGCGCCTGCCGCGCATCGCCCGGGCGCTGATCGACGCCGGCCGCGACCCCGACGAGGCCGCCGCGGTGGTCGAATCGGGCACGCTGCCCAGCCAGCGCACGGTGACGGCGACGCTCGCAACGATCGCCGACGCCGTGCTGCGAGAGGGCGTGCGCCCGCCGTCCGTGACGATCGTGGGCGCGGTGGCGCAGCTGGCCGAGCGCATCGCATGGCGAGCGCCCGCGCCGCTGAACGGGCGCAGCGTGGTCGTGACCCGCGCAAGGGAGCAGTCCAGCGGTCTGGCGCGTGCACTGGCGGCGCTTGGCGCGCGCGTGATCGAGGCGCCGTCGATCCGCGTGCAGATGCTGCCCGGGCCGCCGCTTGACCCGGCGCCCTATGACCTGGTGTGCGTGTCATCGCCCAACGGGGCGAGCGGGCTGTTCGCACGGCTGTCGGCGGGCGGGCGCGACGCGCGGTCGCTGGCCGGCGCGCGCGTCGCGGCGATCGGCCCCGGCACCGCGGAGGCGCTTGCAGCGAACGGCATCTCGGCGGACATCGTTCCCGAGCGCTCCGTGGCCGAGGGCCTGGTGGAGGCGCTCGCCGGGCTGCAGGTCTCGCGGGCCCTGATCGCCAGGGCGCGCGTGGCCCGTGACGTGCTCCCGGACGCCCTGGCGCAGCGCGGCTCGCAGGTGGATGTGCTCGAGCTCTACGAGACGGTGCCCGAGCCGCTTTCGGCGCGCACGCTCAGCCTGGCTGCGCGCGCGGATTACGTGACGTTCACCTCCTCCTCGACCGTGCGCTTCTACCTCCAGGCGGCGGCAGCGGATGGGGCGGGATCCACGCCCTTCTCGAAGGGCACGCGGATCGTCTCGATCGGCCCGATCACCAGCGAGACGCTGGCAGAGCACGGCCTCGCGCCGCACGTGCAGGCGGAGCGCCATGACGTTCAGGGCGTGATCGACGCGCTGCTCGCGGATGCCGCGGCGCATCCGGCGCGGTGAGCGCGCTGGGCAGCCCCCGGCTGCACCTGCGCCTGACCGACTCCACGAACGAGCGCGCCAGGGAGCTCGCCGCGGCAGGCGCGCCGCACGGCACGCTTGTGAGCGCCGATGAGCAGAGCGCCGGGCGCGGCCGCCAGGGCCGGCGCTGGTCGGCGCCGCCGGGCAGCGCGCTGCTGATGACCCTGATCCTGCGCGATCCGCAGCGGCTGCTGCCGCTGATGGCTGCGGTGGCCGCGTGTGAGGCGGCGGGCAGCGGAGCACTGATCAAGTGGCCCAACGACATCGTGCTGGAGCTCCCCCGCGGCCACGGCGACCCGGGAGCGGAGCGACGGCCGGCGCCGCTCGGCAAGCTCGCGGGGATCCTGGCTGAGGGACGTCCACAGGAGGGCTGGGTGGTGCTGGGGATTGGCATGAACGTTGCTGTGCGCCTGCGAGACCTGCCGGCGGAGCTGCGCGACGGCGGCGGCCCGGGCCTGCCCGCAGCCACGCTCGCGCGCGCGAGCGAGGACGTGGAGCCGATGCTGGAGAGCCTGCTCGAGGCGCTCGAGCGCTGGCTGGCCGCGCCGGAGGAGGCGGTACTGGCGGCCTGGCGCGCCCGCGACGCGCTTGTCGGACGTGAGATCTCGTGGGGCTCAGGCGCCGGGATCGCCGCCGGGATCGACGGCGAGGGCCGCCTGGTGGTTGCGCTCGCGGGTGGGGGGCAGACCGCTCTGGGCGCGGGCGAGGTGCACCTGGCGCCCCTCGCAGACTAGGCCAGCTCGGGCAGCTCCCGCGCCGGGGAGGAGCCGTTGCCCTCCATCTGGCTCCCGCCGCCATTGGCGCCTGCCTTGGCGCCCTTGCGCCTTCGCCTTGAGTTGCGCGCTCGCCGTTTGGGGAAATTGCGAAGCAGCTCGCGCGCCAGCGCCGGCGGCTTCCGCGCCATCCGCGTTCGCGCTCCGCGAAGCGCCTCCTCGGCCTCTGGGGTGTGCGCCAGCGCGGCCGCCAGCAGCGCCGCGGCCAGGCGCCTGTCCTGCTTGCGCGCGGCGTGGATCAGCCGGCGGGCGTTGCGCGCGTGAGCGCCACCGGCGGAGTTGACGAGCAGCCCCAGCAGGCGCTTGGTCTCGGGCCAGCGCTGCACGGCGTACTCCTCGTGCACGTCGCGCGTGTACTCCGCCAGGCGCCAGATCCAGGCGTTCGCCTGGTCGCGGCGCCCGATCCTGCGCTCCACCAGCGCGCGCAGCATGATCTTGGTGGCCTCCTTGCGCTCCTCGCGTGGCCAGCCGCCGATGATGTCGATGGCGGTGTCGAACGCGTCCGGGTCGCGCAGCGCGGCGAGGTCGGTGAGGGCGCGCAGGCGCAGCTGCGGGTTCTTGTTGCGCTGCACCGCCGTGATCAGGAAGCGGCTCTTGAGCTCGCCGGTGCGGTCGAAGTGGAGCATCGCGCGCGCACGGCGCCAGCCGTTGGGAGCCACCCGCGCGCCTGCAAGCGCTGCCCACACGTGCTGCTCGCCGTAGTCGAGGTGCTCGACGGCGATCCGCCAGAGCTCCCGCTCGAACACCGCGAAACGGCGCTCCTCCTCCGCGCACACCGGCAGCACGCGACGCTCCACGCGCATGCGCCGTCCGCGTCCGCGCCTGACGGGGCCCACCACGATCGCGCCGCCGCGGTAGACGTCGCGATCCAGCAGCGAATGCAGCGTCACCACCGGGTCGTCGTGCTTGGTGGCCGGATGCACGAAGTCGACTACCAGCCCGGCCTCCTTGCCCGGATGCCTGCGCGTGACGCGGCCCACGCGCTGCTGATAGATGCGCTTGGAGGCGGTCGGAGCCAGGTGGACGCAGACCGTGGCGCGCGGGCTGTTCCACCCCTCGGCCAGCAGCTGCGCGTTGATCAGCACGTCGATGTCGCCGCGCTCGTAGCGCGCGAGGATCTCTGCCAGCTCGCGCTTGGGTGTCTCGCCGGAGACCCCCTGCGCCTTTATGCCCTCCGCACGGAACGCTTCGGCGAGGTTGTACGCATGACGCACGCCTGCCGCATAGACCACGCCCGGGACGCCGTTGAAGCGGGTCTTGTAGAGGTTGGCAACGGCCAGGTTGAAGGGCTGCTGGTCCAGCAGTTTGGCCAGCTCCTCCTGGTCGAACTCCGTGTCAACCTCACCGCGCCGGAGCGGCACCTTGGCAATCGTGCGCACGCCCACTCCGGGCGAGATGCGAACGCAGCGAAGCGGAGCGATCACGCCGCGGCGCGCCGCCTGCGCCAGGTCGAAGCGCGAGGTCTGCGTGGGGAACAGGTCGGTCACGTGACGCGCTATCAGCGCGCCGGTGGCGGTCATCCCGATGAAGATCGGCCCGGTCCAGTTGCGTATCGCAGCGCTGGTCTTCTCGCCCAGCGCGGTGTGCGCCTCGTCGCAGATCACGATCGTGTAGGCGCTGGAGATCTTGCCGGCGTTGCGCACGAACCACTGGTAGGTCTCGACCGTCACGGGGCCCTTCACGGAGTCCTCGCCCTTGAGCAGCGGTTTGCAGATTCGCTTGGAGTAGCCACGGTCGCGAAGCTCTCCGTGGAACTGGTCCACCAGGTTGCGCCGGTGCGTGAGGATCAGCACGCCGCCCGTCTGCGACGCCTCCACGAAGCCGAGCGCGGCCACGGTCTTGCCCGCGCCGGTGGCGTGCTCGAACCAGAAGCGCTTGGCCGCGTTGGGGTCCTCGGGCTGGTCGCCCAGAGCGCCGTCATCCTCGTCGTCCTCATCCACCCAGTCGCGCGGCTCCTCATCGTCCTGGGTGTCGCGCTCCTCTTCCTCCGCCTCGTCCTCCTCGTCCTCGTCTTCCTCTTCGTCGTCTTCGTCCTCGTCGTCGTCTTCGTCCTCGTCGTCGGGGGCCGCCAGCGCAACCGGCCCCAGGTCCTCCTCGTCGTCGTCCTCGAAGTCCTCGTCGGCCTCCTCGTCCTCCTCGGAGTCCTCTTCCTCCTCAGCCGCGTCCGGTGCCCGCCCCTCCGGCCCGTGCCCGTTTGAGGTCTCCGCACCGGAGGCCTCGCGGGTGCCCAGATCCTCCGGGCCGAGGATGTCAGCGCTCGCGAGCAGCTCGGGAGAGGCCGAGCCGCCGCCGGCGCCCGGCGAGCTTCGCTGCGCCTCGGCCAGCAGCGCCGTGAGGGTTCCCGAGAGCGCGTCCACCTGGTGGGCCGAGAGCACCGTCCCGTCCACGAGCGTTGGCTCATCCTCGGAGAGCAGCCGTTCCAGGCCGAGCAGCAGCGAGAACTCCCGGCGCCAGGCGGTGGATGGGTGCTTGGCCTTGGGGTCCTGCTCGAGCTCCCGCAACGCCAGATCGAGCGCGCGCCGGCGGGGCGTGCCCGGTGCAAGCGCGGCGGCGGGGTCCTCGCCGTCGTGCAGGAAGCGCTCGCGCACGAGCTTCTCGGCCCGCGCGATCTCAGCGGAAGTTGGGATGGTCGCGGCCACGAGGGCCACTGAGGTGGACTCGGCCATAGAGGCTCTGGACTTCGAGACAGAGCCGCTGCCGAATGTGGCTTCGACGCGGCTCGAAGGATTGGCGATAGATGTCGCCGTCAGCCGGTTTCCCCAGCGGAACCGGCTCCTGCGTAACTGCAGGATATAGCACGGTGAGGTCCCCTTGAAGGGCCAGCCCGCGCGGCTGCATCTGCCACCCTTAGCGGGCATGAGCGTCGCACGTCTCTCGATTCTCGCCGCCGGGGCGGCAGTGCTGGCGCTGCTGGTGATCGGCCTGCTGCAGCTGCACACCGGCGCCAGCACCGCGCCGTCGAGGCTGACACTGGCGCAGATGCGCGCCAGGCTGGCCGGCTCGCCTGCGCCGCTGCGCGCCCTGCACGATCAGGCGGGTGAGCTCCTGCCCGGGGAGCTTCCCGCGCTGCGCGCGCGTCTTGCGAGCCTGCGCGGGACACCGATCGTGATCAACAAGTGGGCGTCATGGTGCGAACCGTGCCGAGAGGAGTTCGCAAGCTTCCAGCGTGTCTCGCTCACCGACGGCAGGAAGGTCGCGTTCATCGGTATCGACTCCGGCGACAGCAGCGAGCGGGAAGCGCAGCGCTTCCTCGCCAGGTTCCCGGTCAGCTACCCCAGCTACTACGACCAGAGCGGCGCTGCGGGCCTTGCGATAACGGACTCGGGGAACACCCCCGTGACGGTCTTCTACGACAGCCGCGGCTCGCAGTACATCCACCAGGGGCCCTACCTCACGGCGGCCAAGCTGGAAAGGGATGTCCGGCGCTACGCGCTCGACGGCTGACCGTGCCCGAGCTGCGCATCGATCCGCTCAGCGGGCACCGCACGATCATCGCGGGAGAGCGCTCGCGCCGGCCGGGCGGCGAGCCGCGCGCCAGCCCACCGGATCCGATCGACCCCGGCAGTGACCCGTTCGCGGAGGGCCACGAGGACCGCACCCCACCGGAGCTCTACGCGGTGCGCCCGGGCGAGGGCCCGGCCAACTCGCCCGGCTGGACGGTGCGGGTGGTGCCCAACCTGTATCCGGCGCTGGACCCCTCCACGGGCGCGGAGCCCGCGGCCGAGACACCCGTGAGCGACCTGTTCCCTGCGCGCCCGGCGCACGGCGCGCACGAGGTGATCATCAACGGCCCGCAATCCGTGCTGTCGCTGGCCGACCTGCCCGCCGCTCAGGTGGTGGCGGCGGTTGACGTTTGGCGCGAGCGCATGCGCGCGCACGCCCAGGCGCCCTACGTGCAGCTGATCGTCAACGAGCGCAGGGAGGCCGGCGCCTCGCTGCCGCACACGCATGCCCAGCTGTACGCGCTGGACTTCGTGCCAGCTGCAGTCGCCCGTGAGCGCGAGCGGGCGGGCGCCTACACGACGCGCACCATGGGCCAGAGCCTCCTGGGCGACCTGGTCGCCGAGGAGGTGCGGCGCGGCGAGCGCATCGTGGCGATCGACGATGAGGCCGTGCTGATCGCCCCCTACGCCTCAAGGCTCCCGTTCCACCTGATGCTCGCGCCGCGCAGGCCGCGAGCGCGCTTCGAGGACCCCGGGGCGACGGGCGCCGCGCTGCTGCACGACGGCCTGTGCAGGCTGGCGCGCCACCTGGGCTCGAGCCCACCGCTGAACATGTACGTGCGCACCGCGCCGCGCGGAACGGATGACTTCTGCTGGCGCATCGAGATACTGCCGCGGCTAACCCACCTGGCGGGCCTGGAGCTCTCGACGGAGCTGAACCTCAACATCGTTGCTCCCGAGGACGCGGCGGCCGCGCTGCGCGGCGCGTGAGCGGCTAGGCTGCCGCCCGCATGCCCCCCGTGGAACGCTTCCTCCCACGCTTCGTCGCCGAGCCCCCCCAGGAGGAGCTGCCCTACGGCCGCTGGCAGGAGCGCCTGGAGGAGCAGTTCCTGGCGGCCGCGGCGAGGGTGGACAGCGGCGGCGCGCGGCTCGGCGACACCGGGGAGATCATCTGGTACCCCGACCGCAGCTGGCACGGACGCACCTACGTCCCCGCCACCGCCGCCACCAGCGAGGGGTATGAGCTGTTCGGCTACGTGCGCTTCCTGCCGGGCGCCGAGGGAGCCGAGCCGAGCGATTTCGCGGCCGAGGTGGACTTCACCGAGGAGACCGCCGAGCGCAACCCCGACTGGCGCCTCGACCTCTGCGAGGAGGTGATCGGCAGCTGGCGCGGTCACTTCGGCGCGGTCGCCACCATGACCCTGATCTGGGGACGCCCGCTGGTGAGCGGTGGGCGAGTGGTCACAGCCGAGCTCGCCGACCTGGCGGTTGACCAGTGCGAGGTGGTCCAGGAGCGCTTCACCCTGATCGCGCCCGACGACTACCGCGGCGACCTGCTGGAGGTGAAGCTGTTTGACCTGAAGGGCCGCGAGCTGGCACGCGAGTCGCTCTACGCGGGCGAGGATGACGACGAGGCGGTGGACCAGGACGACGCCGAGGACCAGGACGACGCCGAGGCGTCCTAAGATCTGCTCAGCATCCGGCGGGGGCTGAGGTGCCCGCCTTTTCTCCACAGGAGGCCCAGGTGCCACAGAGCGCGCAGTACAGCGGTGAAGGGATGTTCGGGTCGATCGAGAGGGTCGGCGCGGCGGGTGTCTTCGGACAGGTGATGGGGCTGGTGGCGGTCACGCTGTGCTTCTTCACGCTCGGCGCGTACGTGGGCCGCGAAGCCGCGGAGGGCGTGTCGATCATCTGCTTCATCGGCGGATTCGGGTGCATCATCGGGCTGAACGCCGCGGCGCGGCGCTCCGAGGCCACCGCGATGACGCTGCTGTTCGCAGCGGGGCTGCTGCTCGGGCTTGCGGTGGGCGGCATGCTGGACAGCTATGCCCAGGCCGAGCCCGACGCGGTCTGGCAGGCGGCCGCGGCGACGGCGCTGTTCGTGGGCGGGCTCGGGGCCACGGGCTACGCGATCCGCTCGGACCTCTCGCGCTTCTACCGCATGATGTTCCTGCTGCTGATCGCACTGCTTGTGTTCGGGCTGGTGACGGTGTTCGTGTCGATCCCCGGCGGCAACGTGATCTATGCGGTGCTGGGCCTGGGGGTGTTCGGCGCTTACACCGTGCTGGACTTCAACCGCATGCGCCGCGCCGGGATGCAGGAAGCGGTGCCACTGGCCGCCGGCATATTTCTCGACGTGATCAACATCTTCCTGTTCTTCCTGAGGCTGTTCGGAGGCGGGCGCAACTGACGCCCGCGGTCCCCGTTGCACCGCGGGCGGTTTTCACGGGTGCCCTCGCGGGAAGCTCGCTTGGATGGCGGGGGAAGCAGATCAGGACGCATTCGGCTCGGGTGAGCCGTTCTCGATCGGCGTCGAGGAGGAGCTGTTCCTCGTGGACCCCGTCACCGGACGCCAGGCCAACGCCTCCGGCGCGGTCACGCGCCGTCTCGGCGAGCATCCCGGCACCGTGGAGCGAGAGCTTCACGCCTGCCAGGTCGAGCTGATCACGGGGGTCTGCGCCAGCGCGGAGCAGGCCGGTGCGCAGCTGGCCTCGATGCGCCGCGCGGTGGGCCGGACGGGAGCTGGGTTGCTGGGGTCGGGAACGCACCCGGCGGCCGGCGAGGGTGATGCCGAGATCACCGACAAGGCACGCTACGAGCGCATCAGAGAGCTGTTGGGGGACGCGGTGGCAACGCCGGTGGGCGGCCTGCACATCCATGTGGGCATGCGCGACGCGGAGACCGCGATGCGCGCGTTCAACGGGCTGCGGCGCCACCTGCCGCTGCTTCAGGCCCTGGCCGCGAACTCCCCCTACCGGCACGGACGCGACACCGGCCTGGCCTCCGCCAGGGAGGTGACGATGCGCGGCTGGCCGCGGTCGGGGGTGCCACGGGCGATGCGCGATTACAGCGAGTTCCGGGAGACCGCACGCCTGCTGGCGCGAGCGGCGGACGTCCCCGACTACACGTGGTTCTGGTGGAAGCTGCGCCCGCATCCACGCCTGGGCACAGTGGAGATACGCGCGCTGGATGCCCAGAGCTCCCTGGCGGACACGATCGCGCTGGCGGCCCTCACCCACTGCCTCGCGCGCGACGCAGCCGAGTCCGATCCAGGCCCCGACCCGCCGGGCGAGGTGCTCGAGGAGGCCGCGTTTCGCGCGGCCCGCTGGGGCGTGCACGCGCGCCTGCCCGACGCCGACGGCAGCCTGCACAGCGTCAGCGAGCTGCTCGAGCAGGCGCTGGCCGTCGCCGGTGGAAGGGCCGGCGAGCTGGGCGGCAGGGAGGCGCTCGCGGGACTCCCGGCTCTGCTGGCCCGCGGAGGCGGCGCGGGCCGCCAGCATGCCGCGTTCGACATCGCCGGAATGGACGGGCTGCTGCGGGAGCTCACGCGGCTGACGATGAGCGTCTGAGGGCCCGGCCGTGATTGCGTCCATCGTGTGAGAGGATGTCCTCGACCGGGCGATATATCGATTGATTGGTTTGCAAAGGCCATGAGAGCTTTGAGACCTGTCCATTGGCTGGTAGCGGGCGGGAGGGGTGTGTGACCCGCCGACTGCTGCTGTTCATCTCGGCCATGATGTTCCTGGAGCTGTTCTTCTTCGCGGTGCTCTCGCCGCTGCTGCCGGGGCTCAAGCGCGAACTGGCGATGTCCACATCCCAGGCCGGGGTGCTCGTGGCGATGTACGCCGCCGGCGGGCTGGTGGGCGCGATCCCCGCGGTGATGATCGCCGTGCGCGTGGGGGTGAAGGCCACCGCGCTCCCGAGCCTTGTGACCTTTGCGGTGATGAGCGTGGTGTTCGGACTGCTGCGCAGTTACGACGCGCTGCTGATCTCGCGCTTCGCCCAGGGCCTTGCGGCTGCCGCACTGTGGACGGCCGCGATGGTGTGGCTGCTGGAGGCCGCTCCCCCCGAGCGCCGCGGCGAGATGCTCGGCTTCGCCTTCGGAGTGAGCGAGGCGGGCGCGATCGCGGGACCTGCTGTCGGCGGGCTCGCGGCAGCGGTGGGGCGCGGATGGACATTTGCGGGCGTGTCGCTTGCCGCGCTTGCGCTGGCCGGCGCCGGCATGCGCCTGCCCGCTCCGCCCCCGATGGCCGACACCACCATCCGCCTGCGCTCGATGCTCTCCGCCGCGCAGGTCCGCACGGCGATGTGGATCGCGCTGATCCCTGCCGTGCTGCTGGCGCAGATCAGCGTGTTGGCGCCGCTGCAGCAGCACCGCCTGGGTGCGGGGGCGGGCGAGATCGCCGCGACCTTCGGGATCGCCGCGGCGCTGGGAATCCTGGTGCGCCCGCGTTTCGGGCGCTGGTCTGACCGTCACGGCCCGCTGCGACCGATCAGGCTTGGGCTCCTGGCCAGCGCGCCGGTGGTCCTGGCTGTGCCGTGGATGGGGAGCCGTGTCGGGGCGGCGCTGCTCGTGATCGCCTCGCTGGTGCTCACGGGCGTACTGTGGGCACCGCTGATGGTGATGCTGTCCGACGCCTGCACCGCGGCCGGCATCGGCCAGGTGATGGCGGTGGCGATCATGGACCTGACCTGGCCGCCGGGCAACGTCCTGGGCTCCTCGGGCGGCGCGGAGCTCGCGCAGGCCGCCGGTCAGCGCTGGGCCTATGCGGCCACGGCCGCTGCGCTGCTTCTCGCATTCCTGGGACTCAGCCGCGCGCACGCGCCGCTGCCCGCCGCCGCCTCGACGCGATCCGCACGATGAGCACCCAGGCGACAGGCGCAGGCGTCCCGGGGACGGCGCCGTTCTTCGAGGACCTGCAGGTGGGCCTGGTGGAGCGCTCGGCGCCGTCGCTGACGCTGACGGAGGGCATGGCGGCGCTGCACCGCGCGATCGTCGGCGACCGGCTGCGGCTGTCGCTCGACCGTAAGCTGGCGCGCGACGTGCTGGGCCTGCGCGAGGCGCTGGCGCATCCGGCGCTCGTGTGGGACGTGTCGATCGGGCAATCGACGCTGCTCACGGGCCGCGTGATCGCCAACCTGTTCTACCGGGGCCTCGTGCTGGCGCGCTCGCCGTTGATCGGAGACACCCTCAGCACCACCACCGAGGTGGTGGCGCTGCGCCAGAACAGCCCGCGCGCCGGACGCGCGCCGAGTGGCCTGGCGGTGCTGCGCGTGCGCACCGCCGACCAGGAGGGCGCGCCGGTGCTCGACTTCTGGCGCTGCGCGATGCTGCCGCTGCGCGACCCGGGCGCGAACACCGGGTACGCCGATAGCTTCGACCACATCCCCGCGGAGCTCGACCCCGGCCAGCTGCGCGCCGCGATCTCCTCCTGGCGCCTGGACGCCCTGCCCGAACTGCACGGCGGGCGCACCTCCTCGCTGCAGCCGGGGATGAGCTGGACCGGACACGGCGGCGACACGGTCAGCAGCGCGCCGGAGCTCGCACGGCTGACGCTGAACGTCGCAGCGGTGCACCACGACCGCTTCTCGCAGCCGGGCGGGCGCAGGCTGGTCTACGGCGGACACACGATTGGCATCGCCGCGGCGCAGGCGACCCGCATGCTGCCCGAGATCGTGACGATCGTGGGCTGGCACTCCTGCGAGCACCTCGCGCCGGTCCATGAGGGCGCGACGTTGCGCAGCGAGCTCACCCTCGAGCGAATCGACCGGCTCGACGGCGGCGGAGCGCTCGCGCACCTGCGCTCCCGGGTGCACGCGCTCGGCGAGCACGAGGGTGAGCTCGAGCGTGTGGAGGTGCTGGACTGGCGATTCGTGGCGGTGCTCGCGTGAGCGCTCCGGAGCCGGCGCCTCCCCCGTCGTGGCCGGCGGCCTGCCCGCGCACCTGGCTGTTCGCCCCGGCCGATCAGCAGCGCAAGCTGGACTCCGCGCTGGGCTCATCCGCGGAAGCGGTGATCGCCGACCTCGAGGACTCGGTTGTGACCGAGCGCAAGGCGCACGCGCGCGAGCGGGCCCTGGTCTTCCTCACCGCCGGCGCAGCGCCGGGCGCGGGCGGCCCGATGCGGGTGGTGCGCATCAACGATCCGCTGGGGCAGGAGGGATCGCGCGACCTCGACGCCCTGGCCCATCTGCCGGGTGCTGTGCTGATGGTTCCCAAGGCCACGCTTGCCAGCCTCGAGCGCGTGCGCGCGGCCGGGCCGCTCTCGGCGATCGCGCTCGTCGAGAGCGCTCTGGGCGTGGCGCAGGCGGAGAGCATCGCGGCGCTGGCGCACGTCGCCGCGCTCGCGCTCGGCACGATCGACCTCTCCGCTGAGCTCGGCCTGCGCGCGCTGCCCGATGGGTTGGAGCTGCTTCACGTTCGCAGTCGCATCGTGCTCGCGTGCGCGCTCAGCGGCGTCCCGGCGATCGACGGGGTCTACGCTGCGGTCGGCGAGGCCGCAGGACTCGCTGAGGAGGCACGGCGGGCGCGCGCGCTGGGGTTCGCGGGCAAGCTCTGCATCCATCCAGCGCAGCTCGAGCCGCTGCGCGCCGCGCTTGCGCCCACGCCGCAGGAGCTCGAGCGCGCGAGACTGACGCTCGCGGCCTACGAGTCGGCTCGCTCCGGCCGGCGCGGCGCTGCGCTGCTCGACGGCGAGATGGTTGACCTGGCGAGCGTGCGCGTGGCCCAGCGCGTCCTCGGCCTCGCCTCAACAGACGGCGAATAGGCCTGGCCGCCCTGCGGGGCGCGGCTCAGGGTTCGAGCACTATCTTCAGCGCTTCGCGGCGGTCGTAGGCCGCGTAGGCCTCGGGCGCCTCGTCGAGCTTCATGTGGCGCGTCACCAGCGGACTCGGGTCGAGCACGCCCGCGGAGAGCATGGCCAGAACCCTGTCGACGTGACCGATCACGTTCGCCTGCCCGCCTCTCCACGTCTGCGACTTCAGCCACATCAGGCCCAGATGCACCTCGGCGCGCTCGGCATAGACGCCGACGCACTGAATGCTCCCGCACGCTCGCGTCAGGCGGATCGCGCTCTCCAGGACCTTCGGGTCCCCGACCGCGTCGATCGAAACGTCCACGCCGCGGCCCTCGGTCGCGGTGCGCACGGCCGCTCGCACGTCCTGCTCGCCAAGATGCAGCGGCTCGGCGCCGAAGGCCTCGGCCACCGCGAGGCGCTCGGGCACCGTGTCGATCGCGAACACGTGCGCCGCACCGGTGGCGCGCGCCACCTGCACCGCGCACAGCCCCACCGGGCCGAGACCCATCACCGCCACCACATCGCCGGGCGCCATGCCGCTCGAGTTCACCGCATGAAAGCCCGTGCCCATCACGTCCCCCGCGAACAGGGCCACGTCATTGCTCATGCCGTCGGGCACCGCGCGCAGCACGAGGTCGGCGCTCGGCACGAGCGCCATGTCAGCCTGGGTGCCCTGAAGCGAGCCAAGCGTAGCTCCATGGCCGAATGTGCGCGAGTGCAGACAGCGGTGATAGAGGCCGCGACGGCAGAAGAAGCACTCGCCGCACGCGGTCTGAAAACAGCCCAGCACCCTGTCGCCGACCGCCACCCGTCTCACCGCATCGCCGACGGCGAGCACGGTGCCGACGTACTCGTGCCCGATCGTGAAGCCGGGCTCGATCTGCACGCGCCCGTGGAAGATGTGCAGGTCCGAACCGCACACGCCCGTGGCTCGGATGCGAACCACCGCATCGCCGGGGTCGATGATCTGCGGCTCCGGGCGCTCCTCGACGCTGACCACGCCGGCTGCCTGGAAGGTCACGGCTCGCATAGTCCGTCGAAGCCTACCGTTGCGCTTCGCCGCGCAAGGCGTCCCGGCCGATCCTGCGGCCGGGACGCCGAGCGACGGCTAGCACCTGTTGGCTATTCCTTCTCCCAGAAGCGGACTTCCGGGAGGTCGCTTGAGTAGAAGCTCGTGATCTTCTTGCTCAGCACCGTCACGAGCTTCTGGTTGTAGACCCAGATCTGGGGTGTGGCTTTGACGTACAGTTCGTCGGCTTCGTTCGCCAGCTGCTGCGCCTTTTCCGGGCTCGCATAGGCGATTTCCCTCATTTTCTTGTCGGCTTCGGGGATGCAGATGAGGGTGTCGTTGTAGGGGTTCACCTTCGGGCACTGCAGGTCATAGGCCCAGTAGTACTCCGGGGCGACGATCTGCGGGCCGATGGCTATCACCTCAGGGCCGGTGTGCGATTCGTACTCGATTTCGAGCGACTGCCCGGCGGAGACCACCTTCACCTGCGCGGTGACGCCCAGCTGACTCCATGATCCGGCCACCGCCGTGGCGATTTCCTTGCTGGGCAGCGCACCCTGGGCCACGTACAGCGGGAACGTGATCGGCGTTTTCACCCCGGATTCCTTGAGCAGCTGCTTGGCCTTTTCGATGTTGTATTCGCGCGGCGCGCCGATCTTGGCGTTGTAGAAGGAGTAGCTCGGCATCCACTCGCCGTAGTACAGCTGCCCGTAGCCGAACGCCACCGTCTTGAGGATTCCTTCGAACGGCGTCGCATAGCTCAGCGCCTGGCGGAACTTTTCATTTTCGAACTCCGGGTTTTTGCTGTTCTCGGGCATGATGATGCCCTGGCCTTCGCGCGAGGAGAAGGCGGCGACGGTGCAGCACGAGTTGCCCACCAGGCTGTGCGCCGCCTCGTTTGAGAGACCGAACG
>Ga0182012_10001116_pt1 | contig 29698 bp, 27 predicted proteins | sample 612S2SmetaG_FD_120486 | JGI IMG/M metagenome (GOLD analysis project Ga0182012, IMG submission 120486) | Permafrost microbial communities from Stordalen Mire, Sweden - 612S2S metaG | ecosystem: Environmental > Terrestrial > Soil > Wetlands > Permafrost | place: Sweden: Stordalen | collected...
CGCGCCGCCAGGCGCTCGCAGACGAAGCGCGGGTCGCTGGTGAGTCCCGAGTGATACATGGTCTCGGAGAGCGACTCAGTGCCGCCGCAGGTGCGCATGTTGAGGCGATGAACGCCATAGCCGCGCTCTAAAGCTTGCTGGGCGAAGCTAGCGATATAACCTGCTTCGGAAGAGCCTTCCAATCCATGCAGAAGGACAATTTGGCCGCGGGCGCGCTCCGGCGGCTGATGTTCGTAGGCCACGACACGAGTGCGAGTGTCAATTTCGTACTCGACACGGGTGGCTGGAAAACGCGATAAATCGATTTCACGCGGCCAAAAGTTGCCTGCAATAGTGAGCAAGTGAGGATTGCGGAGGAGAGGGTGGAAAAGTTCGGACAAATTCCGATTTTAGCGACTGATACAAGCTGGGCCGAGCGTGTTTTGTAACGCTCGGCCCGGAGTGAAAGGAGAGTTGGCCGATTACTGAATTCGTTCGCTTTTACGGCTTAAGTCCTCGGAAAGAATAATGGCTTCGGCCAGTTCACGCATGGGACGCCGCAAACGACGACTCTCATTGCGCAGACGTAGGTAAGCTTCTTCCTCGGTGAGCGTGTGGCGCTGCTGCAAAATTCCTTTGGCGCGTTCCACCAGCTTACGGGTTTCCAACTGGCGGCGCATCTCGGCGGTTTCTTCGATGAGGCGGGCGTTTTCCTCCGCCAGGTAACTCTTCATGATGGCGCCGCCCATTTGTTCGCCCACGAACGTGAGAAGAGAGATTTCGTCGGCCGTGTGCGAGTGCGGTTCACGATGGTGAACATTGATGACGCCGATGACCTCGCCGCCACTCAAGAGAGGAACAGATAAGAAAGCCTCATAGGTGTCTTCAACCAGAGCCTGGAAGCGTTTGAAACGGCTATCGGCGGATGCGTTCGAAGGCAGCGCTACAACCGAGTGATGTTCCACCACCCAACCGGTGACGCCCTCGCCGACTTTCAGGCGAATGTTGCCTAGATCGGTTTGATGCGGAACCTGAGACGCCCGCAAGACGATTTCGTTTGTTTCACGTTCGATGAGGTAAACCAAGCAGGCATCGCAGTCGGTCACCTGAACAGTCAAGCCGACAATTTCGCCGAGCATCTCATCAAGCGAAAGCTCAGAACTCACAATATTGCTTACCCTATGAAGCAAGCCAACCAGGGTAGGAGGTGGTTCCATATGACTTAGTGTTGCCATACCCGAGGTTAGAACGCAAAGGGTGCCGACCGCCAATCAAAATATTTGATGCGGCTCATGCCTCGGTAAAACACTAATAAGGAAAGACTTGGAGGATTTTAAGCGAAGCTTAAAGCTAGTATTACCACTTGTTAGAGGTGTACAAGTTGCTCTTGTTCCTCGCCTGTAACCGAAGCGAAACCTTCACCAACGTAAACGTTTACTTCGGAGCGAATCCCAAACTCCGGAAGGTAGATGCCGGGTTCGATGGAAAAACAGCTTCCGGCCAGGATGCGGCGTTCGTCGTGCGATTCGAAATTGTCCATATTTGCGCCGGTTCCGTGGACTTCGGCGCCAATGCTGTGGCCAGTGCGGTGGAAGAAATATTCGCCATAGCCCTTTTGTTCAATGAAACCGCGGACCGCATCGTCGACTTCGAAGCCGGCAATGGTAGCGTGTCGAGCAACTTTGTCGATCACGAACTGCGATCCACGCTTGCGGGCATCGCGAACGATTTCAAAGACGTTTTGCACCGTTTCCGGGATAACTTCGCCGCAGAATCCGGTCCAGGTGATGTCGTAATAAACGGCGTCGGGTTGCGTCAGTTTGGCGAAAAGGTCAATCAGAAGGACATCACCCTGTTGGATGTGGGCGGTTCGATCACAGGAGGGTTCATAATGGGGATCGGAGGCGTTGGCGTTCACGGCCACGATGGGGCCGTGTTCGGTGTGGAGGCCATAGTGAGAAAACCGGTGACGAATGAATTGTTGAACTTCGTATTCGGTGAGCGGATGTTTGGCGCGCAATTTTTCGGCGGCGAAATCGAAAGCTTCGCGTAAAGACTTATCCACCAATTTCCCGGCTTCCAGGTGAAGTTGAAATTGCCGCTCGGTCCAAACGGACTCAAACTGCTGCACGAGATTGGCGGAAGTCACAATTTCGACTCCGGTGGAGCGGACTAATTCAATCGTGCCGGCGTCGACGAGCGAAACATAGGGAACGGCGCACTTTGGCGAATATTGCATGGCAATCTTCTTGACACCATGCAAAAGAGTTTGGAGTTCCTGCTGTTGGCCAGTCCAGCTGGAGTAAAGATATTTGCTGCCGGGAATCTTATCGAGCGCTCCGCTCTCTATGCGATGGACCAACTTGCGAGGTTCGCCAGTGGCAGGCAAAAAGTAGTACCAACGACGCGAGGGACTGAGATCTTCCGGCAGACCGAGAATACGATAGGCGAGCGGGTCGCGGCGATGATGGTCGAAAAATAGCCAGCCGTCCAGAGCGGCCTCGCGAAGAGAAGCTTGGATCAAATCAAGTTGCATCGGTTATGCACCATATTATCCAGCACTAACCTTGACGCGAGCTATTGGTTGAGTTAACAAATGGGGGCGGCGGGTAACCAATTAGGCAGTATTGATCCAAGGCGAAGAGAACTACGGTTTCGAGGCCTTCGGATTGCGCGATGTCAACTTCTTTCAGCCAAGCGCTCCAAGCGTCACTAATTCCTACCAAGTGGCTGCGTTGTGGATTGGGAAATCCTTTGGCGGCGCTAGTGCTCATGGACATAGTACAATTCACCAGATCAAAGCCACTGGTGAAGCCAAAACTCTCCGTTTTGAGGCAGGTGAGATTCTGCGGGGTCCAATCGGTGGTGGGATAGTTGATCAAGGTGTTGAGCGGGGTGTTATTGGTATCCGTCGGATAGAGTACCTCGAAGCGGCACCCTGGAAAGTTTGTTTGAAGCGCCGCGCGAATAGAAGCAGTATAAGCGCCAATCAGGGTGGGCAGAAAAGCGACTTCATTCGGAAAAGCAGTTGGATCAGAATTGTTGCTGGGAATTTTCTGCATGCCTACGCCGTATTTAGTGGTGAACTGCTGCCGGGTATAAGCATCGTAGAAGGGCATGCTGACGCCGGTCGACGGGAAGTACCACCACTGCACTTCGCCCGATTGCAGATAGGGAACCAAGCCGGCAGCGTTTTGCAAAGTGGCCATATCGAGGTAAACCTGCGTCCAATAACCAAGGGCGGTTGGCGAAAAATTGGTTTGGATGGAGGGAGTATTTAGAACAACCGGCGTGCCATCGAAGTATTGCTGGGCAATGCCAACGGAGGCGGAGGGATCGCCGTTCATCAATTCGGTGCTGAAAGAAGCTACCACGTCCATACCGTAGCTTTTGATGGCTGCGAAGTAGGCGGCGTGCCAGTCGCGAGCCGCACGGTTGATGCGCGGCGTGGCAGTTAGATCAGTCCGCCAGAACTCGGTAGCAGCCATCAGGGTGTTGTTTAACCCGCCGGAGCCATCATCAGCGAGAGTGTAGGGAGTACCATCAATCCCGCCACTGAGGGCGTTCGAGGGAGCGGTCACGGTTACATCCGAAGTGCTGGAAAGCAGTTTAAACCCGATGCCATTACCGGCAGTGCCCATGGAGCGGGCAGTTAGGGTCAAATTATTGCCGTTGGTGCCGGCCCAAACGAGATTTGTACCGACGTTGATGAGTGCGGCTACGGCTAGCGCGACCGTTGCGCTAGTGTCATCCAGAAGGATTAAGTGGTTGATTTCGGTACTTGTGGCGCTAGAGCTCAGTGAAGGCACGTCGGCGGCCAAGGCGAACGTCAACTGAGCGTTGGATCCGATAGTAGCGGATAACTGAATTTGCACGGTTAGCGTAGCGTATTGGGTGCCTGGGCGGAAGATCTCGTAGAACCACAGAGCACCTACATAATGATTCACGCGTCCGGTGAATCCGAGTTTGTTGATCAACCAGGCGGTTCGTTCAGCAGGCAGGGATTGAGAATGATAGGTATCCCAGTCAGTGGCCAAGGCCAACTGGGAATTGGGCACGAAATCCGGCAGATTGTTGCTGGGGTAAACTATTTCGAGAAAATCGAAATAAAGGCTTTGGCTGATTCCCGCGTTGGTTATGGTAACCGTATGGGAACCAGCCGTCATGGCGCCCAATGGATAGCGAATCAGCACATCTTCCTGCGAGAGCGTCAGGACAGTCTGTTGAGGCGTTCCGTCGTCAACGATTATAGTTATTAGCGGCGCAGAGGTGTCCCTCCGAGTTCCGAGGTAGAGCTTATGCGGGGCAGCCTCCGAATAAGTAATTGTGACACTATCCCCGGTATTGTTCGTGTAGTGTATTTTGCTGTCTGAGTAGTTGCCTGTCTGCAGCGTCCAGTCGCCAGCAAAGGATACATCGGAATCGGTGTCCTCAATGCGCCGACTTCCGGGCCCCGCCACACTATAGAGTTGATTTGTGCCCGATACAGACCAATTGGAGACGGTCACCTGAAATTCGGTTTGGGCGAATTCGCCCTGCTGCAAGTCGGCTTGCCAAGTCCAACGCACCTTTCTGACATTGGTAGTGGGCACGTGGACCAACGCTGTAGACGAGATGATGGGGACCGAACTCGTGGTACCCATGAGATTACCAAAATCGAGAGTTACCTGATAGGTGATTGGGAATGAGCCGCCGGCAAAGGTAGCGCTGGGATATTGCCATGCATTGACGCCGTTCTCCGCGAATCCATATAGGCTAATGCGGTTTCCATTCGAGCCGTCGAGGTTATGATTTCCAGTGGAGCCTTTCCAGGTCACGGTACAGGAGGCACCGCTAGCCGCGGCAGTAAAATCCGAGCTGAAATCGTTGATCGCCGAGGCGATTCCGGCGGCGATATCGGAGAGTTCATCCGTGGCGGCTACCATGTAGTAATAGTGCTCTTCTAGAAATGCCAAGCCGACGCGATTGCCCACGCCAGGAGAAGCGACTAATGTCATTGTTGCGGATGCATTTACGACCGTTCCGGAAACAGGCACCGCGTAATTCAATAAATTCACGTAGTAAATGGTGTCCGTGCCGTCTTCATTGGCGACCCACAACCGCAAGCGATCCCACGTAACGACTGGGAAAAGATTCGACTGAAAGGGAATGCAACCTGTTCGCGATTCCTGGTAGGTGAGAGTGAGACCGCTGAGATCTCCATCGGGCAGATTCCGGAGGGAGGGGTGTTCAAACACGTTATCTCTATTCCATTCAACTACCGCCCAATCAAATTGCTGACGCCATTTTCCGGAAAGAACAAAGCCGGTGCTGCTCGCGGAACTCAGCGCCGCTATCGCCGACGGAGTGAGAAAGTATGCCTGTAAATCGTGATTTGGAGTAAGTTTTGATATTTGTTCAGACATGGGTTCTATAGCCTAATCGTTACCGTTAGATCGCGGCCTGGACTGAGGACAGCGCTGCTGGCCCCGCTTACATTGTTTAATGTGACATCGATCGTCAAGACAGCTCCTTCGACTAAAGGTGAAAGATTTGCGCCCTTCACCAGTGCCGTCGAAGTAGTGGTGCCGGAAGATATTGTGAGCGAACTGCCATAGGCGTTGCCATTCTGATAGATCTGGACCACGATGTCGTAGCCGTTTGCCGCCTGATTTACCGTTGTGCGGATGTCGCGAACCGCGTGGCTCGTCTCAACAATGAGGGGTGGCGCGGCATTTGTCTGAGTGGCCAGATATCCATTTACCTGAAGAGAGAATTGACCACCGGATAGAGTCCGCAAGCTGGCATCGGCAGGTACGTCGGCATAGGATAGCATCGCCGATTGACCGGCCCCGAATGAGTTATTGACGAAGAACTCGGCAGCGATGATCCGGACGTCGGGCAAAGCTACTGTATGAATATAATTCGCCGAGGCTCTGTTTTCGAAGAACCCCGGCGAAAAGGGAACGATAATGGCTGAGTTATCGAGGTGCAGAACAGAAGCACCGCTTGCATGAGGTGCGGCTGTAGATCCTAACGCGCCCCGCTGAACGGCATAAGAGTTCTGCGCCGGATTGACACTCAGAAACGTCACAATTTCAGAATCAATTTGAATGGCCTGCCCCGAATAGGGAAGTGAAGTCTTATTCAGAATCATGGTGCTGGACAAAGCATCCACCGGGGCGGCCAACGTGTACGGGGTGGGAGTCTCCAATTCATTCCAGTGAAACAGTTGCAAAGTACCACTTGAGACTGAGTCGGTATTCGTCAAGCTGGAGAAGCCAACTTGTGACAAGCTCAAATTGCCGCCGCCAATCGCCGCCAGGACGAAATCCGGGGCGCTGGCCTGGCCGTAATCGGGGTTGCCGTCACCCAGCGGCACACGAGTGATAGGACAGAGGTCAAGGCTGGCTTCCTGGTTATCAACGTTGGCGCTTCGGCCAGAGATCTGAATGACATCACCGCGGGAGAATGCAATCTCAAACTGCGCAGGGCTGGAATTTGACACTGCCGCAAATATCCAGGATGGCTCAACGATGACAAAAACGCTTGTGGTGTCTGGAGTAGTTGACCACGGAGGATTTATCGTCAAAGTCGTTTGATCGTTGCCGGTGATGGATACTTCCTGGTCCTGGCCGGTCCCGCTTATAATGCGCACCGAAAAAGTTACGTAAGCGCCAGCAGTGGCTCCCATATCCACGCATGCGATGGACGTCGATGTAGCCGCGGTAGTCTGAAACGGACCAGCGTACTCATAGCGGTAATAGAAATTCGCATGGTCAAAGCTTGCGTCAGGCGGACCGATCGGCATAAGCGGGAAGCCAGTATCGGTGAACGTAGACGCCAAGGGAACGCGGGAGGCAATCCGGTATAGCATCTGTGGATTTAGACCTCTGTAGACATTGAAACTGGCGGTATTTTGGGCGAAGCTCAGGCTATTGATCGTTGCCGTGCACGTGTTCGGACCGCTCGGCAAAGCGACAGCGGCCGAGAATGACAGAGGCCCCTCGTTGCCTGCGGGATCAACGCCAGTTATCGAGTAGTAGTAGGTGTTGCCTGCCTCCAAGACGCCACCAGAATTTGAAAATGTTGGTGAAAGACTCAGCAGGGGTATATTTACTGACGAGATAGACGGCGCAGATGGAACGAAAAACCCCGCGGAAAGGGTATCGGTTGTGGCGCCATCGATCTCCGCCTGTATGTTTTCGGTAATTTCGAAATCGAAGCCATCAACTCGACCGCCCGCATCTGTCATTGGAATCAGTCCAATGAGAGGTCTCGGGATTTGGATTTGACTCGCTGGCTGGCGGCCAGCGGCGAGCAGCGTCGATATGCTGTCGCTATACCAATCATCGTCATGGATCTGGGCCTGAATCGTGACGAATTGAAAATTCATGGCGGGTGAGATTCTGACCACGCGGAAGGGAGTTCGCTGAAAACCCTGCTTTTGATAGGTCACGGCAATGATGTCTCCCGGTCTGACCTTTAAGGCACGGAAGCTTGTAACGAAGTTTATGTAGACATTTCCGTCGGCTGATTTATCAAGCTGGCGAAGTAGCACGCGGGTAGCTTGGCTATAGTTGGTGATCCCCATGGCCGTGGATTGGCTGCTGATTTCATAACCAATCAACGAGATATCTTCAGAGTTGGCGGTGGACAAGCTATCCTGCTGATATTCGTTAAATTCGTCTTGAAACTCCACGCTCAAACAGTTTGAAGTCTCGGCGACGGTGTTCGAGGAGACCAGCAGAGTGGACTTGCCCTGCGGATCTCGGGCGATACCGGAGAACGGGCCAGACGCATCACTGAATTCATAAGCCGGCCAGCCGCCATTTAGCAGTTCCACACTGTTGCCGCCATCCGGCAGTAGACTCTGTTGCGCCGCAAGTGTGGTCTCGGGCAAGAGCTCCAATAAACCAGAGACTCCGTAACGGATCATCAAGCTGGAAGCAACGCGGATACCTCGTATGATCACGGCGGCGCTCTGGCGCTTAGTTAGCACAAGATTGCAGCTGTAACGTGGCGCTTGGAGCTGATTGCCGTTCAAGTCGGTAATACTGATGAATGTGTCGCAAAATGCCGCAGCCGCGGCAAAAGTAGGGAGATTCAGATCTCCGAGACGCCAACCGCAGCGCCGAAGGAGATCAAGGATGACCCATGCTGGATTGTTCGAGAAGAGGGTGGCCTGCAAACTTCCATCAGAGGCGAAAGTATCCACCTGCATCCCTTGCATCAACACTTGCACATTAGGAGTCGACTGACCAGTACTAATTCTGTTGGGTACGACTACCGACAACGAAGCGATGCTCCCATGTGGATCGCCCAGAGGGTTTCCAGAGGAATCCACGAAGTCCGTATTGAAAGCGCCTTGCCGGGTTCCCGTGCTGACTAGGGTATACCAACCAGTGCTGGTCATATCCTGACCGGAAACTGCAACAGGAATCTCAATATCATTCACTACAACCTTAAGAACACTGTTGATGGGGCCTAATCCGAGCAGCGTTTCCATATGAGTCAGATTTCCGTCGTTTCTGGCGAACACCACCAGGGATTTGATCCAGCCAGTGCCATAAACAAGCGGAACGGCGTCATTATATTTTGCAGTGTTATCTATAACAGCCGATAATTGTGATGTAGTACTGCCAGCGGAGCGCACTTGGATGGCGGGCGGAACGAACTCCAATCCTCCGTACCGCGCGGTAGCAGTCTTATTAGAATCGATATTGAACATGCCGCGCTGCGAACACTGGCTGCGGGAATAATCGCAAGCGGTGTAGGCTTGTCCATTGGTCAAATTGCCTACGCCACCCGTGATGTCGGCTGAGTAGCCACAGCGATAGTAGCGGGAGAACCGCCCAAGATCTCCTCCGGTTGCTGCCTCCATGCGCTGGGCAGGGGTCGAAGGGAAGGTCCAGGGGCACGAACGCTGGACGCGCACATCCGGCATGGGAATTCGCTGCAGGCTAAGCTTGTTGGTAAAACTAAGCGTCAAGAAGTCTTCGCCGATCTGATCCGGATCGCCCGCAATTCCCTGAAAGAGGACTGTGCTTTCGGTAGTCACAGTAAGGCCAGGGAGGTCGACAAACGCAAAGTAGACTGTCAAGCGCGAGCCTTTGAATCCAATCGCCGTATTCAACTCAGTCAGTTCCGAGTCGGCATTTGCCAAGGTGAGCGACAGTTTCGTGAGGCCGTCCATAGCGTCGTCGGCACACAGTTGCAGATCGAACAAATCATGCTTCAGCACGCGCGCATAATAGGTGTTGCCGGCAAACGGAACGGTGTATGTGCTCCAATACTGGGTATCTCCAGAGGGCAGAACACACTGAAAGAACAACAGCGGCGTGTCGGCTTCAGCTAATTGCTTTATTTGGTTTATGGTTGACATGCGCTAATTCCAAACGCTCGTTTCGATGCTGAAAGAAGTTGAGAATACGTTTGGCGCACTGGGCGTAAAGACCAATTCCGAGACGGCCCAATGCGCGTTTTTATAGAGACCTGAATTTGAATAGGTAGGGCGGAAGCGCGACGCTGATAACTGGGGCTCAAGCTGCGGACCGTAGAGCGTGACGCTCTGTCCGGCAGCAAGGCTGATCGCCACAGATAATCCCGTTCCGCTATCGTTTAGAGCGCCGCTTGATGAGATTCGCGACCAAGCGGGACCCAGCGGATATGAATTTGTCTGCTGGGCGTTGGCACTGCCGCGGATCAGATTCAATGTTCCACTGGCCACCGACGAAGCGTATAAAGAGAAACAATATTGATAGTTCACCGGTGCGGCTAAGGTTTGGGTGATTTGTTGTGCCGCGGAGCCGCCATTGGTGACACTGAAAGCTGACGTTCCGCCGTTTGGATCAGCTAAACCACTTGTAATCGTAACTCCGCTTGGAGTAATCCATGGAGATTGTGTGAGATCGGTACTATAGGTCAATAGATTGTCCGTCGGATCAAGAAATATAAACGCGCGCAACGGCCCTCCGCACGCTTCAAAGTGACCTTGTATCGCATTCGCATCATCGGACGACAGACCGACGTAGGAGAGGGTCCAGACAATTTGACCGGCGCCGGGATCAGAGGCGTCCAGCATGGTTCCGTCCGCCAAAATGTTCTTAATGGTCTGGATCTTGATGGTTTTCCGGATAGGATATTGCGCAAACGCGCCGGTGCTCAGTTGTGGAAAAGCTAGATTAGCCATTTGTTTCAACCACCCACATTGAAGTAGCCGCAATGTCAACATCCTGATAATCGCTAATCAGTTCCGGCGCGCCTAGGCGGCAGTTCGGCACGCTTGTACCACCGATCGGGTCCGGGAAAATAAATGTCGTAAACTCTCCGCCGAGAGCGTTAAAGAAAGCTTCGACGGCCGCGATCTCCGATTCGTTCAATAGTCGAAGATCAATTGCCCAGCGCCTAAATGGCTTCCCCGAGGCCAGGAAGCGCTGGTCTGAACCATCCACAAAGCGAATCACCTGGGCAGGCCAGACAGACCCAGCGGGCGACCCATATTGCGTTACTGCACCGGTGCTAAGTAAAGGAAAGTTCATAGCTAAAGCCCCGTGATTACGTCGTTCAGTGAGCTGGAATTCAGCAAAGCTTGCTTAACAGTTTGGATAATTTGCCCACCTTGACTCTCAAAGGGGGTCGGCGAAACGGGCCCACCATACACTCCGGGCGTCGAGACGGAACTACCCGTCGATATGGTCTGCTGCAGCGCGGTTGGGAGTTGATAGGCGACAAGAGCCGGCGGCGCGGTTTTACCATTTCCGAGTAAGCTAGTTAATCCCGAGATGAGCGAACCGACCCCGCCGCTAAAGCCGGCAAAGGCGCTCAAGGAGCCGCCAATTCCACCTGAAGTGCTGCCCGACAAAAGACTGGACCAAGTGCTGGTGGTTGCGGGATTTCTCGTTGCCGCCCGCGAAGCATTGCCGAAGTTAATCGGTTGGGCATTGCCGTTATTGAACCCACCTAACATCGATGCCGCAGAACTGCGTAGCGGCGTGGTTTTCGAGTTACTCTTGGGAACCGATGGCACCGCTGGTAGCCCGGGCAAGTTGTACTTAGTCTTCTTCATTTTTCATCTCCTTTAAACTCTCCTCTTCAAGCGCGCCAAGGGCATCAGCGCTCTTTGCATCGATCGACCATAAGTCGCCGCCAAAACGTTTCCACGCGGCAAATTGCTCGACGAACGTAAAGCTTTGCGCGGTAATGATCGATTTTGGGCAACGAAACGCTACAGTTTGCCGCCTTACAAAGATTGGCCGCGCCGGGCCTTCGTCAATTTCTTTCAACCACGCGCAGCGGCGTGCCTTTGCCAAACCGCTTGCCAGGCATCTATCGCATTTCCACGCGGTTTGGTCAGAAAGGTGAAAATGGAATGCGATTAAGAGTTTTTTCGTTCGTCTTCCGTTAAGGCGATCTCCGCCTGAATCGTTCTGACAATTTCATCGGCTAAGTTCTCGGGCCCGAGAGCAATCAGCGACTCGGCGGTTGCCTTCTCGCCGTTGATGGAAAGCCCCTCGATCGCCTCCAAACCCCATTCAAGGTAGAGCTTAGACACAAGCAGGCCGGACAAGGCCGCCTCCAACTGGCTGGAGGGATCACTCGCCTTCAAGAATTCATACTTTAGCGTCAGCTCTCGCACCCGATGATTTAGTTCGATTCGCTGCCGTAGGGATATCCGCCGGATCGCGAATCTAACACCCGCCACCACCCTGCTCGCGTGCCAGGAAACACTTGAATATTCTGATTCTTTATGCAAAAGCGATGAAAGTTTCATCATTTGATTTCCCCTGCGCCAGGTTATTTTTGAGCGTCCAGAACAAGTAGCGCTCCGCATCGTTATAAAACGGCATTTCCGGAACGACGCCCGGCAAATAAACGGCCATCATTTGCCCCTGTTGTTGTCCAAGTTGCAACAGAGCGGAGACGGGTTTTCTGGTTTTCGCGGCGCCGTAAAGACTTGTTGTTGCCGGGTCGGCTTGCGCTAAGAGAGTGAAGGTACTCAATACTTCGCGCGGCCCAGGAACTATTGCCATCGGATACGACGATCCGAACTCGTGATTTCTCGTTAAGAGATTATTGTTTACTTCGATGTCAGCCTCGGTTAGCGTGAACACCTGATTCAAAGGCGACCCAAGCCATACCTGACCTAATTGACCGGCAACTGTGGAGTACTCGAAGCCTGATAAGGGAGGCTCCGCAGGAAACGCCGATATCCCCGATACACCGAAGACACCGCTGCTTGAATCCAGCACATCGGCGGCCGGACCAGTGAAGTAGAGTCCGTGAACATCACCCTTTACCTCAATCTGAAACTTATCAACACCGGCACCGGTAATAAGCCGGCTTACTGCATTCGGTGGATCCCAATAATCGTAGATCGACAGGCTTGGTAACTGTGTCGAGAACCTATACCCTACCGTCGTCGTCAAAGTTGTTCCCGTTGGTGGTGCATTCGAAAACGGCAGACTAAGACTGAAGCTCAGCGAGTCCTGAACCGATTTCACAAAACGAATCTCTACTCCATTCGACACGGCGGAACCCGCAGTGAGATTATGGGCCGCCTGCGTTTGCATTGCGGCGCCGTTGACCGTGGCGACAACCAACCCTTGGACGAGTTCAGGAGGCGCTCCCATTGCCGCCTGGAGGAGCGGACCATAACCCGGCGCGGTGGCATCATCCCAAGATGTGAGGTTGACATTGATCTCAAAACTACTGACGCGAGTTGCAGTCGTGGCAGTGCCCAGATAAGTTCGTGAACCGGTCTTATCTCTTCGTCCGGTATTTTGCACGCTTTGGTGACACGCGAGACGGACGGCCGCGAAGCGATTTGAAGCAACAACGGGAACGGGCAAACCGTAAGACGTTTCAGTCGCCACGTAGAAACGATTGGCGTTTGACCAGATGTAATTAGCCATAGATATCCTCAGTTAAAGCTCACGTCCAAATTGCATGTCAATCGCGCCAGTTGAACAAACCCTTCGCCGCCCGTTTTGGGAGTTTGCACATGCACGTCATAAATTCCCGAATAGCGGTATCCGTCCCCCCAGTCACCGATAGTGGCGTCTAGAAGCCCCGCAACGCCTTCCGTGTAAAATTGCAGTTCCAACTCCGTTTGCTGCTCCAGGCTGTCGCTCGCCCAGATGTCCGCGGTCACGGCGACGATTCCGGAGAAGGTTCGAAACTTTTCCCGCTGGTTATTCACAACCTGAGTCACATAGACGCACACTCTCGGATAACTCAGCTGTAGATCCAGATCGCCCATATCCGGCCCTGCAGACGATGCCATGATCTGGCTATTGTTCAATGGCGCGACAGTGACCACCGCCGCCGCCGCATTGGAATTGATGGCCCGCGACAAGGCATCATTCGTGGTTAGCAGGTTCAGAAACTTATTGGTTGCAAGCAACGTTAAGGGAAGCATTTTTAACCTCTTCTGATTTGCCGTGAAACCGGCACGATATATTGCGGCGTCTGACCGTTGCCGCCTTGTTCACCGTTCACGATTCCGGTTGACGGGAGAGTCCAAGTCGAGCCGATGACAAGGGGATTGCCGTTTTGTAAAGTAATTTGGTTCGCCAGGGAGCCAACGTAAACGTTCCAGCCAAGAGCCGCCGGCGGTGCCCCAGCTACGCCTTCCGCCATTGCTACTGAGATCGTGCTTTGACTGTTCAAAACCAATCCATTAATAGGACTGAGCGCACTCTCGTCACCCTCGGCATTCAACCAGCTGACCCGCACAAAGATGGACTCTGCCGGCGAGTTGCCCTGCTGTACCGAGACCTCCGGTGTCTGCGGTTTAGGCAACGGCGTGAATACGATACCGATTCCGGCTTGAATTGTTTGATCGGCAGCGTACCTTGTTTCGGCTTGATATTCGTTCCATTTGCCCTGAAACCGTGTATTCAACTGAACGTTGTACGCTTCCGCGAAAACGCGCGTCAGCGATTCGAAGCACAGCCAGCGCTGCAAGGGCGGGGTCACCACCACGGTTGACAGACCGATTACGCGTCGGCTCAACCACTGCGGATCTGACATCCCGGTATCCTGCAAGAGCCGAAACAACTTCTCGGCCACGAAGCTGGTCGCCAAGCTGATCTTGGTGTCGACATTGATGCCATGAGTGGATGCCACCTGAACCAAAGAGGCTTCGAACGGCAATAGATCGTTCAACGTAATGATTTGCGCATCGGTAAATAGGGCCATGGACGTCTACCTTTAGCCCTTGGTGAGCTCTTCCTTCTCTGGTTTCGTAGTGGCGTTTCGAAATTCGGCGTCCGAGATGATGGCGATCTGAAGACGACGCGACAATTCGGCTTTTTCGACAGACTGCTTCCGCCGGGCCACCTGCTCGAAATAATCCTTCTTCTGCTGAGCGTCGGCCAAGACGGCGCGGTTTTCCGCTATCGCTTTGGCAGCTTCCAGCTTCGAGACTTCCATTACGGTCCCGGCTTTCCCGCCATCTTCGGTTTTGGCGCTAACAATGAGCGGATATTCTTCCTTGATAGTTGCTTGGATTTCTTTGATTTTCTTGAAGTAAATGTGTAAGTCCATTTTTCTCTCCTCTAAAACGAAGGGAGCCGCATTATCGCGACTCCCTGATTTCGCCCAGTCAGCTTTTATGCGTTTCAGGCGTTAATTTGAACAGCAAAGTTGTTGCGCAAAACGCCGCAACCATACAGCACATCCACCGTGAACTGCTGCGCCAGCGTGTTAGGTTGATAGCTCATCACGATGCGCAAGCCGAAGTTACCGACCTCCGCGTATTCAGCTACCGCGCCGGTCCCCGGCAAAGGCTGGGGAAGACGACGAACTACCAGTCCCAGAGCATCTTTGGTGAACGCCAAGTTATGAATCGTCGGCGATGCCGCACCCGTCACGGGAACAAACTGAGAACGGAAAATGAAGAAGTCTTTCATCTTTCCGACGTTGCCTTCCACTAAGGCTTGAAGTCCGGCTTCGCCCGCCGTGTAGTATTCGCTGAAACGCGGAATCTGCCGGATAGCCGAATAAGTGCTGGAATCTACAACCAAATACTTATTCGCGCTCGGCGGCACCTTCGCAGAGAAAAGAGCCGTTTCCGCCGAGTCGATTACCGCTTCAGTGACGGGCGTACCTGCCACGCCAAGAACCGCGTTAGCGGTAAATTGGCTATAAAGATTAAGCAAATCCGACTCGACCTTCGAGGCGATCGCCACCACGGCCGGCTGCATGTACGCTCTCAAAAGCTCAGGAAACGCCAGGGCCTTCGTCACATCCGGAATCTGGAAAGTCGCTTCCGCGTGCGTATTAAGCACGATCTGTGCGTTGCCCAGACTCGGATTTTGCGGCGTAACCGTGCCGCCTTCCGCAATGTTATTGGCCACCAGAACCGGTGGAATCGGCACATTGACGGTATCGCCGGCGTTGGCCAGCACTGGTTCGTAGTCGCGGTTCACAAGGTTGCCCATAACCAGGTTTCCCATCAAAGCTGGCAGGGCATCAGCGGCCACCAGTTTCACAATCGCATTCGCCAAATTGGCGGAGGTAATAATTGCCATAAATCTCCTAAAGTTTCTTTTAGGGCGCTTAGCGCCCATTTTGTCCAAGCTGGAAACTACTAAGTCGAGTTACATTCAGCTTGGCTTTTCTTATTCGGCTCACTTAAATTCCGCGTAACATCTGGGAAGCAAGTTTCGCAATTTCCTGGCGGACCCGGTCATTGTCTTCCTTGCTCATGCCCGGTTTGATTTTGTCCATCTCAATGCCGCCCGGAATTCCTTGTGGCGCGCTGCGGACCGGGTGTTGCGCCCCGCTTCCGCCTGTAATGCGCGCCGGCAATAGCTCCGGGTTCTCCTGCACGAAACCCGCCAGGTAATCCTGCAGAGTCTTGCCCTCCGCGCCACGCGCTTGTAGCCGGCCGTCCTCCGTTCGCACAATGTCGTCCTTCACGGCGCGGAACGCCAACTCAAGCTTTGCCACGCCCAGCCGTTGCAACTCACTACGAATCTGTGAATTACGGTCAGCCTCATCGGCCATCGCACGGGCTTTACGGTTTTCTTCAACTAACTGATTCAGACGGCCTTCCAGGCTTTCCCGGCGCTTACGTTCTTCCTGTAGTTCGGCCTTATAAGCCGGTTCGGCCTTTCTTTGCTCAGCCTGCACGAACTCCTGAATTGTCTGTCTCACCACGTCCCTTACGTCGGGCTGCTGATCTGGTGGAGTATCCATTGTTTTTTGTTCTGACATTTAACTCCTCTCCAACTGCCTATTGACTTGCGCCTCGATCTCAGCCACAATTTGATTTTTCGTCTCCTGCCGGACATCGCTCAGATACTTCAACGCGAGTCTCTCAAAGACCTGTTTTTTAAAAGTCGCCGACTGAATGCCCAGCGCTAACAGATTGATAGCCTGCTGCAGTTCACTGGCAAAATCGCTGATATCCAACTCGTCGAGGCCGGTGATGGTCACCTGGATATCGTCTTGGCGCGCCGCTACTATCGCCTCCAAGACTTTCCTCATTGCGGCCTTTACCCAAACTCCGTACGCGCGCAGCACTTCTTGCGTCAGCTTGAAATCAAGCTGTTTGCTTAAGGCCGATTGCGCGCGCCCGCCCGCATCCTCGCCCGAGGCCTGCGACAGGTAGCAAACTCGATAAATTTCTTCTTTGAGCGTTTCTAAATGATCCGCTGCGATTTGATGAACTTTCCCGTCGGGCTCTGCCCACCCAAAGCGGTCTCCCGGAGCAAGTTGTATGAAGTAGCTTTCGCCGACAATTTGATTCCACTCCCGGTCGGAGTAAATCACTGGCATGGCAAAAAGCCCCATCGTAATCGCCCAGCCCAGAGCGTTCGATTTATTGAAATGCTCTAGCTGTAGTTGCGCGGCGCGGTTCATTAACCAATGAGATTCCGTGGCTTCAAGGTCGAGAATAGGTACCCGGTTCTGATTGGCCAAGGCATGTCGTCCCTCGCCCAGAAACTCGATAGTTCCATTCTGTTGTCCGCCCTCCACCCGCCGGAATAGCTTATAGTTCGTCCGGTCATAATAGCGCCAAATTGTTTCAATAACTCGCGCCGGCGAATTTATGTCAGGCTGTTTGTCGAACTTAGTTCGAATTACCGCCCATTCATAGTTGCCGACCTCGTCCTTGTTCCAATTGATTAAATCTTCGGCTTGGTAAGCGACCAGAAAAGCTCGTGACAAACCGATAGCATCTTCCTCGGCCCTATTCGCCGGCACATTGGCCACTCTAGGAAAGTCGATCAGGATATGACTTCGCCCTAAGACTAAAGCATTGCGAAAAGCGTCCTGAAAGAATGCCGAGAGCGTAGTTCCCCGCCGGTCGCAATTATCCTGCAGCTCCGACAGGAACGTTCGCCCGGATTCCAACCCTCCGCTGTATTGCAGGCTTGGTTCCCGGTGGAACAAGGTGGAGCTGTACCAGTCCACTATCGAGCCTATGTAATTTTCATAGAAGGCTCGCGCCAGCCGCTCCGCAAAAACATCGAGCGGTTCCTTCTGCCGCCGCGTTAAATAATTAGCGGCGCGGGTTTTGAATTGTTGTCCGCCTGCATATAGGTCCCGGTACATGGCCCATGTCGGCGCCAGCCGGTGGTATTCCGGATGTTCCTGATCAATCTGTATCATCGTTTGTCTCTTGCTAGCGGAGCGCTTGCGGGAGCCATCGGCCAACTTACACGGCTGTCGGCCGAGGTCGCTCTAGACCGCGCTGGCTTGTTTCACTCACAATTGCTCTTCTGCCCATTAACGTCGCATGTGGGCGTTCGCACCGAGCAAAAGATTTGGCGTAACTTATTGAAAACAAGCCAAAAATAATTTTGACAACTTCTGTGACTGAGAAAATGGACACGCCAAACCCCTCTGCGGGCGACGCGAGATCGGGTGTCTTAGCGCTACTCGCTACGCAAGACTTCGAGGGGCCGCTGGCTCAAGATTCGGGCACTGGCCAGCCAGCCGGCCAAATTGGCAAGCAGCGCGGTCCCGGTCATCACAACCAGCAGGGAGGGCCAGTCGAAGTCGAACTTCGTTTCCAGGAACTTGTCGCAAAGTAAGCGCGTAAACAAATTGGCTAGTATTCCGCCGACAAATCCGCCGATTGCGCCCAGAATCGAAAATTCGATCGAAAAAATACTGCCTATGCGTGCGCGCGTAGCGCCTAGAGTCTTTAGAATTGCCACTTCGCGCACCCGCCGGTAGCGCGTTCCCGCAATGCTAGAGGAGAGAATAATCACCCCGGCCAGGATGGCGAACAGCGCCAGAAACCGGATCACCAACGCCACTTGATCCACGGCCTCCTGAATGCGCTCCAAAACATCCGCCAGGTTCATAACTGTGACAGTAGGGAATTTCTCGAAAATAGCCCGTTCCACGGCCGGAATGTTGCCCGGAACCACATGCACCGCTCCATAGTAGACCACTGGGAAACTCGCGAGGGCGGCCTGCGGGACGACTAAGTCGTAGCGCACGGGAGCCCTTCCCTCGCGCCGGAAGACGGCGGTAATTTTCGTCCGAAAGGGCCGTCCAGCGACCCGAAATTCCACGTTGTCTCCCAGGTGGAGTTGAAAGTCGTGCATATCTTCTTCGGAAACCGCCAACTGCTGGTTCGTCTCCGCCGCGGCCCACCACCGGCCTGCCAACACCTTCAGGCCTTCAGGAAGGGCCTGGGCGGTGGTAAGTCTTGCCGTCTGCAACTGGTCTTTTCTATTCTTACTAAGTGGCAGTTGATCAACGGCAATGCCATTTTTCTCTATGCATTTTGCTACCACGTAACCGACTAACTCTAATTTGCCGTTTACCCCTGGTTGGCCTTGGAGCAGCGCGGCAATTCGTGAAGTATCCCGAATATCCAACAGAAACAGATTCCCCTGGCGCCCCGGCCCCTCACCGTTCACTTGCCGCAGAACGGTGCGCTGCAGCAGATAGGTGGAAAGCGTGAACATCACGCCAATCCCTAATGCCACCAGTACCGAGCGGGCTTGGTTGCCGGGCCGGTATAAATTCGCAAAACCGTGTCGGAAAACCGCCGGCAGCGTTCGATGAAAGGTTTTAACCAACCTGCGCAAAATATAAAGCATTACGGCGGCTACTCCCGCCAGCAGCAAAATGCTAACGCTTAAGCCGGCCACAAAATACAAGCCCATTCGCCAGGATTCGCTCAACCAAATGCTGATCAAGCAAAATCCCCCCAGAATGCAAAGGCTTCCTATCCATCCGGGAACTTTTTCCTTCCAATGCCGCCTGCTTTCCAGCGCTGCATCGCTCATGTTGCGCCGCAATACCAGGCTCGGCCGCACATTGCGAATCGCCAGCAGCGGCGGTAGCGTGAAAAGCAGCGTCGCCAAAACGCCCACGCTCAATCCTTGCAAGCTGAACGACCAGTCCCAGGGCACAGCGGGCAGCAACGCGAACACTCTTTGGATCAGCCACGGAAAAGACTTCTGCACAATCGCGCCGATGGCAACGCCGATCAGTCCTCCCGCCGAGCCAAGCCACAAAGTCTGCAGCAAATAGATTTGGATGATTTGCTCGGCGCGCGCTCCAACTGCCTTCATTACTGCGATGGTGTCCATGCGTTGCTGCAAATGGGAATGCATCGCCATCGCTACCCCTAGGGAACCCACAATCAACGCGATCAGGCTGATCAAACTCAGGAACGTCGTAGTAGAGTCAATCGCTTTGCCGACTACCGGACTACCATCGCGATAATCAGTGATAAAAACACGGTGCAGCGCGGCCTTAATATCGCTCTTAGCCGAATCCAAATTCGCCGCCGGCTTTAACTTAAAAAGAAAGCGCTCGGCGGCGCGGCTGCCGAATTGGATTAGCCCGCTCCGCTCAAGGCCTCCGCGACTCATCAAAACCCGCATCCCTGGCCGGAACCCGGACGCCAACCGGTCCGGCTCAGCCACCACGGTCCCCGCAATTCGATATTCCTGCCCGCCCAGCCGAATCGTGTCGCCCGGTGCAACGCGCAAGCGCATCAACAACTCCGGTGTTACTACAACGGAAGAATCGTCCTTTAACACTGTCGCCAGCGAGGCGGCCGGACTCAATTTCAAATCGCCATAAAAAGGGAAGCAGGACGGATCAACCGCTTTGATCGAAATCATCTGCGGAATGCCATCTTTGACGGACGCAGCCATCGACTCCAATTCAGTAACACGCGTCATCGCGCCGTAGCGGCGGCTCAACGCCGTCATTTGCGCTATCTCTTCGGGAGGAGGCTGTTGCCAAACCTGCGCTTGAAGATCGGCGGCAATCAGTTGTTTGGCGTTGTGCAGCAGCATGCCTTTGAAGGCATAGCCAAAGCCTTTTACTCCGCTGAGCGCCGCTACTCCTATCGCAACCGCGAAAATGACAAACAAAAACTTGCCCGGCGCCGCACGCAATTCGCGCCCGGCGATCTTTGCTGCGGTCCCCAGAAACATGTTTAGGAATTCACCCGCGGTGTCATCTCATCGCTCAGAACTTCTCCGTCGCGCAGGCTTAAGATGCGGTCCGCATGCTCCGCCAACACCCGGTCGTGGGTCACCAGTACAAGCGTCGCTTTCTCTTCGCGGTTTAATCTCACCAGCAGATCCAGCACGTGTTGCCCATTTGTTGAATCAAGGTTGCCGGTAGGCTCGTCCGCCATAAGAATCGGCGGCTGGGTGATAAATGCCCGCGCCAGCGCCACGCGTTGTTGCTCGCCGCCCGAAAGTTGCACCGGATAGTGGTGCGCCCGGTTCGTCAATCCCACGCGTTCCAGCAGTTCGCGCGCGCGCCGCCTCGATCCTCCATTCATTCCACTCAACTCGGCCGGCAGCAAAATGTTTTCTTCCGCCGTTAACGTAGGTACAAGTTGGTAATTCTGGAAGACGAACCCAATCTTGCGGCCCCTCACGCGCGCCATCGCATCCTCGCCCAAATTGGTAATGTCTGTTCCGTCAAGACTAATTCGCCCCGCAGTAACGGTGTCTAGTCCCGCCAGCAGACCAAGCAGCGTGCTCTTGCCGCTTCCCGACGCGCCCATGATGGCCAGAAACTGCCCGCTCGGCACTTCAAAAGAAATGCCCCGCAATATTTCAACTTTGCTCGGTGGGTTCTCAATCGTCTTGCAGAGTTTCTCTACTACGATCATCGTGTGCTTTCCGGCGTTGTTCCTTGATCAGTCATGTCAATTTAGAAGAGTGAGAATTCTTCCGCTTTCTTTCATTGTTGCAGTCTGCCTTGGATGCGCTTTTTTCCTTGCATGCGAACGACACAGTAATGCCCCTAAACAACAAGTACGTGTTGATCCATCGCCCTCTGCCGCTCCCGCCCCTGCGCCGGACACTCGGCCCGTCATCGTGGCATTTGGCGACAGCTTAACTGCGGGTGTTGCCGGTCGAAGCTACCCCGAACAACTGCAAGACATGCTCGATCAGACCGACCTCCGCTTTCGCGTTGACAATCAAGGTGTAAGTGGTGATACTACAACCGATGGGTTGGCGCGGATTGAAAATGTCATCGCACAGAAACCTCGTTTGGTGCTGCTCGAATTTGGCGGGAACGATGGGCTTCGCGGCGTTCCCGTTTCTGCAACCGAAAAAAATTTGGATGAGATGATCCAACGCCTACAGCGCGAATCCATTCCTGTCGTTTTGCTTGGCATAACCCTACCGCCCAACTACGGTCCCGACTACGTTAAGCCCTTCACGGCAATGTTTCCGAAGCTAGCCGCGCAATATCATTTGCGCCTCATGCCATTTCTGCTTTTGCATGTCTACCAAAACTCCGCCCTCATGCAGCCCGATGGCATTCATCCGAATGGCGATGGCAACAAAATTGTCGCGCGCGACGTGCTGGGTTTGATCCAGCCACTACTCACGCGCGACCAAAACAAAATCAAATAAACAAAAGTGAACTAATTCGGCATCACCACGGCATCAATAACGTGAATCACGCCATTCTTCACGAACACGTCAGTCTTCGTGACCGTCGCCGTGCCGCCTTTTTCATCGGTCAAAATTACTTTTCCGCCTTGCAAAGAAGCCGTTAGAGTGCCGCCTTCCACCGTTTTAACTTCCGCTTTGCCATGACCTTTCTTAATCAAGCCAATCAGCTCTTTCGCGGTAACCTTGCCGGCAACGACGTGATAGGTCAAGATCTTGCTGAGCGCATCTTTGTTCTCGGGCTTCAGTAAATTATCCACGGTTCCGGCGGGCAGTTTTGCAAACGCGTCATTTGTCGGCGCGAACACGGTAAATGGGCCCGCACCCTTTAAAGTATCCACCAAGCCGGCGGCTTTCACTGCCGCTACCAGCGTGCTGAAATCGGGTGTATCTGCCGCGTAATCGACGATGTCCTTGGGCGATGCCGCCATCTTGTCTTTCGCAAAAACAGTCATCGCGCACAATGCAATGGCACCCATAATGAGTGCTAATTTGATTTTCATTTCGTTTCTCTCTCCTCTGTTGGTAAGTCTTCGCGTCAAACCATATGCGAAGATCTGTACAAGTGCTCGGATGGCAGCCAAGCCAATCGCGACTTATTAATTCCTCTCTATGCTCGGAACAAAACTCTACTTACGCAAACCATTGAATATCGGCCGTTCGTCAGCGGGTTCTTGTGCTTTTAGAGTAGGGAATTTTTTACGAAGGTCCCCTGCGCCTGGGGGGGGCGGTGTCTATTGCGGTACCGTTTAATCGCAGTTTGAGCTACCCCGACTCCGTTCAGTTTCTTTACCGTCTCGGCAATGAGATGAAGGCTGGCGTCAAGCTTGGTCTGGAACCAATGCGCACGCTCTTGGCTGGCCTCGGCAATCCCGAACGCTCCCAGCGCTTCGTTCACGTAGCCGGTACAAACGGCAAAGGTTCAACCAGCGCTATGGTCGCCTCCGTGCTTCGCCACGGCGGTTTTCGCGCTGGCTTGTACACCTCTCCCCATCTCGTCGAACCGACCGAACGCATCAATGTAAATGGCCGGGATGTATCCACGGAAGCGTTCACCGGAGCTTTCGCCACGGTTCATCGAATCTCCGAGCAACTTCTCTTAGCCGGTAAGCTCGATGCCCATCCTTCGTATTTCGAAACGGTGACGGCTATGGCGCTGCTGCTGTTTAACGACCTATGCGACCTCAGCGTCATTGAGGTCGGCTTAGGCGGTCGGCTTGACGCAACGAATGTCATTGATCCGGAACTGTGCATCATTACACCCGTCGCCTTCGATCATGAAGCATATCTAGGCAACACCCTGACTTCCATTGCCACGGAAAAGGCCGGAATTCTCAAGCCGAATATCCCGCTCGTTCTGGCTACCCAGCAACCGCCCGCGGAAGTCGCCATCGAAGCTCGCGCCCGCCAGCTAAACTGCCCGCTCATACGCGCTGCGGATTATCCTCTCACCCAGGTTGAAGCACATGCCGCCGGCTGCCGTTTCGTCTTGCAAGCCGAATCCTACATCTGTAATTTAGCCGGACGGCACCAACTCGAAAATGCTCGCGCCGCCGTCTTAGCTTGCAAAGCACTTGGTATTTCTCCCGGCCACATTCGCGCCGGCCTCGAATCTGCGCGCTGGCCCGGTCGCTTGGAACTCATTTCCCGCAGTCCCGATTTCATCCTTGATGGCGCGCACAATCCCGCGGGCGCTGCGGCGCTCGCTTCCTACATTCGAGAATTTCATGCGGGCCGTCCCGTTTGGCTCGTTTACGGCGCTATGCGCGATAAGGCCGTCGAAGAAGTGACCGAACAATTATTCCCGCTCGCCGACCGGATCATCGCCACTGCACCTGGTTTTTCCCGTGCCCTGCGGCCTGAGGCCATCCTCGAATTGTGCAACCACCGCGCTGGAACGGCAGCCGCTTCGATTTCAGAAGCGATCCGGTTAGCTCGCCTCGCCCCGCCCGAAGCCGTTGTCTTTTTCACTGGCTCTTTGTTCCTCGTCGGCGAAGTGCGCGCCATCCTCGCCGCTTCCGTCTCTGGCCCTATTTCGTAAAATGAGGTCTTGCATGCGATGGTTCCGCGGCGCTTTGATTGCCGATCCCGCCATAATTCTAGCCACTATTTTTTTTGGCACCATCAGTCTTTTTATTTCGTTCTTTGACAGTTCCGGAAAACTGCAGGCCGCTTGTGCTCGGGTCTGGGCTAAAGTTATACTCATAGCCAGCGGTGTCCAGGTAGAAGTGAACGGACTACAGCATCTCGATCCCGCCGGCAGCTATATCTTTATGGCGAACCATACCAGCTATATTGATACGCCGGTCATCCTGGCGAACATTTCCGTGCAATTTCGTTTCCTGGCCAAGCGTGGCCTTTTCCAAATTCCCTTCCTCGGCTCTCATTTAAAGCGCGCCGGCCATATTCCCGTCCCACGCGAAGACCCGCGCGCCGCCGTCAAAACCCTGCAACTCGCCGCCGAAACCATCCAGCAGAAGAAGACCTCCCTGCTCGTATTTCCAGAAGGTGGTCGCTCGCAAGATGGCGAGCTCGACGAATTTAAGGAGGGTGGCGCCTATATTGCTATCCGCGCCGGCGTGCCCCTCGTGCCCTTAGTTCTTTTAGGCGGCCGCCACGTTTTACCCTACGGCGCTGGGGTTGTACAATCCGGCAAAATCTTCATGCGGATTCTCCCGCCCATCGAAACCACCGGCCTCTCTCTGAAGGACCGCGGCGCGCTAACGTCCCAAGTCCGCGCCCTTTTACTCGCTGAACTCGCTTCTCCGAATCGGCCTTTGCATTAGAATTAAGTCAGCCGATGCAGAGCGCCGTTGCTCTCCCTAACCTCGGAACCGAAATCGAGGAAATTCAGCAAGAAGAACATGGCCGCCTCTACCATGTCGTTTTGCTTGACGATGACGAACACACCTACGATTACGTCATCGAAATGCTGCAAAAGCTATTTTTCCTTTCGTTCGAATCCGCCCTCCAGCATGCCATCGAGGTCGATAACACGGGCCGCACCGTTGTGATTACCTGCGAAAAGCCCGAAGCCGAATTTGCTCGCGATCAGATTCATGCCTTCGGCGCTGATCCTCGTATGGCCAAATCCAAAGGTCCTATGTCAGCCATCCTTGTTCCCGCCTCTAACACCAAAACGAAGTAACTCTATAGACATTCGCTCCATTGGCCGCCAGTAGGAATGCTAGATTATTCCTATATGCCATCGAAATTCTTCAAATCGCTTTTCTTGGTTTCGGCCCTCGCGGCAAGCTGCCGTGCCGCCGAATGGACCGTTGATCCCATGCACTCGCAAGCTAGCTTCGCCGTAAAACACATGATGGTTTCCACCGTTCACGGGTCATTTAACGGACTGCAAGGTCTCGTTGACTACGACCCTGCACATCCCAAAGCTGCTAAAGCCCAGATCACCATCGATGCCACAACTGTCGATACCCGCAATGACATGCGCGACAAAGATCTCAAAAGCGAAAATTTTTTCGATGTTGCTAAATTCCCCACCATTTCGTTTGTCTCAACAAAAGTCGAGCCCGCCGGCAAAGGCAAACTGAAAATCATTGGTGACATGACTCTCCACGGCGTCACCAAACAGGTAACCTGGCTGGTCGAAGGGCCCGCCACCGCCGTCAAAGATCCTAAAGGCAACCTTCACTCCGGCGCTACGGCGACTACGGCGATTAATCGCAAAGATTTCGGCTTGACCTGGAACAAGACCCTCGACGGGGGCGGGGTAATGGTCGGCGAAGACATCGACTTGTCCGTCGAAGTGGAACTCGTCGAAAAAAAATAACGATTTAAGACGAAGTCACTGTGGGAAAGGTGCCCGACATGTGGTCGTGCCATGTCAGGGCATCTTCATCCACTAACGCCCAAATTAGTCCAATACCCGCCGCTAGAAAGCTAATGAAACTGGCTAATGCTCGCTGATAGCGCAGTTCTCTCGATGGCGGATTTCCATAAAAATCCACCAACTTCAAACCCATCGCGCACATTCCCACCGAATCGCGTCCCGCCCAGCTCCACAGCAGCTTGTATAACACCGGTATTGTGAACAGAACCGCCAATAAGAAAGGCGCACTGCTCTTGTTCAGCGCAATGTGCCCGCCTTCGTAGAGAAAGATGCCTAGGCCCGAAATGACAGGCGTCAGCATGATCGCCCCATCAATTAGCGCTGCTTCGGCTCGTATCGTCGCGGGCGCCACTGGCGCGTCACAAGGAATATGCGATTGGGGTGGACTCGCCACCTCTTCCACGCCGGGAAAATCTAACCGTTGCTGTGTGTCGGAAGCTTTTTTGCTTCGTTTCCCCTGCTTAACTTCAACTTTGGCGTGCGGTAACGGGTCGGGACGCACAATTTCAGCCGCTCGCGCACGTATGGACCGCCGTTCGCTTGGACTCCTCAACGATTCGAATGCAATGACTCGTGCCGGATTCGGCTTGTGGAAGGTAGTGGTAAAGAGCGGCTGCTGTTCTCCTTCGCTATCCGCGATCCCTTCTGTGTCAAACTCGTAGGCTGGCGCTGTCGCCGCCCCTTGCACCGGAAAGCTATCCACACTCGCGCGCCCCTCACGCACCCTTCTTCCGCAACGGTGGCAACGGTGGTCTCCGTCTAAAATCTTAGTTTGACAATGCTTACAAGTCATCTGCCCACTTCTATTCCCACAACACACCCGGCGACCCGGCCGCCTGACTTGCGGCGCATTTCTGCAACGTGCTACGGTGCTCGATTACGTCTCGGTTTCGCGAAGTATCCCTTCTCAATAACAACTTCTAGCATTAAACGTGATTCTTGTCTAGAACATTTCTCACCTAACTTGTTCTTTTTATTTGCTGCTATCTTACTTTCGCTTTCTCTTCCCTGCTATTCGCAAAATGCCGTTCATGCACTTCCCAAAACCGACGCCCCTCCGCAAACTGAAATATGGGAGGGAGGAGTCACTCAGGATTCCCAGGGTGAGTGGAAATATCTGAAAGGTGCCGCCGAGGTTCGCACCTCTGAAATGACCATCACCGCCGATGAAATCGATTTCAACGAAGACACCGCTTGGGCATACGCTCGGGGCCACGTTCACCTCGTCCACTATGCCACCGGCGACATCCTCAACGCCGACCACGCTGAGTACAACCTCAAAACCGAAGAAGGCAAATTCTATGCCGTCTTCGGCACTTCTCCTGGCAAAATCGTCACCAGCCCCGGCGTTCTCACAACCACCAACCCCTTCTATTATCAAGGTCAGTGGGCCGACCGCATTAAAACGCGCCTCATCCTTCACAAGGGCTTCATTACTGATTGCAAAGTTCCGAAACCCTGGTGGACTTTTCACGCGCCCGTTTTCGATATCCTCCCCGGCCAACACGCCATTGCGCGTCACAGCATCTTCCGCTTTAAGCACGTTCCCGTTCTCTATTTGCCCTACTTTCGCCGCGAGCTTGGAAAAAATACTCGTCAAAGTGGCTTCTTAACGCCCACTCTCGGACATGGCACCACCCAAGGCTTCATCTACGGGCTTGGTTACTACTGGGCCATCAACCGTAGCTTCGACATGGATTATATTTTTCAATATTTTTCCCTCCGCGGTACCGGCCATAACTTTGACTTCCGCGGCAAACCCAATGCCACCACTACTTTCAACGCGACTTTCTACACCGTGCAAGATAGGGGCGTGCCGGTTGGCTTGCCTGACGCCGGTCAGAAACAAGGCGGTGAGGAGATCCAACTCTCTGGCCGGACCCAAATATTTGGCTTCACCGGAAAGTTCGACTACAACTATTTCAGCTCGTTCCCCTTTGCCGCCGCCTTCACCAATAACTTCAACCCGCAGCAAAATTCCATCGGCTTCCTGCAACGCCATTTTGATAACAACATTTACGCGCTGAACATTGTTTTGAGCCGCAACCAAGTCTACGAAAACTTCTCGCTGAACAGCGAGCCGATCATTCTCCAGAAACTGCCTGGCATCGAGGTATCAAGCCGCTTGCAACAGATTCTGCAAGGTAAGCTACCCGTTTGGTTTTCCTTCGATGGCTCAAGCGGCTTGCTGAACCGCAATGATTCCGTTATTCTGACCGGCTACTTAAATGCTCGCACTGATTTCCGCCCAACTATTTCCTCCGCCTTTAGCTTTGCCGGATTCTCGCTCTATCCCAGCGTCTCCTTCGAAGCAACCGATTACAACCACCAATACTCCAGCAACACTCCCACCGCCGCCACGATTGCCGCCGCTAATCTGTTCCGCCGGGATTCCGACTTTGTACTCGATTTCCGCCTCCCTACAATTGAACGGACCTACAGCCCCGTCAAATGGCTGCACTTAGGCAGTGCGCTGAAACATGTGATCGAAGCGGAAGCCCAGTATGAATACGTCACCGGCATCAATCAGCTACAAAGAATCATCCAGTTCGATCAAACCGATATCGTCTCCGACACCAACCAGCTAACCCTCGGCCTCACCAACCGGATTTACAAAAAAGACGCGCGCGGCAATGTCAATGAAATCATCACCTGGCGCGTTCGCCAGGCCCGTTACTTTGATCCCACCTTCGGCAATGCCGTGTTGCCCGGCCAGCGCACTGTCCTCCTCGCGGGAGACGAAATTTCGCCTTTCACTTTTTTCTTCGGCCCGCGCTCGTACTCACCCATCGTCTCTTCACTAATCGTCCACCCCTACCAATTCTTTGGTCTCGAGTACCGCGCCGAATACGATCCTCTTCAAAAGAAATTTGTCGATCACACCATTGACGCAAGCATCCGGCATAATCAATATTTCGTGAGCATGGGGCAAACATCCATCACCACCAATCCTCTTCTTTTGCCGGTCACCGACCAACTAGGATTCGGCGGAGGGTACGGAAATACCTTGCGCCACGGCTTCAACGCCGCCGCCAACGTCTCATACGACCTGCGCCTGGGCGAAGTCACCTATAGCACCTACGAAGTTAGCTACAACACTGATTGTTGTGGCTTTAGCTTCGAAATCCGCCATATTAATAACGTCATCCGGAACGACAATCAGTACCTTTTCTCTTTCTTTGTCGCCAACGTCGGCACAATCGGCACTCTCCCCAGACAGAGCCGGATTTTCTAAAACGCTGCCCCTTCGTGTTACACTTTATGGGTAGTTCTTCACCGGCGATTCCGTCGCCATTCGATCGAACTCCCAGGACAGATTATGCCCAAGATGAAGACCCATAAGGGTGCGTCTAAACGCTTCAAGAAAACCGGTACCGGCAAGGTAATGCGCCATCACGCCTCCGCCCGCCATATCTTGACGTCTAAAACGCGCGCCCGCAAACGCAAGCTGAAACAAGGTGTCGTCGCGGACGAAACCAATCAGCATACTTTGCGTGTCATGTTGCCGTATTAGTAGTTGAACCGTTCTTTTAGGAGTGGCAGCAGCGCGCCGCACGTGCCTGTCAACCCTCCGCTTATTTCAATTTAAGGAGCAAACGTGCCAAGAGTTAAAAGAGGTACCGGACGGCGGGATTACCGCCATAAAACCCTGCGCCGCGCCAAGGGTTTTTTTCTCACCAAGTCGAAACTGAACCGTTCCGCTCAGGAAGCCGTCGAAAAGGCCCTGCGTTACGGCTATGTTGGACGTCGCCTCAAGAAGCGCAATTTCCGCTCTTTGTGGATTGTGCGAATCAACGCCGCCTGCCGACTGTCTGAAATCTCGTATAGCAAATTCGTCAGCGGCCTGAAGCGCGCCGGCATCGAACTGAACCGCAAGGTGCTCGCCGATATCGCCATCAACGACGTTTCCGGCTTCCAGGTGCTCGTCGCTCGCGCCAAGGCCGCCCACTCTGCTCAAGTCCAATAGCTGCTATAG
>Ga0182012_10001117_pt1 | contig 29674 bp, 27 predicted proteins | sample 612S2SmetaG_FD_120486 | JGI IMG/M metagenome (GOLD analysis project Ga0182012, IMG submission 120486) | Permafrost microbial communities from Stordalen Mire, Sweden - 612S2S metaG | ecosystem: Environmental > Terrestrial > Soil > Wetlands > Permafrost | place: Sweden: Stordalen | collected...
GCCCCCAGCCAAGACATGCTGGCTCAACACGTCGGGGCGTCAGTCGTGTCAAGTTAACCGTACAGCGCGATGTGGCCCCGCCGTCCGGGCGTCGGCACCTAATCTTTGGCGGCAGCAACTTCGGACAGACGGGCGGACGCGCGTAGTCATGGAGACCGGCCGTTGGCGCGGGCGTTCTGGACGAGCGTTCGGTAGGCGAGCGGTGCTGGCGGTGGGGCCTGGTGGGGATGCGCTGCCCTGCCTCTGTCTCTCGTAGCTGTCTCGTACAAGGTTTGGGAGACCGCGCCAGGTAGGGCTGATCTATGCGGTCCTCGGGGTGACTACGACGAGGTAGCGGCAGGGCTGATCGCCGGGGTTCACGTACTCGCAGTCGGTAGGCGCCCCGAGCTGGAGGCAGTCGCCGGCGCGAAGCGTGTGTTCAGTGCCGCCTTCTACAAAGCAGAGCGTGCCCTCCATGGCCCAGCTCGCCTGCTTCCAGACAAGCACGCCCGAGTACCTCAACTCCTACTTGAACCGCCCGAAGCGGCCTCGCTGGGCACTTAACTCTGGAGGTGAACTGCATCGACCGGTTCGCGTCCTCGGCGTTGCTGGAACCGATCAGGCAGAGCTTCGTTGCTGGCCTGTACCGGTCGCCACCTATCCGCCCGTCCCGGCGATCGACTTCGCCAAACGTCAGCGCAAGGAGGACGTGGCGCTCAAGTTCCTAGCCGGCTTCGCCTTCGGCCGTTCTTCATCAAGTTCTATAGAGTGAACATCGTAGTCATGCGCCACCAGTTTTGGACTTCCCAGTGCCAAGGCAACGGCAGGCACTTCTACAAACCTAGAGACCGAGCCATACCGGCCGCGCTGTCCCGGGTCATCCCGCATTTCTCGGTGGAGATCTTCCCTAATAAGTGTGAAGGTGGCGTCGGGACCAGACGCCCGCTCCCTGTGCTCGCAGCCGCGGCGACAATCGGCATCCCCGCGACCGTCGACCTTGGAGGGCCCCGTGTGCTCCACTGAAACGCCCAAAGGCGACGGGGCCCATGAGGTAGGCCCCGATGGAAGTTCTGAGGATCGTGTAGACGCTCCAGGCGCGCCGGCCGCCGTCCTGCACCGGCGCGACCCCGTGGCTGCCATGGCAGCCCTTTGTGCCCTGAGCGCGGCTGCGTTCGCCTACGTGACGACCGAGAGCCTCCCCGTCGGCCTCCTCCAGCCCATCTCGCACGGCCTCCACTCGTCGCTGGTTGCCACCGGCCGGCTCGTGACCGTTTACGCAGCCATCAATGTCGCGCTCTCTGCCCCCCTCACTCACCTGACCAAGGGCCTGCCGAGGAAGACCACGATGTGCGTCCTCATGGCTGCCCTCGTGGCCACCTCGCTCGCCGCCGCTGCCGCCCCGGGCTACGGCTGGCTCATGGCCGTGCGGGTCGTGACCGCGCTCGGACAAGCCGTGTTCTGGTCGCTAGTGATCCCGACGGCCGCCAGCTTGTTCCCGGCAGGGATGACGGGGCGCGCCGTGGGCTGGGTCCTCGGCGGAGCGACACTAGCAGTCGTCCTCGGTGTCCCCGCCGGCACGTGGCTCGGTCAGTTGGCCGGCTGGCGCGCCGCGTTCCTGGGAGTCGCTGTGCTGGCCGCCGTCGTGTCCGCCCCCATCGCGCTAGCCCTGCCCAGCTACGATCCCGCCGAGACGCACGCGGGGACTGGGTCGGCGCCTGACGGGCGCCGCTACCGCCTCGCCATCGTGACGACCGCCTTGGCTGTTGGCGGGTTCTTTTGCATGTACACATACGTGAGCCCGTTCCTCACAAAGGTCGGTGGCCTCGCCCTCCACGACGTGGCCGCCGTACTCCTCGTCACCGGGGCAGCCACGCTAACAGGGGTCTTCGCGGGATCTGTGGTGTCCCGCCGACGACCCGACATCGCTCCGCTCGTCCCCGTGGCTGTGCTGGCGCCGGCCCTTATCGGCCTCTACTTTGCCGGCCGAGTACTGCCAGCGGCCATAGTGTTGATCGCGGCCGCCTGCGTCGCTCTCGGCGCTTACGACGTCAGCAACCAAAACCGCATACTCGAGGTGGCCCCGGCCAGCACGGAGATCGCCTCCGCATGGGCCTCCGCTTCGTTCAATGCGGGCATCGCCGGGGGTTCCCTCGCCGGTGGCATCGTGCTCAACGGGTACGGGCCTCGTCCGACGGCCCTCCTCGGCGGTCTGGTGGCCGTGGCTGCGCTCCTCCTAGGAGCCCCAGCGACTCGCCCGCGGCGCGACGTGAGAAGTGAGGCACGGAGCGCGAGCGGAGAAGCGATGGGCGAAAACCCGCCGTCCAAAGGACAGTAGGCCTCGACCTGGTAGCACTCCCCCGGGCCACAGTTGACGAGCTGTCTCTCGTCGGTACCACTTAAGGTCATGGTGTAAATAAAATCGTCCTGACGACCAAGGAAACTGGAAGCAACGTCTGAGCAAACTAAGCCCGAGAACACCCCCGTAGTTCGAGTTTTCTGAGCCCGCCACCGCATTGCCCGTTAACCGGTGGTGGCACCCGAGAGGCCGCCGATGATGTTGCGTTGGAACAGAACGAACATCACCAATAGCGGGATACTGGCTAAGACATCAGCCGCCAGCGCCCAGTTCAAGGGTGCGCTATAGGAGATCTGCGTCACCGCCACGCTGAGCGGGTACTTGTTGGGGTCTGTGAACACCATCAACGGCCACAGGTAGGACTGCCATACAGCCACGAAGGCGAAGATCGAAACGACGGCCAGGACCGGACGGGCCATAGGGATGACAATGCTCCACAGTTTTCGAGCGACGCCGGCACCGTCTATTTCCGCCGCCTCCATCAGCTCGTCAGACAACTGGTCAAAGAACCGTTTGAGGATGAAGAGGTTGAAGGCGCTGGTCACGGCCGGCAACCAGATGGCGAGAGGGTTGTCCAGCAGGTTCGTGTGAATGAACGGAAGATCCTTTGCCACCAGGTACGTGGACACCACGATCGCTTGGCCGGGGATGAACATGCTGACCAGGAACCCTCCCAAGATGACGCCACCGAAGCGTGGCCGCAGCTTCGACAGCGCGAAGGCGGCCAACGTGAGCAGCACGATCTCCAATACCCACGCGCCGCCAGCCTGGATGACCGTGTTCTTGAAATACTGCAACAGGTCGAGCTGCGACCACGCGTTTGAATAGTTGCTGAACAGCCACTCGTGGGGTAAGAAGCTCACAGTGGGACTATCGAGGTCGGTCGTCGAACGCAGTGCGCCAGTGACTGCCCAGAACATCGGGAACAAAAAGACTGCCGCACAGACAACGGCGACTACGCTGAAGACGACCCAGTAGATCCTCTTCCCTCGGCGGCTCGACAACACCGTCGGTGAAATGAGCCCCCGCGCCGACGCCAATTGCACTCGTCTAGAGCGCGCTCGCTGGTGCCGGGCTGTCCGGGCTGCAATTGTTGTGACCATGCCGTTAGCCATGCCTGCGGGTCAACGTCAAAAAAACCCCCGAGAATATGCCCAAGAAGACGACGAGCATCGCGCTGAGAAGGCACGCTCCACCGTAGTTATAATATTGGTCAAAGTACTTGTAGATGAGGTACAGGACAGTGATCGTGGAATTACCGGGACCACCTCCGGTGATGACGTTCACCTCGTTGAACTCCTGCATCGTAGCGATGATCTGGAAGAGCATCAACATAAGCAGCACAAAGCGGGTCTGCGAAACCGTCACGTAGCGGAAACGCTGCCACAAGTTGGCGCCGTCTAGCTCGGCCGCCTCGTAGAGGTGCCCGGGGATGTTCTGCAGGGCCGCAAGGTAAATGAGCACCGTCCCACCCATGTTGGCCCACGTCGTTATAAGCACGATCGAGATGAGTGCCATTCGGCTGGACTGGTACCAGCCGGACTGGGGAAGGTGGGCCAGGAGGGCCTGGCCACCAGCGAGAAGCCCGCAACGCAAAGTGCGCCCTGGTGGAGCGGCGCAGCCATCTATCAGGTTTACCTGAGGAGCTTCGCTGACGGCGACGGCGACGGCGACGGCGTCGGCGACCTCGCCGGGTGCCGGTCGCGCCTGTCACACCTGGCAGACCTCGGTGTTGACGCTATTTGGTTCAACCCGTGGTACTTGTCCCCCATGGCCGATGGGGGCTACGACGTAGCCGACTACCGCCAGATCGACCCCCAGTTCGGATCTCTGAGCGATGCTGAGTCGCTCATCGCCGAGGCCCACGCTCTTGATATCCGGGTGGTACTGGACATCGTCCCAAACCATTGCTCTGACCGACATCCCTGGTTCGTGTCAGCCCTTTCCTCAGCGCCAGGGTCGGCTGAACGCCGACGCTTCTACTTCCGGCCTAGGAGGGGCCCCCGGGGTGAGCTCCCGCCGAACGACTGGCAGTCGGAGTTCGGTGGCTCGGCCTGGACCCGCACAACCGGGCCGGACGGGTTGTTGGCGGAGTGGTACCTCCACCTGTTCGCTCCCGAGCAACCGGATTTCAACTGGGAGGACCCAGCCGTAAGAGCGGAGTTCGAGGCCGTCCTGCGTTTTTGGTTCGACCGGGGCGTCGACGGCTTCCGGGTCGACTCCGCAGCATTGGTGGCAAAAGACCCCGGATTATCGGACATCGGAGCGAGGCCCGGGAGCTACGCTCCCGGCCAGCACCCCTTCGTTGACCGCGATGAGGTCCATGCGATATACCGGAGCTGGCGCCGGATCGCTGACAGCTACCCCGACAAGCGGGCCCTGATCGGTGAGGTATGGCTTGCGGACCGTGAACGCTTCGCGTTGTACCTGCGCGACGACGAGTTCCATTCCGCGTTCAATTTCGACTTTCTTACGGCGTACTCCGCTATTCACGCGGCGACAATGTCATCGTACTTGTGAACCTTTCGGCCCGACCGGTGGGGCTACCCGTGCACGACGAAATCCTGCTTGCCAGCGGGCCGCTGCCGGGCGCCCACGCCCGATGGGAGCAACTTGGCCGTCAACGGCGGTAAGGACGGTGGCGTCGGCCGGGTTATCCCGCCGGTCACGGCCGTATGGCTGCGTCGCGGATAAGCTCCGGTCGGCTAATTGTCCCCACCTAGTATCACCGGGACCATGTTAAGCGCGTCTCCGTGGAGGGGCAGTCGAACCTCTGACGACGAGCTCAGGCTCGAAGAGCAAGCTTTCTCCGCTGGCCATTGTGCCGTCGATCTGGCTGGACAATAGTTTGACAGCGGCCCGGCCCATTGCGTCTATGGGCTGGCGTATGGTCGTGAGAGGAGGGTCGGTGCACGTCATTAGGGCGGAGTCGTCATAGCCGACCACGGAAATGTCCTCGGGTACGCTCAAGCCAAGGCGCCGCACAGCCCGGATGGCGCCCAGGGCCAAGGGGTCGCTGGCGCAAATTATGGCGGTGATCCCTCGCCCGACCAAACGGGCGCCTGCGGCGTGTCCCGCTTCCAGGGCGAACGGTACGTGCTCCACTCGACCTGCCTGCTCCTTTACCCCAGCACGCTGGGCCATTGCCAGGAATGAGGCCAGGCGTAGCCGGCTGGGCATGTGGTCCTCGGGGCCGAGGACCACATGCCGATCTCCTGATGGCCAAGAGCCCGCAGATGACCGAACGCCTGCTCGGCAGCAACAGCATCGTCGGTAGCGACCTGGGGAAAGTCCAGATCGTCGCTCGAGGCATTGACCAGTACGACAGGCACCGCGCGCTCGTGCAGCAGACGGTAGTGGTCGTGCGAGGAATCGGCTTCGGCGAAGTTGCCCCCGGCAAAGATCACCCCTGTGGCGTGCTGGTCGAGCAGCATGGTTACGTACTCGGCCTCGGACAGACCATTGGGACCGCTGGCGCACAGCACGGGCGTGAAGTGCAACTGGGCCAGAGCACCACCGACCACCTCAGCTAAGGCCGGGAAAATGGGGTTGTTGAGCTCGGGCAGGACAAGGCCCACCAGACGAGCGCGCTTGCCGCGGAGCTTGGTGGGGCGTTCGTAGCCCAGCACGTCCAGGGCAGTGAGCACCGCCGTACGCGTAGCGGCGGAGACCCCCGGCCGCCCGTTGAGGACGCGGCTCACGGTCGCCTCACTGACACCCACTTTGTCTGCTACTGCGGCCAGGCTGCGCTTCACGTTGCGCAAGTTTATGTCAGGTCCACGCGCCATATTGGAAGAACAAAGCTGATTGGTCGTAACCAGCAGGCACAGCACGGCAGCTTCACTGGGACTATCCAGGGCACTCCGGCTTATCGGGAGCCGGCGGGCCGGCGCCTACTAAGGGTTTCCTTTGGGATCATCTGGATCTTTGATGGCATCCTGCAGGGGCAGGCCTCGATGCCATTGGGGATGGCGCCGCAGGTGATCCAGCCCCCTGCTGCCGTCTCGCCCGGGTGGGCCCAGCACCTCGACGACGCCATGGCCGCGATCTGGAGCTACCACCCGGTCGGGGCGCCCGCGGCCGCCGTGTGGATACAGGTCGGCTTAGGGATGTGGCTGCTCGCCGCGGCCAGGGGCGACCTGTCCCGTCTGGCCGGCCTGGCCAGCTTTGCCTGGGGCCTGGCCGGGCCGGGCCCCGTTTCCTGGCTGTGCGACCTCCTGGCTTAGCCTGTGAAGCGTGGCCGCCGGCGCGCCAGGCTGTTTCTTACGCGGTTGCCGGGGCGCGCCACAAGTCGATGCCTCCCTCGACGGCGTATCGGTCAATGTGGGCGAGCTCATCGGGAGTGAAATCGAGGTGGTCGAGAGCAGCTATGTTTTGCTCGAGTTGGGCCACGCTGCTGGCGCCGATCAACACGGAAGTGATCCGAGGGTCGCGCAAGGCCCATGCGATGGCCATCTGGGCAAGGGACTGGCCTCGGGCCCGGGCGACGTCGTTGAGTGCCCGGATGCGGATTAGGTTGGCATCGTTGAGCATCTCACGACCAAGTGAGCCGTCTCGCGAGGCTCTGGAACCTGGCGGGACACCGTTGAGGTAGCGGTCGGTGAGAAGGCCCTGCGCCAGTACGGAGAAGGCGATGCACCCGACGCCTTCGGTGGCGACGACGTCGAGAAGGCGGCTTTCGATCCAGCGGTTGAGCATCGAGTAAGACGGCTGATGGATAAGAAGCGGCGTGCCGAGCCCGCGGAGGATGGCGACGGCCTCGGCGGTGCGCTGATCGGAGTAGGAGGAGATGCCGACATAGAGGGCTTTGCCAGAAGTGACGGCCGAGTGGAGAGCCCCGATCGTCTCCGCAAGGGGCGTTTGTGGGTCGAAATGATGGTGGTAGAAGATGTCGACGTAGTCGAGGCCGAGGCGCGCCAAGCTCTGGTCGAGGCTGGCTAGGAGGTACTTGCGGGAACCGAGGTCTCCGTAGGGGCCCGGCCACATGTCCCAGCCCGCCTTGGTGGAGATCACCAGTTCGTCTCGGTGGTCGCGGAAGTCGGTGTGGAAGATCCGGGCGAAGTTGGTCTCGGCGCTGCCGTAGGGCGGCCCGTAGTTGTTGGCCAGGTCGAAATGGGTGATACCCAAGTCGAAGGCCCGCCGCAAGATTGCACGCTGGGTATCGATGGGCCGGTCGTCGCCGAAGTTTTGCCACAAGCCGAGCGATACGGCAGGCAGGAGCAGGCCGCTGCGCCCGCAACGGCGATAAGGCACAGACCGGTAGCGGTCGTCGGCAGGGAGATAGCTCGTCAAGTCACGGCTCCCGGGTTTCGGTGCTCTTCCTTGGCGCTGAGCGCCTTGGTGACAATACTGAGGTCGTAGCCGCCGAGGCCCTGATCCGACGACTTGTTGCCATTCGTCGGCCACCCCGGCAAGCGTCGCGAACTGGTCATCGTCAGCCGAGTTTAGGGCGAGGCAGACATCCTTGGGCGCGAGTGACAGCGCGAACTGGGCCGAGAACTCGCCGTTGGAGATCCGCTGCAGCTTGGCCGCCTGCCAAGGCGAGACGAGCGGGCTGCCATCAAGCGCCTCGGCCACGGCACGCGTCTCTAGGCCCAAGCGACAGGCCAGTGCCACCGACGCGGCAACCGCTTCTGTGGCGAAGGCGAGCCAGGTGTTGTTGACAAGCTTCAGCCGCGTTCCGGCGCCGACCGCGCCAACCCAGATGGTGCGCTGGCCGAGCGCACCGAAGAGGGTGGCGACGCGTGACCGGGCTTCGTCGGGCCCGGACGCGAAGATCGTGAGCTGGCCGCGCTCCGCCGGGCCCTTGCTTCCCGACACGGGAGCGGCCGGAGCATGCAAAGCCGTTAGGTACCCAAGGCGAGACCAGGTCGGCCGGGCGTTCGGTGCGGCCTTTCTGTCGCCGAACGTCCTTCAGCGGCACCGTTACGGGGCACCCGAGTTGAAGGGGGTGTTGGCCCACGGGGAGCACACATGCTGGCAACCTTGGCACCCAGCCTCGCTGGACTGGAGAATCGCCCCGGAGACTGAGCTGAGGAGGGGCTGGTTGGGGGCCGTCGGATTGCTGTTCCGTTCTGAGCTGCGCCGCCGATGGCGATCGTGGCTAGCCGTTGTGGCCCTAGTCGGTGTTGCCGGCGGGCTCGTGCTTGCGGCGGGCGCCGCAGGTCGCCGAACAGCGTCTGCGTTCCCACGTTTTATCGCCGAGCACGGCGTTGACGCCGCCGTGTACGCCTACCGGCCGTTGCCGCAACTGGCGAAGCTTCCCGAGGTCTCCTCAGTTACGGAGGTGATCGAGGTCGGAAATGGGCAACCGACCTGTCGGTGCACGCACCCGATCAACCCGACCGACCTCAGCGTGGGCGTCCTGTTGCCCGAGGGTAGGCCGATTTGGCAGCTCGTCTCCGGCCACTTGCCCGACCCGTTGGCCCCCGACCAGGTAATGGCCTCCTTCACTCTTCAACAGGACGATGGCGTGCAACTGGGCAGCGTGGTCATGGTCCCGTTCTATGCCCGTTCGCAGTTTTCGGCGGTGGCCAACGCTACCGGGGCACTACCCAGGCCCACGGGCCCGACCGTCGCCCTAAAGGTGGTCGGGATCGAAGCCACCGAGGGAGAGTTCCCTTCCGGCTCGGCTCCTTCGTACGACCTGTACGCCACGCCCGCCTTCCTGCGCACAGTGGTCCCCCTGACGGCCGTCGCCTATACGTACCTCGTCCGCCTACGTCAGGGTACGGCCGGCCTCCCTCGCTTTATCGCCGACCTACACGCCCTTAGCGCCGGCGGAGCGGAGGGCTACCAAGCAGACAGCGAGCTGGTGGCATCCGTCGAAGGGTCGATCCATCCCCAGGCCACCGGCTGGTGGATCCTGGCGGCGCTGGCGGCTCTGGTCGGCTTGGCGGTCGTAAGCCAGGCGCTGGTCCGCCAGAGCATTTCCGAACGGGAGGATTACCCCACGATGGCCGCCCTCGGCGTCGATAGGCGCCAGCTGGTCACGCTCGGCATGGCGCGGAACCTGACGGTAGGCCTTGTCGGGGCGATGGGCGCCGTGGCGGTGGCGGTGGCCTTGTCCCCGATCGCTCCGCTCGGCGAAGCTCGCACGGCCGAGGTCTCGACAGGCGTGGCTTTCGACACCCTTGTGCTGCCTCTCGGTGCGCTTGTCACAGTGGCCGTCGTCCTGGCGCTTGGGCTTTGGCCGGCGGCGCGGGCGGCGCGTTCCTTGCGGCCTGACGACCAGGCGGTCGCGCCCCGTCCGTCGGCGCTGGTGGCTTATCTGGTCACGGTGGGCGCACCGCCGAGCGCGGTGATCGGTGTCCGAAATTCCCTCCAGCGAGGGTCCGGCGCCGCCTCGGTCCCCGTGGGCACAGCTGTTACCGGCATGGTCCTGGCCGTCATCGCGCTGTGTGGGACAGGGGTTTTCGGCGGCAGCCTGTCCCACCTAACGGCCACGCCCAGGCTCTACGGCGAAGCCTTCCAGCTCAATTTCACCGACGCGACCCCTGAGGCTAACCCTGGGCTCCTGCGGATCCTTGAACACGACAGGGCCGTCACGGGGATCACTAAGGGCATTGTCATGGAGATCTCCATCAACAAGCTGAGCTTGCCGGCCGTGGCGACCACGGCCTTGCGTGGTGGGCCTATCTTCTCAATTGTCTCGGGCCGCTTTCCCAGCCGCGATGGTCAGATCGCGCTCGGGGGTACGACCATGCACCGGCTCGGCGCCCATTTGGGCTCCCTCGTGCGGGTCACCGTGGCGGCACCGTCCTTTGCCAGGCGCACCGTCCCGTTCCAGGTGGTCTCTCAGGTCTCGTTCCCGGTCCTCGGCGGTGCTGTGAGCCTGGGTACCGGCGCGGCGTTCACAACCGCCGCCTATGAAGACGCCGTGTGCCCTCCCAGCCCCAAGCAGGCGGCGTGCTGGCAGGCGGCGCTGGACGAGACCGACGGGGGTGGGCTCCTTGTAACCGTCGTGCCCGGTGCCGAGGGCCGGGCCGCAATCAAGCACTACCTAGGTACTTACCAATCGATCGTCGCACTCCCGATCACGCCAACGTCTCTTATCAATTTTGGCGAGGCCGTCGACTTCCCCCTCATCTTCGGCGCCATGCTGGCTTTGTTCGGCGCCGCCACACTGGTCCACCTCCTCGTGGTGAGCGTGTCCCGGCGCCGGCGAGAGATCGGCCTCCTGAAGGCCCTGGGCTTCGTGAGGGGCCAGGTTGCCTCGGTCGTAGCCTGGCAAGCCACGACCTTGGCCCTCGTCGCGACCGTTATCGGCGTCCCACTCGGGATAGTGGCAGGTCAATGGGTATGGAGGGCATTCGCCGCCAACCTCGGGGTCGTCCCCGTCGCTGTCGTCCCGGTCTGGCTCGTGGTGGGGCTGGCCGCGGGTGTCGTCGCGGGGGCGAACATCCTCGCCATCGCTCCTGCGCTCGCGGCAGCACGTACCAACCCGGTACAACTACTCCGGACGGCGTAACAGAACGACGCTCTGGGCAGGCGTGGAAAAAGTGGCGCCAGTTCAATCTGGGAGTGTGAGCGCGGTCACCTTTTTCGCTCCCGAGCCAAATGTAGGACAGCGACGCCTGCTCGGCCCGCTGCCAGCAGAGGGAGGGGCTGCCCGTCCACCTCCCGCGGGGATGGACCTGGCAGGCTGGTGGGCGTGGAGGAGGCAGGGTTGGCCGAGGTGGGTGGGCTTAAGGTGGCGCCGGCGCCGGCGCCGGCGCCGGCGGGGGGCGAGGACTGGCGGCGTTGGACCGTTTACCAGGTCTACCCCCGCAGCTTTGCCGACTCCAACGGCGACGGCGTGGGCGACCTTCCCGGCGTCATCGGCCGCCTTGACTACCTGGCCCGCCTGGGCGTGGACGTCGTCTGGCTCTCGCCCGTGTACCGCTCGCCAATGGACGACAACGGCTATGACATAAGCGACTACCAGGACATCGACCCGCTGTTCGGCACCTTGGCCGACTTGGACGAGCTGGTGGCCGGCCTCCATCGCCGGGGCATGAAGCTGATGATGGACCTGGTGGTCAACCACACCTCGGACGAGCACCCCTGGTTCGTCGAGTCCCGGTCCAGCCGGGACAACCCCAAGCGCGACTGGTACTGGTGGCGCGACCCCTTCCCCGGGCGCGTCGGGGGCACGCCGGGGGCGGAACCGACCAACTGGGAGTCCCACTTCTCTGGCCCCACCTGGGAATGGGACGAGCGGACCGGCCAGTACTACATGCACGTCTTCTCCCGTAAGCAACCCGACCTCAACTGGGAGAACCCCGAAGTCCGCCAGGCAATCTACGCCATGATGCGGTGGTGGCTCGACCGAGGGGTGGACGGCTTCCGCATGGACGTCATCAACATGGTCAGCAAGGACACGTCGCTACCGGCCACCACCCCCCGGCCCGGCTCCTTGTACGGGCCGGGCGACCAGCACTTCACCTGCGGTCCCCGCAACCACGAATTCCTTCAAGAGATGTACCGGGAGGTCTTCGCCACAAGAAACGCCCACGTGCTGACAGTCGGGGAAACGCCTTGGGTCACCATCGACGAGGCGGTGCGCTTCACCGACCCGTCAAACCACGAGCTGGACATGGTGTTCCAGTTCGAGCACATGTACCTCGACCGTGGCGCCCACCGCTACGACATCGTGCCCCTGTCTCTGCCGGCGCTCAAGGCGTCCCTCGCTGCCTGGCAGGCCGGCCTGGCCGAGCGAGGATGGAACTCCTTGTACTGGGGCAACCACGACCAACCCCGGGCCGTCTCCCGCTTTGGCGACGATGGCCGCTACCGGGCGGCCTCGGCCAAGGCTCTGGCCACCGTCCTCTACTTGCACCGGGGCACCCCGTTCGTCTACCAGGGCGACGAGGTGGGCATGGCCAACGCCCCCTTTGCGTCGCTGTCCGAATACCGGGACATCGAGGCCCTCAACTTCTACGCCGTGGCCGCCGCCCGGGGCGACGTCGACCTGGAGGCCCTCTTGGCCAACATGGGCCGCATGAGCCGGGACCAGGGCCGCGTCCCGGTCCAGTGGGACGCCACGCCGGGGGCCGGGTTCACCACCGGGACGCCCTGGATCGGCATCAACCCCGACCACGTGGCGTGGAACGCCGCCGCCCAGGTTGGCGTGGTGGGCTCGGTGTTCGAGTACTACCGCCAGCTCATCGCCCTACGCCACACCGACGCGGTGGTGACTGAGGGCGACTTTGAGTTGCTGGTACCCGAGCACCCAACGGTGTGGGCATACCTGCGGCGCACACCGGCTGCTGGGCTGCTGGTGGCCGCCAACCTCTCCGCCGAAGAGGTGGAGGTCGAGCTACCCCTCGGTGAGGCCTGGGCCCAAGCCACAGTGGTGCTCTCCAACCTGACTGGAGCGGCACCCCCTGCACCGTCTGGTACGCGGCTAGAGCCGTGGTGCGCTGTTGTCTGGCGGCTGGCTGGTTAGGCGCGGCACCTGCTGAGTTCGGCTGCATTCAGGCAACCGGCGGCCGTATCCTTCTCCTGGCCGATGACCTCGGCGAAGACCAGGGCCAGGTGGGCATACCCCAGACCGGAGCACTCCCAGTGCGAGCTGGGTGGGCGACGAGCCGAGCCGCGTCAATGCCATGACGATTGGCCACACGACCGAGGATGTGCTCGAAGAGCCCCCCGCCGAAGCGAGTCACAGCTCCGAAAGCGGCGTGGTTCGACATCGAGCGCCCGGCCTTCGGCAGCTAACATCGATGCGGCCGCGTTCTCGGCGGCTGAGTGGGTTGCCCCCACGATCGCTCAGCGCAAAAACTTGGCGTGCCCTGAATGTTCACCCTCGTGGCGTGCTTCGCCGCCACCGCCAGTGGTCTATCGCCGGAACCGCCGACTGTTATCGGCGGGAACGGCTGCTGAAGTGGCTTGGGATCGCAGGGAGCGTCGTGGACGGCGTAATGATGGCCGCGATAGTTCGCTATTGGCTCGGTCCACAAAAGCTTCACGACTTCGAGCGCTCCGTCGAGGCGTTCGTAGCGCTCAGCAGCGTGACCGGCTCCCGGTACGCGCCACCCGCGATTAGGACGCCAATGTGTACTCGGCGCGTTAGCAGCGCCATCGCCGACAGCGTGGTCGGCGTCTCGAAGCACGAGCCCGCCCGGTTTCCCGATGCCAGGAGATGATCGAAGGGCCAGAACGAGCCGAACCCCAGCTCCTAAACGCCACGGACACCATCGGCGAAACGCGACCAGCTCGTGTCCTGCGCCGTCAGCTGGACGCCAAAATGCAGTTCCCTACCGCGTGCTTGCACCGAAACGTACTCTCCTTCGTTGAAATTGCCGCCTACTCGTCCCTCCGAAACCCTTTAGAGCTCAGTTCTTGGCGTTGTGACTAAGGATTTCGTCCATCGTCTCCATAATCGCAACCGTCTCGTCGAGCGGCATATAAGGGCTCTCGAGCAACCCAACCTCCAGGCAGCGCGCCACCTCGTCCGCCTCGTAACGGAGCCGGCCTTGCGCCTCCGGCTGGTAGCGAGTCTCCTCACGGTTTCGCTTCACCAACGTGAAGCTCGTCGGCGTGAAATATACCGGGTCGATCTCGATCCGCGCATCGGTGCCCGCGATCACCGCCGCAGTAGGCGTGGATGCTGAAGTGGTGCAGGTGAGCACAGCCTGAGCACCGCTCGGATAGCCGAGTACCGTCGATGTCACTCCGTCTACGCCGGTGAACGCCGGCGAGATCATTGCGGCCACCCTTGTTGGAGTGCCCAGCACCATCGAGGCGAACGCGACATTGTAGACACCCATGTCGAGAAGCGCCCCACCGCCAAGCTCGGGAGCGAATATCCTTGAGGTCGCGTCCCGGTCAAACACCTTGCCGTTGTCCGCCATCACCATGACTATCTCACCGAGCACTCCGTCCCCGATAAGCCGGCGGACCTCCGCGATGTGTGGCAAGAACCGCGTCCACATCGCCTCCATGAGGAAGAGCCGGGCGGCCCGAGCCGCGGCGATGAGCTCACGCGCTTCGGTGGCGTTCATCGTGAACGCCTTCTCGACAAGCACCGGCTTGCCGGCGTGCAGAGCCTGCAATGTGTTCTCATAGTGGAAGGGATGCGGCGTGGCCACGTACACGACGTCGACATCCGGATCCGATACAAGCGCCTCATACGAGGAATGTCGATGCGGAATATCGAAGCGGTCCGCGAACGCGTCCGCCGTTCCCTGGGATCGCGAGCCTACAGCGAAGGGCACGCCGCTCGTCGTCCGACCCAAGTCGCCCGCAAATGCGGCGGCAATTCCACCGGTACCGAGCAGACCCCACCGCAGCGGCTTTCCCTCTGTCATCATTTGCCTCCTATTGTAAAAAAGTGTCGATTGCAACAATGCGGGCTCCGGTCGTTCACTGGCGCTCCGCCTACTCGTACAGGCTCGGCTAGCTCGACTGGCCCGCCGCGCTCAAGGTCACACTCTAATAAGATAGAAGCCTATATAATATGATCATGGACCTGGTCGACCCCACTAGGGCCCTGACACCGACCCTAGACGGACCAGTCCTGTCTGTGCTGGCCCGGGCGGGGCGCCCTCTCACGGTTGGGGAGATCGCCCAACAGGCGGCCCGTGGCTCGGAGATCGGGATCCGTCGTAGCGTCGCCCGCCTGGTGGACCAGGGCCTCGTCACGGCAACCCAGATGGGCCGCAACCAGGTCCACGAGCTGAACCGCGACCACGTGGCCGCCCCTGCCGCCGCGCTTCTCGCCGACCTCCGCCTCGTGCTCTGGAAGCGGTTGAGGGAGACGTTATCGGGATGGGCCGAGAAGCCTGTGTACGCTTGCGTGTTCGGCTCGGCGGCGCGCGGTGATGGCGGCCCAGACAGCGACATCGACCTCTTGCTGGTCCACCAGCTCTTCCCCGGCGACGAGAAGCCCGAGGCGGAGACACCACTCTGGGTCAAACTGCTCGGGGCTCTGGCAACAGCCGGGTCAACGCCGCGCCTTTCTCCGCGCCCCAACGTAAAGGCATGGCACGTCGCGGTCGATGCCCTCCACGGCAGCGTACGGCGCTGGACGGGGAACCCCCTCCACGCGGTCGAACTGTCGGCCTGGCAATGGGTGAACCAGCCGAGCAACGATGCTGGGCTGCGCGACGAGATACGTAGCCATAGCATCCCCGTGGCCGGCAACCCAGACCTGTTGACGCTCTCCAGCCATGCCTAGGGCTCCACGCACGTCAAGTGGAGGGACTGCCGAAGCGGCCGCCCGCCTGAACACGGCTCGCGCCTATCTCGAAAGGGCCGAGCTCGTGGCCAACGAACACAGGCAGGGTTTCTCCAATGTCACCGCTGGGCCTCTCCATCCTGGCTGGCATCGCTGCGTCGGACGCCATTTGCTGTGTGCGTTTCGGTCGCTACCGCCGTGGGGAGGACCATCGGCGCGCCACTGAGCTCCTACAGACTGCGGCCCCGTATGGTCGAGACCTTGCGGTCCGCGTGGAACGCCTCCTCGAGCTGAAGGACACGGCGCACCATAGGGCTTCCCTCGTGACTCATACCAATGCCAACCTCGCCGTGAGGTGGGCAAGACAGCTCGTCAGTCGGGCACAAGAGGAACTCGAGCGATAGCGCGGTACCGCCGCAACCCGGAACTGGTTCAACTTTTGCGGTTGCGCATTTAGTAAGGCCGGGCGAGCTGACGGGCCCCCCTCTTTTCGGTGGCCCGTCAGTTGCCCTCCAGCACGGCCTGCTCGGCCGCGGTGAAGACCTTGGAGAGGACTATGAAGTGCCGATCCTCACCGGCGGCGAGAGAGAACCCCTCAGGTTCCCCGATGCCTACGTCCAAGATGAGCTGGGTGTGCTTCCACACCCGGTACTGCCGGGCATCGATGTAGAAGGGGCAGCCCCCGACCTCACCCAGGAGGACGTCGTGGCTCCCGATCACGAACTCCCCGTCCGCAAAGCACATGGGAAGGCTGCCGTCGCAGCACCCGCCGGACTGGAAGAACATGACCGGGCCACGCTCGGCCACGAGCTGGGCGATGGCCTCGAGCGCCGCCGGTGTGGCGACGACACGGGCCACCATGCCCTGTTCCTCGGTGCTTGATTTGTCCATAGCCGACTCCCCCGGCACCTGGTCTGGGCCCTCTAGAAGAGCCCGAGAGGCTTGGTGCTGTAGCTCACCAGGAGGTTCTTGGTCTGGGAGTAGTGCTCCAGCATCATCTGGTGGTTCTCCCGGCCGACGCCCGAGATCTTGTAGCCTCCGAAGGCCGCCCCGGCGGGGTACAGGTGGTAGCAGTTCGTCCACACTCGTCCGGCCTTTATGGCGCGGCCCATACGGTAGGCAAGGTTCCCGTTGCGGGCCCACACGCCAGCCCCGAGACCGTAGAGGGTGTCGTTGGCGATCCGCACCGCGTCAGCCTCGTCGGTGAAGGTCGTAGCGGCCAGCACGGGACCGAAGATCTCTTCCTGGAAAACCCGCATGTCGTTGTGGCCCTTCAGCACGGTCGGCTCGTAGTAGTACCCGTCCTTGAACTCCCCGCCGATGTCGGTCCGCTTGCCTCCGATCAGCACCTCGGCGCCCTCCTGGCGGCCGATGTCGACATAGCCCTTGATCTTCTCCAGCTGCTGGGCCGAGTTCTGGGCGCCCATCATTGTGGTCGGGTCGAGCGGGTTGCCCTGGGTGATCTTGCGGATGCGGTCGAGGCAGCGTGCCATGAACTTGTCGTAGATCGACTCCTGGATGAGTGCTCGTGATGGGCAGGTGCACACCTCGCCCTTGTTAAAGGCGTAGAGCACCAGGCCTTCGATGGCCTTGTCCAAGAACTCGTCGTCCTCGTCCATCACGTCGGCGAAGAAGATGTTGGGCGACTTGCCGCCGAGCTCCACCGTGGAGGGGATGAGGTTCTCCGCCGCGTACTGCATGATCAGCCTTCCCGTGGTGGTCTCACCGGTGAAGCCGATCTTGGCGATGCGCGGGCTAGAGGCCAGGGCCTTACCTATCTCGCCGCCTGGGCCGGTCACGACGTTGAGCACGCCGGGGGGCACGATGCCCTGGACAACCTCGGCCAGTTTCAGGATCGACCACGGGGTGGGCGACGCCGGCTTGACCACGGTGCAGTTGCCGGCCGCCAGGGCGGGGGCGATCTTCCACGCCGCCATGAGGAGCGGGAAGTTGAACGGGATGATCTGGCCCACGACGCCCAGCGGCTCGTGGAAGTGGTAGGCGACGGTGTCCTTGTCGATCTCGGTGGAACGGCCCTCGAGCGACCGGGTGGCACCGGCGAAGTACCGGAAGTGGTCTACAGCCAGGGGGATATCCGCCCCCAGCGTCTCCCGCACCGGCTTGCCGTTGTCCCAGGTCTCGGCCACGGCCAGCATGGTCAAGTTGGCCTCGATGGCGTCGGCGATGGCGTTGAGCACGGCCGCACGTTCGGCCAGCGAGGCCTCGCCCCAGGCATCCTTGGCGGCGTGGGCGGCGTCGAGTGCGAGCTCTACGTCCTCGGGCGTGGACTTGGCCACCTCGGTGAAGGGCTGGCCCGTGACCGGGCTGATGTCCTTCATGTACTGGCCCTTGACCGGGGCCACCCAGCGTCCGCCAATGAAGTTCTCGTAACGGGGCTTCACGTCCACCAAGCTGCCGGGCTGTCCCGGCGCCACGAAGGTGCCGTTCTCTGTCTTTCCTGCAGTCACGGTCTCATTAGTAGCGGTCATTGTCGTCTCCATTCTTGGGACTGCCGCTTGAGTGCATGAGTCGGCTTATCTCGGCGTCCGACCCGGAGCAGCGACGGCGTCGTGCTCTGCTCTCAGAATACGAACGTGAGGCTCTGCAAGTAAATTCTCTTCTGCAAGTAGAGTCGAAGGTCCCCTCGTGAGGCGTACCTAACGCGCACAGGTACGCGCGTCGGTTGGGTTACGGTTGCAGGCGAAGAGGCAGTCGTGACGGCTGTTGACCACTCCTGATGACGGACCGAACTGAGGTAGCCCAATGACACGGGCCCGCAGCGCCCAAGGGGGTTCCCCGAAGGCGGCGTAGGAACGCACTGGACGTGCACAGAACGACGCCCAGAACCACGCTCCCCCCGACACCGCCTCCGCTCCAGATAACGGCGGCTCGGGCTCGCTGGCTGTGGTACCAGGGCGCGCCAGAACGCGCGGCCCCAAACGTTACCCGCCCCGGGTTATTGACCGGGTGTTATGGGCGCTTAGGGCGCGGCGGACGGAACAGTGACCATGGCCGTGTGCCATTTCCCGCCGACATCGGTTAGCGCCATCGTCCTGGCCCCGACCGAGCCGGTCGTCCCTGACGGCACGAACGCCGGGTCGGCTGTGCCCGGCACGCCGACCGCGGCAAGCCAGCCGTCATCGCCGAACATGTCCAGGTTAGCGCCGACGTGGTCCACCGCGCCTTGTTCCTTCCACGAGCCGCTCGCCCAGCGATAAATCACGGCCGTGTCGGACGACGGGTAATCGTCGGGGCTCTCGGAGACCTCAGCAACCACCCTGGGCCGCGGCTGGCTCGCTCAGTAGGCCAGGAGCTTCCACACCCCCCGGGCGCGCCCGTTCCGCGCACCGCGCTCAGCCAGGCGTGGCCTCCCGGCTTGGCGGACATCGCCACCCCGGCCCCTCCGTGCAGAGGCCTCCCGCTCCGGGGGCCGACGCGCAAGGAGACGAAGATGAGCGGTACGTGGAGCGAGGCAAGAGCGAAGCAGGTCGTCGAGGGCCATGGCCCGCAGCCGAGGGTGGCAATGGCCGGTCCTTACGTGGTCTCGGTACCCCAGGCGGCCGGGCTGCTAGGGATCAGCAAGGACCTCGGCTACGACCTGGCCCGCCGGGGCGAGCTACCCGGTGCTTTCCAGCTCGGGCGGCGCTGGCGGGTCAGCCTCGTGAAGCTCCGGGCCGCCGTCCACGGCGCCAAGGACGACCGTGCCGAGGAAGCCGGCTAGTTCACGGTCGCGCGCTTCGAGGGCGTGAGCGTAGACCCGGAGCGTTACGGAGGGGTCCGCGTGGCCCAGCCGTCCGGCGACCGTGCGCACGTCGGCGCCGCCTGCGAAAGCCGTGGTCGCAGCGAAGTGCCGGAGCTCATGGAAATGAGTCGACAACCCGATCCTGTCGGCCAGGCGTTGGTACTGGTGCGAAAGGCCGTCGGGCAGGCACGGCTCGGACCCGTCAGCCGACCGGGAGAGGACGAACGGGTCGTTGATCCACTCGACGCCGACCGTTCCGCAGAAGCGCTCCTGCTCGGCTCGACGCCGGGCCAGGAACGCTCCCAAGGCATCGTCGATGGCGATGTCACGGCGCTGGTGGGTCTTGGTCGGTCCCTCGCTCACCTGCCGGTTGACGACGGTCAGGGACCGGGCGATGGCGAGCGTCCGTCTCGACCAATCGACATCGCTCCAGCGCAGCGCGCACAGTTCTCCGCGGCGGGCACCGGTTATCGCCGCCAGCGCAATGGCCACCGCCAGCACGGTGTCGGTCTTTTCCGCCTCGGCAATCAACTCCTGCACATCCGCCACCGCCGGGGCCGACGCGGTCGAGCGAGCCGGCCGGGGCGGTGTAGCGCGATCGGCCGGGTTGGAGGGCAGCAGGCCCCACTTGACAGCTCGGCCCAGCGAAGCATGTATTACGGAGTGGTGCTGGTGCACCGTTGAGCTCGCCAGACCTTTCCGGTGCAGGTTTCCGTAAAAGGCGTCTAGATGCCGTCCCGTGATTTTGTCGATACGAAGGCCGCCGATCGCCGGCTTGATCGTCTTGGTAACAATGCGGCGGTACTCCCGCACCGTATAAGCGGAGCGGTGCGGGGCGATGTCCTCGAGCCACCGGTCGACAAGCTCTCCGAGGGTGCCCACCGGGCCTATCGCCACTTGCTGGCGCTCCACGTCCGCCACCAGTTTGGCGAGTGCCGACTCAGCCTGACGTTTGGTGCCTTTGAAGTTGCGGCTCACCTGGCGGAGCTTGCCGTCTTCGCGTCCAGCGAACACCCGCAGTCGCCAGCGCCCCTCGCCCAGCTCTTGAAGGCTCCCCTTCACGGCCTACCTCCCTTGTTGCCCAACTGTTGCCCAAAGGCTCTGCGAGGAGGTGACTGCTAAGGAAACCCGCTGGTCAGGGGGTGCGCCCCCTCGGATTCGAACCGAGAACCTGCGGATTAAGAGTCCGTTGCTCTACCATTGAGCTAGAGGCGCGAGGTCGCGATAGTACCTAGGAGCAGGGCAAAGCAGCTAACCGGGCGGCGGCTTGGAAGCGAAGGGCATCCCTGGGCCACCGGCCAGCCAAGCGCTAATAGCTGCCTGACCTGCTGATTGGGGTGACCGAGGGGACTTGAACCCCCGACCTCCAGGGCCACAACCTGGCGCTCTAACCTACTGAGCTACGGCCACCACGGAATCCTCAGTTTGGCACACCTTCCGGTGACCCGCAGAACGCTAAGCGGTCCGCCCGATTGCGCCGATGAGTACTCATGGCCCCAAAAGAGGCGACGGGAGTTCGTGCAGGCAACGCAGGCCAGGACGAGGACTTGGTGCGCCTCTACCTGGACGGCGTAGGTAAGTACCCCCTACTCACCAGGGAGGACGAGGTGCGCCTGTCCCGGCTAATACAAGAAGGTCGGCTAGCCAAGGACCAGCTCGCCCGGCACCGCGTCAGTGGTGCTCGCAAGCGGGAACTGTTGCAGGCGGCCCGGGAGGGCGATGCCGCCACGGAGCAGTTCATAAACTCGAACCTGCGCCTCGTGGTGTCGCTTGCCAAGAGGTACCAAGCCTCTGACCTGCCCTTACTAGACCTGGTACAGGAGGGAAACCTCGGCCTCATCCACGCCGTCAACAAGTTCGACTGGCGCAAGGGCTTCAAGTTCTCGACCTACGCCACCTGGTGGATCAAGCAGGCGATCAGCCGGGGGATCGACAACACGGGGCGCACCATCCGCCTGCCAGTCCACGCCGGCGACCAGGTCCGCAAGCTCCTGCGCACCAAGCGACAGATGGAAAGCCAAATGGGACGGACACCGACCTTCGCCGAGCTCTCCTCCGTCCTCGATATCCCCGAGCGCGATGTGATCGAACTGCTACAGCAGGGCACAGACCCCGTCAGTCTCGACTCGCACGTGGGCCCGGACGGTGACAGCGAACTGGGAGACCTAGTCGCCGACCTTGCGTCTCCGACGCCGTTCGACGCAGTGTGCGAGGCCATGCTCAGCAGTGAGGTCAACAAGCTCCTCGACGTCCTCGAAGACCGGGAACGGGAGATAATCCGGCTCCGGTACGGCCTCGACACCGGCGACCCGCGCACCTTGGAGGAGGTTGGCCTGGCGCTCAACCTCACCCGGGAACGAATCCGCCAGATCGAACGCTCGGCCTTGTCCAAGCTGCGCCACCCATCTTCGAAGAACGAGACCCGCGAGCTGCTGGCCAGCTAAAACCCGGGATCTCGCTGGTCCCGGACGCTGCCGGCTCCTGAGACGCGTTCCAAGGGGCGGCCCAGGACAGCACATCGGAATGCCATGCCCTCCATGTCCCGGCGCGTCCGGTCCACTACGTTCGAAGTCGGCCCCCGTAGCTCAGGGGATAGAGCGGCCGCCTTCTAAGCGGCGGGTCAGAGGTTCGAGACCTCTCGGGGGCGCGGGGACGACCTGCTCAGGGCCTCGCAGCGGTCTCTTGAGCAAGCGGCTCCCGGGGTTGACCACAGTTTTGACCACAATTACGGAAACGCGGGCGGACGTCGTAGTACCTGCCGAGCAGTGTGGTCGCTCGTTGATCGGCTTCGCGACAGCACTACTTCTCAAGGGCGGTCGCTCTGGTACCGAAGAGCGCCTGCTCGATCCGTTCCGCGGCCACGGCCTTGCGGTCCGCAAGAACGTGGCTGTAGCGCGCTGTTTGCGACACCTGGGAGTGGCCGAGAACGGCGCCGGCCGTCCGCAAGTCGAGCTCGTTTTCGAGCATCATCGTCGCCGCCGAGTGCCTCAGGTCGTGGAGCCTTCGTGCGGGGACGTCGGCCTTAACGCAAAGCAGCTTGAAGGCTCGGGCATCGGCCCGAGGGTCAAGCGGGCCGCCGGTCGGGTTTGCGAAGACCCAACCCCCTCTCGGCCCGGGTTCCCACACCTCGGAGGCCAAGCGCTCGGCAACCTGCGCGCGCCGGTGCGCCTTGAGCTCGGTGAGGACGCTCGGCGGCAACGTCAGGACACGGCGTCCCGCGTCGGACTTGGGCTCCCCCAGGTGCAGACCCCCGCCCCAGCGCTTCGGACAGTCCGCGCCACGCTTGCTGGGACGTAGCACGCCGAAGCGAGTTGAGCATCGCCGATGCGTAGAGCGTCTTCCCGTCGTTCGAAACGAAGAACAGGCCTTACGTGTCGGCCAGGACGAACACGTGGCTGACCCTGCGGTGGACCAGGTCAATGGCGCTGACGTCGTCCCCACCAGCCGAGACGCCCTGGTACTTCTCGACGATGTAGCCGCTCGCGTCGACGTAGGCCATCGTCCCGGCCGGGTTCTCGACTATGTCGCCCACACCACCAGGCACATTGAGCTTTGCCACTAGCCGTCCCGTGTTCAGGTCTATGAAACCGAAGGTGTGAGCCCCGGTCGTCACGTAGAGCCATCGGCCGTCCGGGGACAGGGCGGCGCCGTCCCAAGGACCTGGAAGCTCGATGCGGGTCTCGGCGCGCCGCGTGACGAGGTTTACAGGCACAGCGAACGAGTCGCCCAAGCTGAACGTGTAGGCCTGCTTGCCGTCTGGTGACGCCAGCACCTCCGTCGGGGGTACCCCAACTTTGATCGACGCCTCCTGTTTCCCGGTAGCCAGGTTGACCACGATGAGTGCGTTACCTAGGACGCCGTCACCGGTGAGGGCCACCCCTTGTATAGGTGTCACTGCTCCCTCGGGGGCGGCCGCCGACGCCGAGAACTTAAGCTGGAACAACGCTCTGGTCAGAGCGATGTCCTTGGCAAAACTGAACTGCCCCATGATTGCGTAGTAAACGTCCGAGCCTGACAACGCCACCAGGCCCCGCGGCTTGTGGTCGCGAGCCTTGGAGAAGGCTCCTTTTCCAAGGTTGGGGACTGTGCCCGTCTCGTACCCGTTGACCGCGGCATAGGCCCTGGCCTCCACCAGTTCTCGTAACGGCACACCAGCGATCAGGTGGAGGACCGTCATCGGGGCCCCGTCAATGAACCTGAAGTCGCAGACAATGGCCCCAGTCTCCGCAGGCGGCTCCAATGTGGCAGCTGAAACCCTCGCCAGGTACTCGCTGACGTCTGGCTGGAGGGGGCTACAGCTGGAGGGGACGCTCGAAGCTGACGCCCCCATATCCGCGGCTGCCCTTGCGGGCACCGTACCCCCAAGCACCAGCGCCGCAGTCACCGCGATAAACCGCCACAACACCGGCACAAGCCTCCGCACGCCGCTGACGCTAGGCACTCGGGGCGCTACCGACAACTCCGGACGGACGAGCCTGGCAACGCCTTTCCCGGACTGCGCGGAGCAAGCGGTCCCCTTGGGGGCGCGGAATAACCTTTAGGGGCGCGGCCCTCGCCTTCGACGAAGTAGCTGTTCAGAGGCCATATCGACGGGACTGGCGTTCGGTGGACCAGGGGTCCCTACGTACATATTGATCTCGGCCCGGATCGGGCGGTGGTCCGGTCCCTGACGAACGGTTACCAACCCAGCTCGGCGCCCGCGACGCCCAAGACCCCGGCGGCACCGAGCCCCTCGATGACCGCAGCCCGGCGATGAAGGCTGTCTGGATTGGTCAGCCAGTAGCGCCATACGGGGTAGCGCGCCCGGTCGAAGCCTCGGAACCCCTGTTCGAGGGCGTCGGTCATCCAACGCAGAGCCCTCTCCCGGGAGGATTCGTCGCCCGGGTTGTCCACGTACACCGTCGTCCACACCAGCCGGTCTCGACCGCCGTAGGCGGCATGAAAGGTGTGCAGGTCGAAGGCGACCAGGTCGCCGGGGCAGGAACCGACGATGACGCCCGGGACCTCTTCGTAGCTGGCTCGCTGGTAGGCGCGCAGGTGCGGCCGGCCATCGGGGTGGTGCGAGCACGGCACGAACCGCAGCGCCCCGTTGGCGCCGTCGAGCTCGTCGAAGGTGGCGACCTTCACCCCGTGGGCGCCGATGCCGCCGTCGTGCCATCCAGCGTCGGCGAAGTACAAGACGCGTTCGGGGACCGACGGCAGCACCCCGGTCCCGAGGAGCTGCTCGGCGGCGTCGATGAGCACCGCGTCGTCTGAGATGAGCGAGGCGCTGAGCGGGGTGAGCCGCGAGGCCATCGGGAGGTAGTGGCCGCTGATGTCGTCGATGACGCGCTCGTCGTAGGTTGTGCCGTAGGCGTCTCGGATGGCTGGGTCGACCTCGTCCCGAAGAGCCGTGGCGCGGAGGGCGTCGAGGAAGTTCGGGAGCGCGACGGAGCCGAAGGTGCGAAAGTGGTCGATCTGGGCGCTGGTGAGCATTGGGGTTCCTCCTTGGTTGGGTGCGGGCGGTCGGGAAGGGGCGTGTCACCCCTTCCGGTGGACGAGCCCGGGCGCGCGCCACCGAGGAACAGGCCCGGCGAGCGGCGCAGGTTCAGCAAGTTCAGAGGAAATGCACTGACGCCACGGCACTGGTGCCGGCGCACGGGATGAGTTCCCCGATGCGCGAGGACTACCCTGGTAGTGGCGCTGGGAGGGCGCCGCCGGGCCCGCGGGAAGGACTGAGTCCACCTCCGAGCAACGAAACCATTGATGACTGTGGCCTCTTCCTCGGCCTGAGCAGCGGGCCGCAGGCGTAGGAGGGAGACGCTAATGTCCACTTCGCTCCCCGAGCGCCCCGACCTCGACCAGCTTCGCCGCCAGGCCAAGGAGCTGCGCGACGCCGTCCGTAACTGTGATACCGGCGCCGCCGAGCGCTTCGCCCGCCACCACCCGAGTGCACCCCAAGGTGTCGTCACCCTGGCCGCCGCCCAGCTGGTCATTGCTCGCGAGCTGGGCTTCGCCAGCTGGCCGCAGCTCAAGGCGGCCGTCGAGGCCGGTGCCACCACCCCCGAACGCCAGGCCGAGATGTTCGTGGCGGCGTCGGTCGAGGGCCGTGTGCGCGAGGTCCAGCGCATCCTCGACGCCGTCCCTGGCATCGCCCGCTACAGCCTGGAGGCTGCCGCCGTTCTCGGCGACTCCGAACAGGTGGGCGAGAGGCTGGCTGTCGACCCGGCAGCTGCGGTCGCCATCGACAAGGTTCGAGGCTGGCCGCCGCTCCTGTACGTCTGCTACTCCCGCTGGCACCACATCGACTCTGTCCGAGCGGCAGGGATGGCAGAGGTCGTGCGGTTGCTGCTCGACGCCGGGGCCAGCCCGGACACCAACAACGGAGCCGGGCAGGGTTACCGCTCGGCCCTGAAGGGCTCCGTGGAGCTGAACAACCTTGATGTCGCCCGGGTCTTGCTCGAAGCCGGCGCGAACCCCGACTTCGGCAGGCCTATCGCTGTTGCGGCCGGCCTCGGCGACCACCGCTGCCTGGAACTGTTGCTCTCCCACGGCGCCAGGGTGGTGGCCGGGACCTGGACGGTCGGCGCCGCGGTTTATGCCGACGACGCCCACGCCGTGTCGGTCCTGCTCGAAGCGATGGAGAGTGCCGGTGGCCAGGCGTCCCGGGAGGCGGCCGAGGCGCTGCCTGACGCGGCGGCGGACGCCTCTGCCGACGTCGTCGCCGCCCTCCTGGCCGCCGGAGCCAACCCGGCGGCCTACGACGGCGACCGGGGCATCTCCGCGCTTCGCCGGGCGGTGCGGGCCGGCAAGAGCGATGTCGTGGCGCTCCTGGTGAGCCGCGGCGCAGCAGACGACAGCACCGACATTGAGCGGTTCATTGGCGCCTGTTGGCGCGCCGACCGCCCGTTGGCCGAGCGGCTCCTCGCTGAGCATCCCGACCTGCGTGAGCGGCTGAACGACGAGGACCGCGCCGCAGTCGTCGAGGCTGCCGGCTCCGCTTCGGTTGCCGCTGTCGGCCTGATGCTCGATGTGGGGTTCTCGCCCCATGCGCGCAACAGCTTCGGCGAGCAGCCGCTGCACAGCGCGGCCTACGTCGGGAGCGCCGACATGGTCCGTCTGCTGATCGACGCCGGAGCCGACGTCGACGGCCGCGACGCCAGGTTCGAGTCCAACCCGGTGGCCTTCGCCACCGTTGGCAGCGGCGAGCGCGCCCGGCAGCCCGGCAACTGGGCCGAGGTCGTCCGTCTGCTCATTGACGCCGGCGCCTCCCGAGATGGAGTGTGGATTTCGGGTAAGCCGCCCAGCGAGGAGGTCATCGACCTTCTCCGCGGCTACGGCATCACCCCCGACGACGAAGACGGACCGCGCGACGAGGACGGCGCGCGACACTCACTCGGTTCCGGGGTGATGGCCGATGTCGCCCGGCACCTCGAAGCCGCCTACGTCGATCGCGACCTCGAGCTGCTGGGGTCGCTCCTGCACCCCCAGGTCCACTGGACCGGGGCCTGCACCAACAGCACCGAGGTCCTCTACTGGTACCGAAGCCTCCTAGAGGACGGCACTCGGTTGACCGTCGAAAGCGTGGAGGTCGATGGCGACGCCGTCGTGCTCGGTCTCAACGTGGCACGCCAGGCCGAGGGGGCCCGGTCGGCACCGCCCGAACGTCTCTACCAGGTCTTCACCGTCAGCGGTGCTCAAGTTGTCGAGGTACGCTTCTACCCCGACCGGGCCAGCGCTCTCCTCCGTCCTCGCTCATGAAGAACCCGAGGGCTTCCGCTCGACGACGACCTAGCCTGCTTCGGCGCCGAGGGTTCTGAGCTGCACCGCCAAGTTGAGCGGCTCCTCGGGCGCCGCAGGGGCCATGATCTCCGTGGGAGACATGTCACCGACGCGAAGAGCCAGGCTTCACTTAGGTTTCTATGCACGCGCTATTGCCGAATCGGGCGCCCGATGGGACCGTCGTTGCGTCAAGCGTGGGACGCCAGAACACCCGGTTATGTAGGCCTGAAGAATGCTGGAGATACAAAGCCAATCCGCCCATAGCGACGGGTAGGCGGGCGACGAGCGAGTGAAAATGCGACGCCATAATGTTCGCCGCTACCTGCAAGAGGCTGGCTGGTCGAAAGGGGCAAGCTGGCCAAGGCAGCGCGCGACGAGCCTATGAGCACCTGAGCCCGTGCCTGCCCTGCACCGCTAGGACCCCGGCTGGAATGTTGACTGGCCCCGGGGTCAGAATGGCGTCGGGGGGGCGGGGTGTGGGAGCCACGATCGTCCACGGTCCCGGGCCCACACCGGGGCACCGGGGCGTGGCGTTGGAGCAAGCCGTCAATCGGGTGGCTGCCCTAACGGTCGGGTCAGGGGGGGGCCATAGTGGCCTGCGACGACGTCGAACGCGGCTTTCGCTTCGTAGCGCTCTCCGGGCCAGCGCTCGGACTCCATCCCGTCGGGTAGTCCTTTGACCAGGCTCATGCCGTCCATGTCCCGGTCATAGCGCGGGTCGTCGTCGTAGAACGTGCCCGGCGTCGAGAAGGACGCGAGGAACCAGCCGGCGACAGCGGAGCCCTCGAGGATACTGAGCGTCTCGTCCAGTTCTCTGGCCTGGCCCGCCTCATCGCGGACGTAGCCGGGCTTGTTGCGTACCCGCACGAGCCGCCCAAAGATCTGGTGGAGCACGAAGCTGGTGGTGTCGGTGATGCCGAACCCGAGCGCCCCGGACGCCGAGGCTCCGGCGTAGGTGCGCATCCCTACCTCGCTCACCACCACCGGGAGACCGGTGGCGAGATGCGGTCCCAGTATCTCCAGATAGCGGTCCTTGACGCGGTCATCTCGGTAGTGATCGACGCCGACGATGTCAAAGGAGCGCCAGTCGGGCTGCTCGAACGACAGCGACGCGTAGGTGAGGGGCCCTCCGAAAACGGGGCGCAGTTCGGCGGCGAGCATGGTCAGGAAGCGGGCCAGGTCGCCGCTGTGGAGCAGCGACGGGTCGGCTTTGATGCGTGCGAAGCGGTCGGTGAGACGTTTGCCGGGCACGAGCCCGCGCACGAACAGGGTCGCTTCGCTGCCGGCGACAAAGGTGACGTGCCCGCCCAGGCGCCTTCGGAGTGCCTCGGCGTGGCCGGCCATAGCAACTGTATTGCGGGCGGTTTCCGCCGGGTCGCAGTCAAAGACGGCCGGCGAGTACCACAGCCCGAGCCCGGCCTCAACCACCGCAGCAGCGACGGTGTCGAGGCGGGCTGGGTCGCTGGCGACGACGCGCACGTGGGTCGCGTGCAGTTCGTCGCGGACCACCTCGAGTTCTCGGCGCATCAAACGCTCGTCCAGGTGGCGGCGGGTGGGGCGCTGGCCGCGACCAAAGACCGTGCCGGCGTCGTAGATCACTCCCTGGATCCGAGGTGTCACCATCTCATCATCGTCGGCGGGGACGTCGCGCTCCCTGTCGGCGCCAATCGGGGCGCCCGAACAATCCGTATGGCGCCGACTTCCAGAGCGTCCCAACGACCGACCCACGCGCCTAAACGACGGCTATCGCCGCACCCGTTGGAGGGGAGCTCCTCGTCGGCCAGGTGCAGAACGCGCGCCTGCATCTGCGCGGATGCAGACGACACGCAGCACTCGCTCCAATCGAAGCGGGCGCACACGCCACCCCGGACGTCATCGCCGACACTGTGCCTCCGGGTAACCCCGGGCGCAAAGGGTGCGTATCCCGGGCACCTCCGACACGCTCTGGCCCCATCTCTGGGGGGCGCCTACGAGAGAGTCGAAGTCCTGGGTTGCCTGCGTCTCGTCGCCATAACGAGGTGAACGCCGATCCCGAGCGCCAGGACCCCGAGCACCGGGTGCAGCGCCCGGAGCGCCGGAGGACCGCTGTCCGCGAGAGCTGCTTGGACCGCTATGACAACGAACAGGCCAAGGCTCACCAGCTTCAGCCGTCGTTCAAGTCGCGCGATGAACGCCACGAGGACAAGCGCGATCGTGAGCACCACGAGGATGGAGCCGAGCACTATGTGGGGGCCGAAGTTGTTGTCGAACGCGTGCTTCGTCAGCGTCGAACCAGCCGTTGTCCCGACGCGCTGGGTCTCGAACACACCGATGCCGGCGAGGAAGAACTCGATGATCGCACCAAGCACAAATACCGCCGCAAGCCAACAGAACAGCTGGCGCGCACCACCAGCGGAGCTGGTGGTCGTATTACTCGACTTCGAGACCATAGGGAAAACTACCATCGAGCGAACCGCGAGCCCAGGGTGCTGCACGGCGACGGTCGCCACGAACAGATTGCCCATATGGGAAGGGGGTGGGACGTCCGCCGACAGCGGCCGATCGGCCGACGATTGACATCGAACGCTTGTTTGTGGTGCGATGGAGCGCATGGGCGAGCCAAGGGCTTCGGCGGACCGACCGCCACTGGTGGGGCCACGCTTGAGGCCAGGCGACCGGGTCCGAGTCGTGTCCC
>Ga0182012_10001118_pt1 | contig 29672 bp, 26 predicted proteins | sample 612S2SmetaG_FD_120486 | JGI IMG/M metagenome (GOLD analysis project Ga0182012, IMG submission 120486) | Permafrost microbial communities from Stordalen Mire, Sweden - 612S2S metaG | ecosystem: Environmental > Terrestrial > Soil > Wetlands > Permafrost | place: Sweden: Stordalen | collected...
CCTTTAACAAGAAAGAGAACGTCCTCGGCAATGTTGGTGGAATGGTCGGCTATGCGCTCCAGGTTTCTGACCACAGATAGCAAATAGAGGGCCTGGCCAATCTGCCGTGGGTTGTTCTCCATGAAGCTAATCAACTCGTGATAGCTCGCAGTCCGCATGTTGTCAACGGCGTCGTCTGAAGCCAGCACGCTGCGCGCCAGATCAGCGTCACGGTTTACAAAAGCATCGAGCGCCTTCCGAACCATGCTTTGCGCCAATCCCGCTATATGTGGAATATCAATCAAAGGCCGGATCACCGGCTCTTTCATCAACGCCATAGCACTCTGAGCAATGCTCACTGAAAGATCGCCCATGCGTTCTAAATCGTTATTGATCTTGATTGCGGCCGTCACCAGGCGCAAATCGGCGGCTAGGGGCGCTTGCAGGGCCAACAGGCTAATAGCGAGCTCGTCAATCTCAATCTCGAGCTCATTGATACGGCCCTCGTTTTTCAAAACCTGTTGGGCTAGTTCTTCGTTCTTTTCAACCACGCCCTGCACACTGCGGTAAACGGCGGCCTCTACGAGAGCGCTCATTTCCAGCAGCTTTGACTTCAGTTTCTCTAACTCTTGTTCGAAATGGCGCAAAGTGTCCTCGGGTTATTAGCAACTAGTATCAACCGAAACGGCCAGTAACGTAGTCTTCAGTTTCTTTCTTGCCGGGGTTCTGAAAAATCTTCTTCGTATCGTTAATCTCAATCAATTTTCCCATCAGAAAAAAGCCGGTAAAATCGGCTAGGCGCGCTGCCTGCTGCATGTTATGGGTGACGATAACGATCGTAGTGATGTCTTTGATTTGGAAAAGCAGCTCCTCAATTTTGAGAGTCGCTATAGGGTCGAGAGCGGAGCAGGGCTCGTCAAGCAACAGAACTTCAGGTTCCACCGCCAACGCGCGAGCGATGCACAAGCGCTGCTGCTGTCCACCTGACAATGCAGATGCGGGCTTTTGCAACTTATCCTTCACTTCGGTCCAGAGCGCAGCGTGCTGCAAACTTTTCTCTACCGCTTCAGCCACAACCGATTTCTTGCTGATGCCATTCACACGCAGTCCGTACGCCACGTTGTCGAAAATGGTTTTCGGGAAAGGGTTCGACTTCTGAAATACCATGCCAACCCGCCGCCTGACGTCGGTTACGTCCATACTGAACAGGTTTTCGCCGTCTAGCTTCAGGTCGCCTTCAACGCGCGTGTTGCGCAGCGTCTCGTTCATGCGATTCATCGTTCGCAGGAAAGTGGATTTCCCGCAGCCGGAAGGGCCTATGAATGCGGTGACTTTGTTCGTAGGAATATCAAGACTAATGCCATGTAACGCTTGGAACTGGCCGTAAAAAAAGTTGATGTTTCGCGCAGTCAACTTCAAATTTGAATCTGCTTTTGCCGTATCAGGCTTCACATTGGCTTCCGTCACAGGATCCTTTAACGTCGACTGTTGTTGTTGAGGGGTTGCCACTAAAAAATTATCTCCTCTGCGAGGCTGGCCCTCGCGCGATGATGAGGCGGGCCGTCACGTTGATCAACAGAACCAGGGTCAAGAGGACAAATCCCGCCGCCCAAGCCTGCTGATGCAGATCATCCTCTGGGGCGATAGCGTAGTTGTAAATCATCACCGGGAGCGTAGCGATAGGCGCCAACCAGCCCTGACTCCAATACTGATTGCCCAGGGCGGTGAAAAGAAGCGGCGCAGTCTCGCCCGCCACGCGAGCCAGGTTCAACATCATTCCGGACGTGAGGCCCGAGATGGCGGCCGGAATTACAACCGTGAAGATGGTAGTCGCTTTAGTCGCTCCTAAAGCCATGGCGCCTTCCCGGAGGTTGTTGGGCACAGCACGCAAGAACTCTTCCGTTGTGCGAACGGCGATTGGAATCATCATGATGCCCAAAGCCGTACCACCTGCGAGAGTTGAGAAGTGCTTCATGGGGCGCACGACAATCGCATAAGCCACGATCCCGATCACGATGGACGGCACGCCGTTGAGCAAATCGACCACATAGCGGATAAGAAATGCAAAACTCTTGCCACTGTATTCGGCCAAGAACACACCAGCCAAGAAGCCGATCGGCACTCCAATTAACGTTGCTAGCAGCAACACTTTGCCGCTTCCAACAATGGCGTTGGCCATACCACCACCAGTCTCACCGGATGGCTTTGGGAGTTTTGTGAAGAAGTCCCAGTTCAGAGAAGAGGCGCCGTGAATCAACAGGTAGCCAAGGATAAAGAACAAAACGCTTACGACTAAAACCGTGGCAATGCCGGAAAGAGCCAGCATAAAGGAATTAATGAACCGGCGAGTGCCGGAGATTTCCATCATCATGGCTATGCTCCCTTCCCCTGGGTAGTCATGATGAAAATTCGCGCAACTGCGTTGATGACGATTGTCAGGCCAAACAACACCAAGGCCATGAAGATGAGGGAAGAGATATACAAATCTCCATTTGCTTCCGCAAATTCATTGGCAATCACCGCTGCGATGGAATAACCGGGCGCTAGCAGCGATGCCGATATCTTTGGCGAATTGCCCACCACCATGGTGACTGCCATTGTTTCGCCCAAGGCGCGGGCTAAGGCCAAGAAGATTGATCCGAAAATACCCGTGCTGGCATTTGGCAAGACAATGTCCCAAGTCGTTTCCCACTTGGTTGCACCCAGCGCGAGTGCCGCTTCGCGCTGTTCAGTGGGTACGGCCATTAAGACTTCGCGGGAGACCGAGATGATGAAGGGCACCACCATTACCGATAAAACAATGCCCGCAGAAAGGTAACTCAAGCCGTAAAACGTACCTTCGAAAAGAAAAATATGTCCAAACGCCGCTTGAAGCGGAGGAACCAAATACACCCTTATTGCCGGTACCAGGATAAAGATACCAATCAAACCATAGATAACGCTTGGTACAGCGGCCAAGAGTTCAATCAGAAAAGTTAGTATATTCGAAAGCTTGGGCGGGGCCATCTCCGACAAAAAGATGGCTGCGGCTACGCCCAGCGGAACGGCCATAATCATGCCGAGAAAAGCCGTTACGCAGGTGCCGTAAATAAAGGGCAGCGCGCCGAACTTATTTGCGTTTGGGTCCCACGCGGAACTGGTTAGGAAGCCAAAGCCAAACGCCGTAAACGTGGGGCGCGAGTTTACCCATAATTCAAAAACGATTAAGCCAACGATTAACAGGATAGATACGGTGCATGCCAGCGTAACCAGGTAAGAAATCTCATCGCCACCGCGGAGCCGCGCGATAAATCCGCGGTCCGTACGGCGGCTGAGGGTCTCGGCAATGTAAGTGGAGGAAGCCACAGTGTTACTTAATCAACGAAACGCGTTGTTCGACTTTCGCGGCTACAACAGCAGGCAGCTTGGCGTAGTCCAAAGACTCGACTGAATCCTGGCCTTTTGTCACGGCCCACTTCAAAAAGCCTCTGATCGCGCCAGCCTTGTCGGCATCCTTGAAGCTATCGGGTACCAGCAACCAGGTAAAAGTGGAGATTGGATAAACACCTTTGCCAGGAGCATCGGTAATTGAGACCTGGGTGTCGGCGGCTAATTCTTTCATCGCGGCGGCGGCAGCGGAAACCGTCTTCAAATCTGCCTTCACCATCTCGCCCGCCTTGTTTTGCACCTTACCATAGGAGAGGTGGTTCTTCACCGCGTAAATCAATTCCAGGTAGCCGATTGAGCCGGGTTGCTGCTTCAATAAACCTGCAACGCCATCATTCTTGGCTCCGCCTAAACCGACTGGCCAGCTAACCGAAGCATTGCGACCAACTGTCTTTTCCCATTCGGGACTTACTTTTGAAAGGTAATCGGTGAAACAGAATGTCGTTCCGCTTCCATCTGAACGGTGCAAAACAACGATTTCCATATCCGGCAGAGTCGTTCCGGGATTCAACTTTACCAATGCCGGATCGTTCCATCTCTTTATTTTTCCGAGGAAAATCTGCGCCAAAACCGGGCCAGTGAAATTTAATTCCTTGGTGACGCCTGGCAGGTTATAGCTCGCCACAACCGCGCCCAGCACTGTTGGGAAAGTTAACAGCGTATGTCCGCCATTCTTCGCCTTGAATGTATCGAACTGCTCTTTGCTTAAAATCGCATCACTTGCGCCGAAATCAACTGTGCCTTCCGTGACACCCTTAATGCCGCCGCCCGAACCGATGGGTTGGTAATTGATTTGAACATTGCCAATCGATTGATAATCGTTAAACCATTTCTGGTAAATTGGCGCCGGAAAGGTTGCCCCTGCCCCGGTCATCTGAATGGGTTGCTTATCCGCCGCCGTCGCTAGCATCGTTCCTAGCGTCGCAATCGCAAATGCGGCTGTTGCTTTCCTTAACATGTGAGCTCTCATTGTTTTTCCTTATCAAACTTCATCAATTTCCCTTGAAGCGGCGAACTGAATCCCCCCTACGCCCGCCATGGATGATGAATGCCTCACTCAGTATCGGAAAGTTGTCATAAACAGAATATGAACTTCGCATTACAAAAGAATGAATTAGAGTTAAGTTGTTGATTCAAAAACGGCTATTTCGCCCGATCATTCCGATAGATCATTCCATCTTTCATAACGAAGAATACACTTTGAGTAACCTTGATGTCTTGAAGCGGATTGCCAGGCACCGCAACCACGTCAGCCAACTTTCCAGGTTCGAGCGTGCCGAGCTTATTTGATAAGCCTAAAAGCTCCGCTGCAACTGACGTACCGGCGCGTAAAGCTTGTGCCGGCTTCATTCCATCCGCCGCCATCAAAACAAATTCTAGGGCGTTATCGCCATGGGGGTAAACGGCAGCGTCGGTTCCCAAAGCTATCTTCACTCCCATATCGAGCGCGCGGCGCACTAATGAATCCTGCGCCTTCATGGCCATGTCGGCCTTCTCCCGCACCAGCGGCGGGAATTTTGCTTCGGCAATTCCGCTGCGCACCGAAAGCGTGGGTACGAGATAAGTACCCTTCTCGCGCATGAGGCGCAACGCTTCGTCGTCGAGGAACGTGCCATGTTCAATGGAGTCGATGCCAGCGCGGATAGCGCGCTTCGCACCTTCAGCGCCATGGGCGTGGGCTGCTGTCTTGCGCCGCAGTTCGTGAGCAGCGGTTATAATTGCTTCCAGTTCGCCTTGCGTGAGTTGCGGAACATCGACGTCGTCGGTCGGAGAAAGCACCCCGCCCGTCGCGCAAGTCTTAATTACGTCAGCGCCATATTTAATGTTGAAACGGACGGCAAACCGCCCCTCGTCGGCCGAATTGATCACCCCATTCATAGGGCCCGACTCGTGGCTCAGCAACCCGAACTTGACGCCATCGCCTTCATCACAATGTCCACCTGTTGCGCCCAGCGCGTGAACCGATACCAGCATTCGCGGTCCAGGCACAACTCCGTCGTTAATAGAGTTGCGTAAGGCAACGTCAATAAATTCACGGGAACCAAGGTCGCGCACTGTGGTGAATCCCGCCATCAGAGTCTTGCGCGCATTTGCTGTTGCGCGGATGGCAATCTCGCCCGTAGTGCGGTTCAAATACTTAAGGCGTGCACCGTTGTAATCCAAATCGAACTCGGCGGTGAGGTGGGTGTGGGAATCGATAAAACCTGGCAGCAGCGTGGCATCGCCCAGATCAATCACTTTTGCTCCCAGCGGTGCGCTACCGCCAACCGATTGAATGCGCCCACCAGATACCAACACCAAACCTGGCTCGACGATCCGGTCGCTCTTGCCATCGAACATGCGAGCCGCCTTGATCACCGTAACGGGCGTTTGTGCGCACAAACTAAGCGTGAAGATACAGATCGAGAGGTAGAGCGGCAGTTTTCGCATTAAGTTTTGAGGATAACAACAGCCTTAAGCGCTCTTCAAAAAAATGGTGAATTTGGCTCCGCGGCCTAGAACACTCTCTACACTCACGGAACCGCCCATCTGTTCTACAACTTGCTTCACAATTGGCAGGCCCAAGCCCGTGCCCCCAGCAGGGCGGCTACGAGACTTATCAACGCGGTAAAACCGTTCAAATATTCGCTTAATGTCTTCGCTGGGAATCCCTACACCGCTATCGCTGACCGCAATTCGCACCTGCCCGTTCGGGAGCGGGCCGCACTCAACTGTAACCTCGCCTTCGGGCTTGTTGAACTTCACCGCGTTGTCTAATAAGTTCACCATTACCTGTTCCAGGCGAAAGCGGTAACCCACCACCCAACATTCTTCGCAACGGTCACGCACCACCCGCACTCCTTTTGCGGCAGCAGCCCGCTCCACCGTATTAAAGGCTGCATCCACCACTTCATGGAGCGCAACCCGCTCAGGTGGAGCTGCCGGTGCAAGATTTGAATCGAGTTCCGAAATCACCAGGAGATCAGAGGCAATGTTGTTCAAACGAATCGCGTGATTGAGAATAATCTCCACAAACTTGCGATTGTTGGCTTCATCTTCCAGTCCGCCATCCAAGAGCGTTTCGGCGTAACCGCGGATCGCAGCCAAGGGTGTGCGCAGTTCATGCGAAACGTCGGCAACGAACTGCTTGCGCATTTGCTCCTGCCGCTCAATATCTGTTACGTCGCGAAGTGCTACCACTGCGCCACGGCGCGTCTCCTCGCCCATTGGTAGCGAGCGAGCATCAAACCATCTGCCGGCCGCGCTTGGCAAGCGAAACAGATCCCTCTCCGGCTTCCCGGTCTTTACTACGCGCTCCAACATGTCGCGTAAGACCGGTTCGCGCACAACTTCCCAAAGCGTTCGACCTTCGCTAGCAGGGACGCGCGTGCTAAAAGCTTCTGCGAAAGCCGAATTGCAAAAGTTAACCCGCAGGTTCTTATCTACGGCCAGGACTCCTTCGGCCATACAAGCCAAAATTGTTTCGCGGCGTGATAGTTCCAAATTTGCTCTTTCCACCAGTTGCTGAACCCGCTTCGCCATCCGCCGCATAGACTTGGCCAGGCTTTGCAAATCGTCCGGACCCGTTTCCGGCAAATCGGCTTCGTTACCGGGGAGCGAATCGGCGAAACGTTCCAAAAGTGCAGCCCTTTGCGCCCAGCGGTTCGACACTGCAAAAGTAAAGATCAAACCAGTTGCGCCTACGGCAGCCAGCAAGACGAAAAGCTTAAGTATCGCGCCCATCGCGTGCCCGGGTTTGATCTCCGGCTGTAACCAAAGGTAGGCCAACGGCAAGGAGAGAATCAAGGCACACCAAGCTCCGATCAATTTTGTAGCGGTGTTTTGCATGGTCGGTCTGCGAAGTCAGCCCGTTCAGGCGTCGTGCTTCATAAACCATTCTTGCGCGTTGATGGCTCGCTTGCCTTTGGGCGTTTGCCGAATAAAGGATCCATCGGGCTGCATAACGCGCGCGGCAGCTTGGTCGGCCAGATACTTTTCTAGAATTTTGTCGCGGATGCGCCGCACAATGCGGGTGTTCTCAATGGGAAATAGTACTTCGACACGCCGGTTTAAATTACGCGGCATCAGATCCGCGCTGCCAACATAAACGCGTTCTTCTCCCCCGTTATGGAAATAGTAGATTCGGCTATGTTCCAGGAAGCGCCCAATAATGCTGCGCACGCGGATGTTCTCACTCACTCCTGGAACACCGGGCCGCAAGGAGCAAACACCCCGAACAATCAAGTCGATACTTACGCCGGCGCGCGATGCTTCATAAAGAAGACGAATCATGGGCGCGTCTTCGAGCGCATTCATTTTGAAAATGATGTGCCCATCGCCATGTTTTTCGTGGCGCTCCATCTCAGCGCGTATCAACTTTTCCAACCCGCTGCGGATACTGTGCGGCGCAACTAACAGCTTGCGATAGGCCTTCTTCGCTGAATAGCCAGTGAGGTGGTTGAACAGGTCGCTCACATCCGCACCAATCTCTTCGTTGCAGGTGAACAACCCCAAATCAGTGTACGCGCGGGCGGTGCTAGGGTTGTAGTTGCCTGTGCCCAAATGCAGGTAGCGGCGAATTAATTCCCCTTCGCGCCGCACTACCATCGCCATCTTGCAATGCACCTTCACGTTCGGCAAGCCATAAACCACGTGCACGCCTTCGCGCTCCAATTTCTGCGCCCACTCAATGTTGCTCTCTTCATCGAAGCGCGCTTTTAGCTCAACGAGCACTGCTACCTGCTTGCCGTTCTGACTCGCATCGAGCAACGCTTCAACAATCGGCGAATTCCGGCCAACGCGATAAAGCGTCATTTTTATTGCAAGAACGTCCGGATCCTCCGACGCCGCTCGCAAAAAATCGACGATAGGCTGGAAAGACTCAAACGGATGATGCAACAAGACGTCCCCATCCAGAATCGTCTTGAACATCTCACCCCTCGATCCGGCAAACCCTTTGGGTGTCGTCGGAATGAACGGTTTATCGTTCAATGAAGGACGGTCGATGCTCAAGAGCGCTTTAACGCGGCCCAAATCTACCGGACCATCCACGCGATAGACATCGTTTTGATCCAGTTCCAGGTTGCTCGTCAGCAACTCGATCAACTTAGGCGATGGGTTCATTTCAACTTGCAGCCTTACCGCATCGCGGAAACGCCGTCGCCAAACTGCTTCTTGAATCGACTCGAGCAGGTCTTCGGTTTCGAGTTCCTGGATCGCCAGTTCCGCATCGCGCGTGATGTGGAAAACATCCGCCTTCACAATTTCCATCTCAGGGAACAGCATGCCCAAGTTGGCAATAATCATCTGTTCAGACCAGATGTAGGCTAACTCGCCGGGTTCCGTTGGGACCGCCAACAGTTGCGGCAAAGTACCCGGCACTTTAATGCGTGCAAAACGTTCAACACTGTCTCCGTTGGTGACGGAAGCGCCTATGTTCAGGCTCAAATTGGAGATATGTGGAAATGGGCGACCTTGGTCGACCGCCAGCGGTGTCAACACTGGATAAACTTCGCGGGCAAAATAATCGTCCACAAAACTGCGTTGGTGGGAATTGAGTTGGTCGAGGTTGAGGATCCTGATGGCCGCCTTGTCCAGCTCGGGCACCAAATCTTCACGCCACAGCCGGTATATCTCACCCACGAGCGAAGTGATTTCAACCCGAATCAACTCCAGTTGTTCAAGCGGCGAGCGTCCGTCGATGCTCATTTCTGTGGTGCGCGTTTCCAGCTGTTGCCACAAATTTGCCACCCGCACCATGAAGAATTCGTCGATGTTCGAAGAAAGAATCGAAACGAACTTCACCCGCTCCAGCAGTGGATTAGCGGGGTCCTGGGCCTCCTCCAAAACCCGCCGCTGAAAGGCCAGCAAGCACAAATGCGGATTTAGGTAGAGCTCTGGCGAATCCAGCTTGGGTAAATGCGCGATTTCTCGGCGGTTGGGTACTGTTAGTTTGCTCGGGTCGGCGGACATACGGGGAAAGTGGGACCTGCACTTATTAATGTAGCGCTAATTACAAAACTAATAACTGCAAAGTGCCCACTTCGGTTGACCTACGCCACAGCAGGTTGTTATCCTCTAAGTGCGGGGTGGAGCAGTCAGGTAGCTCGTTGGGCTCATAACCCAAAGGTCGCAAGTTCAAATCTTGCCCCCGCAACCAATAGGCTTCCTTTTCACACCGCCGATACTACATCTGTCTTGTTGAAGTCGTTCCCTTTGAACAGCAGTGGCTCGCGCTTTACCTTAGTCAAGGCATAGCTAAAGCAGTCTCCGTAGTTCAAACCTGCTGGGTGTCGCCCCTTGCCGAATAGCTGGAATGCCTCTCTCGCCTTGCGGGCTTGTTCCACTGTTACCGGTTCCAAAGCGATGGAGAATTCCTCCAGGAATGTGTCCAGCATGGCACGGCGGACTTCATCGCCATTTCTATCCACAAAAATGGCGGCCTCCACGTAGCTCGCTACGGACATACTGACAGACTCAGCGTTTTCAATGGCGCGGGCGAAGTCTGCCGCTTCCAGTTCCCTCAACAGAATAGCCAAAAGCGCCGAAGTGTCTAAAATCACTTGGGTAATCCGTCTTCGCCGTAAATGTCCGCGTGGTGTGCGGAACGCACATCGGGGTTCATCCCTGCAGCGAAACGCTCGCCAAACTCTAAAATACGCTTGGCAGTCGTTTCACCCAAAAAACGACGGCGCTCCTGGGCTAGCCGGAATTCGAGAGAGCGAATTACGGCGTCAGTAAGGCTTTCCCCTGTCATTTCAGACAGTTGGGTGGCTAGCGCGTACGCTTTTGGATTTTTCACATTAAGACTCACTAGAAATCCTCCATGTTTTTATAGAATAGCGCCTGGGCTATGGGTTGTCAAGGGGTGCAACGCTTCGCCTGCTAATGTCACTATGTGTACTGTTAGACCCAAGGGGGTATATGGATAACTCAACACGTCGGCAGTTTGGACGCACCGTCCTGGCAGGAGCTGCGGCTTCGATCACTGGCAAGCTGCTTGCGCAAGGACAGGAAACGGCGTGCGCGCCTCCAACGGGAGAGGTAATCGAGTTCGTGATTCCTACGAACCTTAAGAATATTCAGCGCAAACCTATTTCCGCACTCAACCAAAACGAGATCAACCGCCTGCGCCTGGGCTACCAGAAACTTCGCGACTTGAGCGCATCCGATCCCACCGATCCGCGTGGCTGGTTGCAGCAGGCCAATGTGCATTGCTGGCAATGCGGGGGATCCGGAACGGACATCCACAGCTCTTGGAAGTTCCTTCCTTGGCATCGGGCGTTCCTTTATTTCCACGAGCGCATTTTGTGCAAACTTCTGAATGACAATACGTTCCGCTTGCCGTATTGGAGTTGGGACGATAAATCAACGCGTAGTTTGCCGGCCATCTATCGATCGGCCAGCATTAACGGCAAATCCAATTCCTTATACGACGAACATCGTTCTACCGACGCCGCCAAAGGATCGTCCATGCCAGCGTCAATCTTTCCGCAGGACAGCAACCCAATGAACGCCGGTAATTTTGCCTCGTTTGGCGGAAGCGACGGCCACGCGGGTTCACTTGAGGATGGTCCCCATGGTGCCGTTCACAACTGGACTGGCTCGAATGATGACCAAAGTTCCGACATGGGCAATCTGTGGCTCGCCGGTCGCGATCCCGTCTTCTTTGCCCACCACTGCAACATTGACCGCCTATGGGCTGAATGGAATCGGCGCAATCCCGTTGCTCACGCCAACCCCACCGATGGAAGTTTTCTTGGCTTGAGCTTTAATTTCTTCGACGAAAACAAACAGCTCGTGAACATAAAGGTTCAGGACGTACTTGATACGGCGCCACTCGGGTTCAGCTATCCCCCGGGCGCTAAGCTTGCGAAGACCAAGATACCCAAGTGGACGCAGTTAACCTACGATACGGGCACCCACTTACTGCAACTTCCGCAGACGATTCGGGCACGGGTCATAGCCCCAAGTGTGATCGCTGTGCAGCGGTCGCTGGTAGTGGAACAAGTAGTGCTGCCCATGAAGAGCGGCACCTACAACGTCTTCGTTGGCGAGCCGCCAGCCGCTGGCGCCGATCAATCGACCGCATCGAACTATCTTGGCTACATCGGGCTTATCGTGTCTCCGCATATGCACGACCACAAATGTTCGCTGGTTCTGAACGCAACGACGGAATTCCTGCAGCGCGCAGGCAACGGTGGCGCCATGTTGACCTTCGCAGCTGCGGGCACCACAAAGGGCGAAAGACTTGAATTCAGCACTGCCTACCTCACCGAAGAGTAGGATCAAAGCATGGCTTGGCCGGCAGCGACTTACCTATTCGCCTTGGCAGCATCGGCGGCCGTCGTGATGATTGACAAACCTGTGACGGTTGAGATGATCGTCCCTGAAGCTGTTCGCCATTCCAAGATTGTTCTGCTGCAGCTCGAAGAAGTATTAGTTCGGCGCAATGCACCAGCTGTTTGGAATGTGTTTTGGGATATGCCAGAGGCGAATGCGCAATCGTCAGTGAATGGCGTTCACTTCGTTGGTTACATAGCGTTGGTGGCTAACTCTGCCAATCGCGATCCTAAACCCGCAGGCTTCACAATGCAGTTGCCTCCCGCGGCCCTAGTAGCGCTTCGTCGTCAACGAACCGTGCGCTTTACCTTTGTTCCCGTGAGAAAGTTGCCTGAGGGAGGCGTTACCATCACGACCTTGCGGCTAGAGTAAACCAATAATGTCCAAAACCTACATACGTGACCAAATACGCCAGCGCGGTAAAGCTTCGGTGCTGGTAATGCTCAGTTCCGAAACCAAGTCTGAAACATATCTGGCTGCCCTCGGTGAATGCTTTGAATATTCCGAGCTTCATCAAGAAGCCGCAACTAAGACGGCTGTTGCTTACGCTGGAGGGCGCGGCCATATTTATCGCCAGCATGATCATCCTCCAGCTCTGTATTTGAAGAACCTGGGCGCGGTGTACGGACAGGTTAATAAGTCTGGCTGGGAAAAATTGCAAGGCGCGGTGGCTGCTTCCGATACAGTTACGGCAACGGTCCCGATGCAAGCCATCCATCCACTGGGTTCGAATACTCCATTGCCGACCGCTCCGCAAATCGCATGGGGCATCGAGCGTATCAAAGCAACTACACTTTGGCAGCAGGGTCTTAGCGGTAAAGGCGTCTTAGTGGCGCATCTCGATACGGGAATTGACGGCGAGCATCCCTCGCTCAAACCCGCAGTTCAACAGTTCGCTGAGTTCGACGCAACTGGCCACATTATTGATGGCGCCCCTATTGCGGATTCCGATAACCATGGCTCCCATACCGCAGGCATCATCGCCGGGAGGCCGTATGAAGGATGGCAGATTGGCGTAGCTCCCGGCTGCCAATTGGTTAGCGGCGCGGTGATTGAAGGTGGTGACCAAGTGGCGCGCGTTTTGGCCGGCGTCGACTGGATGCTCAATTTTCCTGTACGCGTTCTCAATCTTTCACTGGGCTTTCCAGGCTATTTTGATCAATACCAGCCGCTCTTGAAAAAGCTACTCGACAAAGGAATTTTGCCGTCTTTTGCAATCGGCAACGAAGGCCCTAATACCAGCCGATCACCAGCAAATTATCCGCAAGCCCTCTCTGTAGGCGCGGTGGATCAGAACGGCGCCGTCGATCCTAGTTCGAGTAGCGAAAAGTTTCCGCGCAAGGTAGACCCGCTCGTCCCCGACCTGGTTATGCCTGGCGTCGACATCATTTCAGCCAACGCCAGACAGGCAAATTTCCGCTTGGACAGCGGCACATCTATGGCGACACCTCATCTCTCTGGGCTAGCAGCGCTGCTAATTGAGGCCTGTCCCACGGCGACTGTCGATCAACTGCAGAAGGCCATCTGCCAGTCGTGCTCGCTCACCCCGGCGATGTCGAAGCAACGTGCGAACCTCGGCATGCCAGATGGACCGAAGGCCTTGGCCGCTCTACAAAAATTGGTGGCGAAGGCACAGCCCGCTAAGGGCGCGACATCGGCGGCTGGATAAACCTGGCTATAGCTTATCCATGCAAAACGCAGAAACCGGCTTCGCGAGCGGGCTGATGGTTTCGGAAAAAGCGCGTTTGACAATGCTCGTGTAGGCACCCTGCGCCGGGCCGCGATGCACATGCACCACCTGGTCTGGAATATCGATCACCCAGTATTCGCCGATTCCCGCCCGCGCGTACAGGCTTGCCTTTCTTCCTAAGTCGAAGGTAACGGTGGAATCAGACACTTCGATAAGTAGGCGGATCTCAGAAGGCGTGACGTTGTCGCTGTAGGTGCGGATCGAATGGGCGGTAACAATGAGATCGGGTTCCGGTTCGCTGCGGAGATTGTCCTCGAGAGACACGTAAATTGAAGGCTCGACCTGTACGAATTCAGAGCCGAATTGTTGACGAAGCCATTCAAGAATGAGGGTTTGCGAAAGGTTGTGAAGGTGCTCTTTGCCCTTGCGATCAATCAGTTCTCCCTCAATCAGCTCTAGCTTCTCGGCGTTGGGAAATCCGAGATCGACGAGAGCATAGGCTTCTTCGCGAGTCAAGACTTTGCGTGGTATTTTGCACACCGGAAGGGTGCTCATGCCCTTTAGTCTACAGGATTTGACGAAGGCCCAACTTGCTGCGGAACGAGAACGTAGATGGCTGCTTGCGTCTTGTCCCTGACCGGTTTATCATTCGGTTCGCGACACATGAGCCTTAATCACATTCATACCCTCAGTCGGAGAAATGATCGTAAAGTAGACGTTCCCCTTTTTGTCAGAACCCCACAGATGCCCAAAATCGGTGGCCCCAATCGGATTGCTCTTTGGATTAAGGTGGGTGTCTACGATCTCTAAGTAACTTGTGCTGCTAACGGTCATTGGAGCCACTTGCTGGTGCTTTGCAACTTGCACTAATAAGTCACCGGTGTCGAGGACGGCTGCACGAACAACCCGGTCGTTGGGCAGGGGAGCCCGGACTGGTTGTCCAGCGATATGGGGTTAAGCTGGCCCCCGGCACGAGTGTAATCTCCAATCGCTTCCCCTGCCGAGGTAAATTCCTTGAGCGAATAGGGATTTTCGGGAAGATAGAGGACAGCCCGGGCGCTCGAGCATGGATAAGGACAGTCTGATGTGCACATGTCCGGGTCGTAATACATGCATTGTTGTGATTCGCAGCTTACCCGGTCGGAACAGCTACCCTCCCCAGAGTAAGTCGATAGTTGCTGATTACAACTCTGGGCGTTGCCTAGTGTCGAAGCTAAGGAATAGAGCAATCCAACCGCGATGATGAGCCAGCTAGGGCTCCCTTGAAAACGATAAACCATGGTGCGTGATCGCCGTTTCAGTCGACTTGTGGTAGCTGCAAGTTTCTAGTGGACGTGCATTTAGCTTTCTTGCCTCGCGCCAATTCGAAAGAATACGGGCGCGAACAAGATTGCCGCCAGAGGGCTCTTCATTCCTGCCGATTCCATCAACCGTCATCCTTTTCAAAATTTGCATCCGCTAAATCCAACTCGCGCTCTAGCGTGCGCAACACTTCATCGTGAATCTGGTTATCGGCGCGCAAATAGTTCGCCACCGCCCGCTCTATATTCCGTAACTCTTGCGACAGTGTGGTGTAAAAATCGGTCTCTTCCGTATCGGCCCCGGTCCCCTCCAGCAGGAGCAACCGCCGCCGGTAATATTCTTCTAGCCGCTCGATGGCTTCTAGATGTTGACCATCTTTCTCACCGCGCATGCTGGCCAGTTTCGCCAGCGCAGTCTCGATCAGTTGCCGTCGCGCCCAAACCTCTTCTTCATCTACTGCCGCGGTCTGCGTCAGCCCGAGCTTGCGAATCAACACGGGCATCGTCAAACCCTGCAAAACCAGCGTTGTGAAGATCACACAAAACGTTAAATAAATAATCATGCTGCGTTGCGGAAAAGGCGTGCCATTGCCTAGCCGCTCTGGCAGTGAGAAGGCCGCAGTTAGCGCGAGCACACCACGCATGCCCGCCCAACCCACTAGAAATGCTGACTTAGTGGAAAAATGGAAAGGATTCCATGGCAAGCGCGAAGCAGCCCAGGCGCTTGGAAATACCCAGAGCAAACGCAAAATCACCACAATTGCACTGAACGCAGCACCCGCCACCAATAACCTAAACAGACTTCGACCGTGAATATCGGCGAGAATGGTGGGCAGTTGCAAGCCCAGCACCAAGAAAACAGTAGCGTTCAAAATGAAATCGAGCGTTTTCCAAACCGCCGAACCTTCCATTCGTGCGCGCAATGAAAAGAAACCGGAACTACGGCGTCCTATGTATATTCCGCAAGCTAGCGTTGCAAGAACGCCCGAGCACTGAGCCGTCTCAGCCGCTAAATAAGCGATATAAGGCGTAACCAGGCTGATCGTAATTTCAACGGGTGCGTCAACAATTCGGCGCTGCACCATATCGGCAAGTACGCCAACCACCAGACCGATACCAACTGCCACGAAAATCAAATAGAACAGCTCGCCGCTGCCTTCCACAAAGCTGGGCGTAGTTCCGGCCACCACCATCACTAAGGTAAAGCGCAGCGCCACTAGGCCGCTACCATCGTTCACCAGACTTTCCGCTTCCAGCAATTCGGTGATGCGCCGCGGCAAACCTAGCCGCTTTGCTGTCGCCGTGGCGGCGATGGCATCGGTTGCCGCTATCACCGAACCTAGCACCAGACCCAAGCGCCAATCGAAACCTGGAATCAGCCAGTGAACCGCCGCTGCCGACCCAAAGATGGTAAATCCCACCAGGCCAAACGCCAGCAGCAAAATGTTTACGAAATTGCGTCGAAACTCACGCCACGACGTGTGGAATGCCGCCAGGAAGAGCAAAGGTGGCAGGATAACTAGAAACACCACGTCGGGATTCAGTGAGACGCGTGGGGCGTGCGGCAGCAGGCTGAGAAACAAGCCGCCGGTTACCATCACGATCGGGTAGGCGATCTGCAAGCGCTTCGCTACGATCGCTAGCGCCGACACTAAAAGAAGTAGCAGCAGCAATATTGGCTCTACGCTGCCGATTGCCGAATCCCGCATGTACCTAAGATGATGGCAAACACCGTGATAACGTAGCGGCTAATGAAGCCTCGTCTCAGCTTTTGGCAAATCTGGAACATGAGTTTCGGCTTTCTGGGCATCCAGTTTGGTTGGACCCTCCAGATGAACAACATAAGCGCCATTTATGAATTTCTTGGTGCGAAGGCCGATCAGCTCCCGATTCTTTTCCTTGCCGCGCCGGTCACCGGTTTAATAGTGCAGCCGTTGATCGGTCATTGGAGCGATAACACCTGGGGACCTCTGGGCCGCCGCCGCCCGTTTTTTCTGGTGGGTGCGATTCTTAGCTCGTGCATGTTGGTGCTCATGCCCATGAGCAGTGCGTTGTGGATGGCCGCTGGTGCACTTTGGATTCTCGATGCTTCCATCAATGTCTCTATGGAACCGTTCCGCGCCTTTGTCGCCGATATGCTGCCCGACGATCAGCGTGCGCAAGGCTTCACCATGCAGAGCTTCTTTATCGGCATTGGCAGTGTGGGCGCTTCGTTCGTTCCTTGGGTGATCACACATCTCATCCCGTCTTGGGCGGCTGCTTCGAAGGCTGCCATCCCGATGTGGGTGAGAAGTTCTTTTTGGATCGGCGCAGCCGCCTTCCTAGGCGCTGTGCTTTGGACAATCACCCGCACAAAAGAATATCCACCAAGCGACGCCGAGCGCGAGCGTTTGAAAACAGCCAAGGCTTTCGAGCCGGGCGAGATCTACCGCGCACTTGTCGTAATGCCGCTTGCTATGCGCCAACTCGCGTTGGTACAGTTCGTCACGTGGGTTGGATTATTCTGCTTGTTTCTCTATTTTTCAGTTGGGATTGCGCGCAGTGTATTCGGAGCTTCATCACCCACCGATCCTGCGTATTCAGAAGGCATCATTTGGGGCGGTTATTGCTCAGGGTTCTACAACGGCGTGTGTTCGGTTGTTTCACGGTTTTTGCCCCGGGTTGTGAATCGCATAGGCAAGCTTAAGACGCATTCTCTCTGTCTGCTCGCAGGCGCTGGGGGTTTCCTGTCCATCCCGCTTATTCACGATAAGTGGCTATTGCTGATACCCATGGTGGGCGTAGGAATCGCTTGGGCGAGTATCCTTTCGATGCCTTATTCGATTCTTGCGGCCGCTATTCCGCAAAACAAAATGGGCGTCTACATGGGTATTTTCAATTTCTTTATCGTGCTCCCCGAAATCACCGCCTCACTCGCTTTCGGTTGGATCATGTCTCATCTGCTAAATAACAACCGCATGGCCGCCTTGGTTGTGGGTGGCTGTTGCTTCATCCTGGCCGCAATAATTACGCAGCGCATTAAGGAGCCTCACGCGCAGGAAGCCGACCAGCCAATCGCGGCAGCAGCTTGAGCATGGACTCACTGCGCACGTTCAGTGTGAGAAGATTTGGCGCGGCTGGCTCTGAGCGCGTGATGGATCAAGTCGCCGCCGAAGAACCGCTCGCCATTGTGGTAAGGCACTGGCAGAAGGATCTGCAGATATCCGCCAATTTGGCGATAACCATGCGTACCCCAGGCTACGACAAGGAACTCGCCGTCGGCCTCATGCTCTCTGAAGGAGTGATTCACGCGCCTGCGGACGTGGTCGAACTTCGCGCCCTCGGCAATGAGCCTTCGAACGAAATCCTGGTTGATCTAGCGCCGGGTGTCGATTTTGAAGCTTGGCGCCTCGCACGCAATGGCTTCGTCAGTTCGAGTTGCGGAGTCTGCGGCAAGCGCAGTCGTGAGGCCGTTCAACAAGATTTGCCGCCTGTTAAAACCGGCGCATTTCAAATATCTTCAGCCGTCATTCACAATTTGCCTGATTCCCTGCGTTCTCGCCAACCTGCCTTTGCCGAAACCGGCGGCCTTCACGCTGCCGCTCTCGTCAATACAACTGGCTCTGTCGAAATAGCCTTTGAGGACATCGGCCGCCACAACGCGCTCGATAAATTGCTCGGCTGGGCACTCCTGAATGGCAAAGTGCCTTTACACGATCACCTAATCTTTATGAGCAGCCGCGGCAGTTTTGAGCTGGTCCAAAAAATTGCCATGGCAGGTGCTCCTGTCTTGGCAACAGTTGGCAGCCCATCGAGCCTCGCCATCGAGACGGCTCGCGATTTACAAATTACTCTCGTCGGCTTCGTGCGTAACTCCCGCTTCAACGTTTACTCTGCTGAATGGCGGATAAACTAATAGCTAGATGAAGTTGCGGTTTCGTAAGAATAGCCTGCGGCTGCGTGTCAATCAAGTCGAAGTAGAACAGTTAGCCGTCGGTCAGACGTTAGCAGAGTCGGTCTCCTTTGCCGGCGGCGCCATCCTTGAGTACATCTTGACGCCCTCCTCCGGGCCAACCCGCTCTGCACATTTCGACGGCAAGTCAATCCGCATTACTGCGCCGCTCCATGACTGGGTACGCAGCCCCGACATCGGCTTCTATTTCGAAGTCGAGCCCGGGCTTAAGATCGCTATTGAAAAGGATCTCGAATGTGTCGATGGCCCCGCCGAGGAACAGGACCCCCACGCCTACCCTCGTGCGGCTAAGGTGTGCTGAGTTCCCAGCGAAGCCATGAAGTTTATTGTGATCTGAACCGATATTCCTGTTAGTGTTGCGCTCCCGTCTTAAGCGTGTCTCGCTATGCGTGCTTGGCGCGTTGTCGTTGGCTTGTTCGCGGTTGCCGAATCAAACTAAAGACACCGTGCTCACCACGGTGGAAGAAGTGCGTCAGTTGGATTCACGCAGCCTCTCTGCTCGTCTACGGGCCAGAATTACGGGAACCGTTACTTACGCGGATGGCCTGCGGCAATTGTTCGTACAGGATACAACCGGTGGCATAAAAGTCGATTATCCGAATCTCGACACGGAATTGAAAGTGGGTCAGCGGGTGGAGGTTGCTGGCGATATTACCCGCAGCCAAGGAACTCCAACGATGACTGGTCAGCGGATTCGTCTTCTGCCATCTAAATTTTCTCTGCCCAACGCTGTGGACCTTCAAGCGTCCGATCTTGCTTCGAATCTTTTTCAATATCGCCTCGTGGAGCTGCAGGGAGTTGTACGAAGAATCAACTTGGGTCAGAGCGATCACTCCGCCTTGAATTTGTTCGCATACGGCCACAATATTGGCGTTTCTATCCGCGACACGGCCGGTTCAGACTATTTAAACCTCACTGACGCGTCGATCCGGATTCGAGGTGTCCTCTGCCTGCATCTGGACGCCGTTGGCCAGCCGATCGGCGCCGATCTAGCGGTCCAATCCATGAACGATGTTCAAATTACCGAGCCAGTGCGCCCGATCGTGAAAATTCCACTGCGAACTGTCACCGAAATTCGCTCAGAGACTGGCACGAAACACCGTATTCGAGTACACGGATCAGTTCTACGAGGCGGGAATGGCTTCATTTTCCAGGACGCTACCGGAAGAATTGAGCTAATCCCAGACTTCGAACGCAATATTCAACAAGGCCCCAATGTGGATCTGCTGGCTTTCGTATCCACTGAAGATGGAAAAACGATTCTAAGTGACGCTACTACCTTCAATCTTGACGAGGCTCAGACAAAAGAGCGGAAGATCCTGACTACAGTTGACGAGATTCAACGGCTTTCTCCGGCTGAAGTGGCGCGAGCTTATCCGGCGCAACTCGAAGGGGTTGTGACCTATTCCGATCCGAGCGTTCGTGACACGTTCATCCAAGACGCTACCGGAGGTATTTTCGTTTTCGCTCCCACCGGCGGCAAGCTCGATCTCAAGATTGGCCAATTTGTGCGGGTTAGCGGCTATACGAGTCTAGGCGGATTTGCCCCTGTAATCATTGAACCTCGTATAAGAGATCTGGGTAGCCGTCCCCTTCCCCAGCCTATGCACCTAGAAATGGAACAGCTTTTCACCGGTCTTGCAGATAGCCGCTGGGTAGAAGCGGAGGGAATTGTTCGTTCTGCGAGCGCCGAGGCCGGGCACCTACGGCTGGACGCCGCCTGGGGTTCCCATCACTTTAGGGTCAATGTTGCCGGAACCACTCGTATTCCGCCTATGCTCTTGCGGTCAAAGCTGCGCTTTTGGGGCGTTTGTGGAGCGATTACGAATTTCAAGCGCCAGTTGTTGGGCATTGAGTTGAACGTCCCCGATTTGGCTTTTATCCAGTCAGATGGCTTGCAACGGAGCGATCAACTACCGCTTCTCAGGATTAACCAGCTTCTTCGCTTCAATCCGCACCCGGCTCCCGACCAGCGATCCCGCACCCGCGGCCTCGTCGTATTAAGTAACCCAACCGGACCTACGTACCTGAGCGATTCTTCGGACGGATTGATGGTCAAAACTCATTCCCACATCGATCTTCAACCGGGAGATCTGGTCGAAGTCATCGGTTCCACACGCTTAGGCCGTTTTTCGCCTTACCTCGAAGATGCGGAGATCACCAAGATCGCTTCGTTACAACCTCCCCAACCCCCGTTGTTGAGCGCTGACCAAATACTGGAAACCGGCAACGACGAACAGTTCGTCGAAATAGACGCTTTCTTGGTAAACGACTCCAATGGAGTTGGCGAACAAAGCTTGATCTTGCAAGCGGGCGATCGACTATTCACTGCGCGTCTTGGTCACGGTCAACTCCCTGCTCTGGCAAAAGGAACGCTCCTGCGCTTGCGCGGCATTACTTCTTTAAGGGTTGATCCGTCTGCCCAAATCGTAGAACCGGTCGGTTTCTCTATGTTGCTGCGCACTCCGCAAGATGTCAGCGTGCTGCGCGCGGCGCCATGGTGGAATGTTCAACGAATGCTCAATTTGGTGGCGGGCGGTGTCGCCATCATGCTCGTCGCCATTTCCTGGATTTTCATTCTGAGGCGCCGAGTGCAAATGCAAACCGCGGATCTGCGCAAAGCAAAGGAAGCCGCCGAAGAAGCCAGCCGCACCAAGAGCGAGTTTCTCGCCAACATGAGCCACGAAATCCGCACACCGATGAACGGCGTTTTGGGCATGACTCAGCTGGCTTTGGAAACCGATCTTACCGATGACCAGCGTGAGTATATTTCGGTTGCCAAGCAGTCTGCCGACTCGCTTTTAACGGTCATCAACGACATCCTCGACTTTTCGAAGATCGAGGCGGGAAAACTTGGTCTGGATCCGATTCCCTTCTTGTTGCGCGATAGCTTAGCCGACGATTTGCGCGCGGTCGCCATTCGGGCTCAGGAAAAAGGCTTGGAATTGGTCTTTGAAATTGACGAGTCAATCCCCGATAACTTAATTGGCGATCCCGGCCGTTTACGGCAAATCGTCCTAAACCTCGTATCGAATGCCATTAAATTCACCGCCGACGGAGAAGTCTTCGTCAGTGCTACTCTCGAAAACCATTCAGCTAGCAAAGCAGTGATTCATTTCATAGTGGAAGACACAGGAATTGGCATACCGCCTGAAAAACAAGGACTCATCTTCGACGCATTTTCGCAAGCCGACACTTCTACCACCCGCCGATTCGGTGGAACTGGTCTTGGCCTCTCCATTTGCCGCCAATTGGTAGCCATGATGAACGGGAAAATTTGGTTGGAAAGTGCCGTAGGCAAGGGCACGAGGTTTCACTTTACCGCCGAATTTGGCTTCGACGAAAACCCACCTGAGCCCTCGATCGAGCCAGTAAACGCGGTTGATCTTACTAAGCTAAACGTCCTGATCGTAGACGATCACCCTACCAACCGCAGAATCCTCTCAGAAACGCTGCGGCGCCGCGGAATTAAGAACGCTACCGCAGAATCCGGCCAAGCCGCTCTGGAGCTTTTGCAGCACGAGTCTTTCGATTTAATGCTGCTCGACATCCATATGCCGGGCATGAATGGCTTCGAACTGGCTGAAAGAATCAGATTGCAATGGCCTGAAAATCCCCTGAAGATGGCCGCGCTGACATCCATGCGCCATCGTGCCGATATTGAACTCTGCCTCAAGCTTAGAATCGACGCCTACCTTTCTAAACCAGTCAAGAACTCTGACTTGTTCAAGACCATTGAGAGAGTCGCCGGACTGCCTCCGCTCGAGACTCGTGTTCGCCAAGCAATCGACCGTCCAAGCGCCCACCAAAACTCCGCCAAACCGGGAACAAGAAGCCTGCGAATACTCCTTGCTGAAGATAATGCCGTCAACTTGAAAGTAGCCTGCCGAATGCTTGAGCGGCTGGGTCATACCGTCACTTTCGCCGCCAATGGCAGCCAAGCGCTCCAATCCATCAAGACGAATGTTTACGATTTGGTGCTGATGGACGTGCAGATGCCGGAAATGGATGGCTTGGAAGCCACGCGCGCTGTTCGTGCTTGGGAGGCCGGTAAATCCCACGTACCAATACTGGCCCTCACCGCTCACGCTATGGACAGTCACCGCGAGGAATGTCTTGCCGCTGGTATGGATTCATACGTCTCGAAGCCAATCCAATTCGAACTTCTCCAAGCTGAAATCGAACGCCTCTGTGCTTCAACTGTTGAGCCAGTTGCGTCTTGAATCAGCCCGCGAAATGCTAAGGCCGGCCAATATCCCGGTGCTGCTCCTTCACCGTAAATCCCGCCTTCTTCAAGCGCTTGAAAATCTCGTCCGCGATCAGTACCGACCGATGATGTCCTCCCGTACAGCCGAACGAGATCGTCAGGTAAGACTTCCCTTCCCGAATGTAGTGCGGTAAGAGGTAAATCAGCAACTCTGAAATCCTGCTGATGAACTCCATCGTTTGCGGAAACGAACGGATGTAACGGGCCACACTCGGATGTCGGCCGCTCAACTTCTTGAACTGCGGAATATAGTTCGGATTCGGCAGGAACCGTACATCAAACACCAGATCGCTATCCGTTGGCACACCGTGGCGAAACCCGAAACTGTTCACATAAACGACAATGTTGCCAGCCTGTTCAGCACTCTGGAACTTCGACGAAATCAGCGCTCGTAAGTCATGTACGTTGAGCTTGCTCGTATCGATGTAGAGATCCGCAAGTTTTTGAATCGGTTTCAACAAGCTACGTTCGTCCTTCAGACTATTGAGAACCGTCGTGTCTGAGCCCAGCGGATGAGGGCGCCGCGTCTCACTAAAACGGCGGCGCAACGTCTCGTCATCTGAGTCGAGAAAGATGATTCGCGTATCCATCCGTTTCCGTAGCTCGGCAAAGATCTTGGGAAACACGCGCAACTGACTGCCTTCACGAATATCGATAATCAGCGCCGCTCGCCGCCGGGTCTTGGTGTCTTGCGTAAGATCGGCAAACTTAGCAACCAGCGCGATGGGCAAATTATCCACTGCGTAGAAGCCCAAATCCTCAAACGCCTTGAGCGCAGTTAGTTTGCCCGACCCACTCATGCCGGTAATAATGACGAAATCCGCAGCCGCTAATGCCCGGTTTCCCGCGGTTGCAGCAGACTCCTGGGCACGCACAGGCTTCGCTTCAGCCACGAGCGACTCTCCCGCCCCACTGTTCTGGAATTCTACGACTCAATGAGATCGAGGTTACCATCCGGCCGCCGCACAAGCACGGAAAGACAATCGCGGCTGGCGTCTCTGTAAACAAAATAGTTGATTGTGGAATCCATCTCCAAGATAGCCTCTTCAATCGTCATGGGCTTGCGGTCTTCTCGATAATTCACCTTGAAGATCTTCGGCTTGGCCTTGCGTGGCGTGCCGTTGCTCTTCGCTTTAACGGGGGCTTTTTCCACCAATAACTTTGCTGCTGCAACAGGAGCCGAATCCCAATCTTCCTTGCTCGAACGCACCGATTTCGCGTCCCGATGAGTGTCCCGCCATCGGCCGCGTAGCTTCAGAACTTGCTTTTCCAGCTTCGTCGCGGCGCCAAGCAGGGCCTTATCCAGATCGGCGTCTGAACCCTCACCAATCAACGCATGGTCGTAGAAATTTACCACCACTTCCACTTTGTGCAGATGCCGCTGCACTTGGTGCATCACATGAGCTTCCCGCTCGCCGCGGCGCTCAACCAGCTTGCTAATCTTGGCGAGCTTCGCGCCGAATTTCTCTTGAAGGTCGGGCGTAAACTCTTTGGTCTTACCCGAAAAAATGAGCTTCATTCTGCCTTCCTTTGAAGCGCTTTGGGGGGTGCGCTAAATCCTAATCAGGCCGGACCCTACGCTGGTGTGTGGAGGGTATATTCATATCCTCCCGGTACTTTGCCACAGTACGGCGAGTTACCTCAATTCCTTCACTCTGCAAGCGGGCGGTGATCTGCTCGTCGGTCAACGGATGCGCTGTGTCTTCTTCTGCAATCATTTTCTTAACCCGCTTCTTGACAACAAGCAACGGAGTAGCGCTTCCCACCGGCCCTTGCACCGCTTCCGAAAAGAAATATCGCAATTCGAAAATGCCCTGCGGCGTGTGCGCGTATTTATTGGCCACTGCGCGGCTCACCGTTGAAGGATGAACGCCTATCTCTTCGGCCACTTCCTTAATCATCATCGGCTTCAACGCGTCAATGCCCGATTCCAGGAACTCCCCCTGCCGCCGCACAATCGATTGGCATACGCGCAGAATCGTTTGCTTCCGCTGCTCAATGTTCTTTATCAGCAGCAAAGCCGACGCATACCGTTCTTTTACGTAATTTCGGACTTCTTTATCCGGCTGCTGCACCCGGTCAATCATTCGTTTGTAATCGGCATTCAGACGAAGCTGCGGAATCTCATCGTCGTTCAACGTGATCACATATTCGTCGCCGTCTTTAAAAATATAGACGTCCGGTTCTACCTTTTGAGCCGGCGGTCCCGAAAACCGCAGTCCCGGCGCCGGGTCCAAGTGACGAATCACGTTCAGGGCAATCTGTACATGTTCCAGTGGCCGGCCCAGTGCTTTCGCTAAAACCGCCAACTGCCGCGGCGTTTCCAAACGCAAATGATCGTGCACAATATTCCAGGCTACGGAATCTTGCGCGTCACGCGCCGCCAGTTGCAGCAGCAAACATTCGCGTAAATTCTGCGCACCAACGCCCGTCGGCTCTAACGATTGAACAGCTTTTAGGCCCGCTTGCATTTCGGCCATCGTAAGGCCTTCCGCCGCTGCGATTTCTTCTAGTGGAGTCTCTAGATATCCAGTCTCTTCAAGATTGCCGATAATTCCGTTCGCCGCCCGCCTAACATTTTCCGGCAGAATCTCCACGCTCAATTGCGATTGCAAGTGATCGCTCAATCGCACGGGATACGAAAGAAAAGTTTCGAATGATGGCTTCTCAACCGATTCGGAAGCGGGACTCTTAAACCCGGGATCGAGATAATCCTCAAAGAAGCTGCCGAAATCGATTTCGTCAAAAGGATCGGTTTCGGTCTTAACTGGCTCTTCTACTGCCGTCGCAGAAGACATCGTTGATTCAGACGCACCTTCTGGGACTGGTGGATCTGCGTAGGCCTCCGCATCACTCTGATCAACCTTTTCCAGGAGCGCTGCATCGGCCGGATCGCGCCGCGAATCCAACTCCAACATCGCCTGCAATTCGGCAGGCGTTAAGTCCTCACCGGCCTCTGAAGCTTCCTCCAGAACGGGGTTTTCGGCAACCTCGTTCAATATCATTTCCTTTAATTCCAGCCGATTTAGCTGCAAAACGGCGACCATTTGCATCAGCCCAGGAGTCAAAATCTGACGCTGTGATTGGGTCAGACTTAGCCGTTGCGTAAAATCGCTCATTACCCCCCATTTTAGCACCGCCAAACGGGATATAACCCCTGTGGAAAATCGGGATTGTGCCTATTTTCTTAAGGTTTAGCTGGGTGTCCGCTCACTTTCAGTACGCCTCGAAACGTCCTGAACCATCAAACCATGCTGCTTTTAACCCCACTTCATAGTCCTTCGGAAAATACTCTAAATGAAAAATATGGGGTAACTAGAAAGATTTCTAATTTTCTCGTTTGCTTACTCCACTTAGATCCAAATACCTTTAACCCAACGTATCGGGGGGCATGCGGACAGGCGACACAATCCGCAATTACATTTGGAGAAACCACGTGACTAATAATCCTTCTTTACTTACCAAGCCTGCGGCGAATCTTGGTCGCCGATCATTTTTTAAAGGTTTAGCGCAATTGGGTGCCGGAGCCTCCTTCGTCAGCCTCGTTGGAGGTACCAAAGCATTTGCGGCTATCAGTCAGGCCGCTTCCATGGATACCGCAAATCAGATTTTCCAAGCTGCTGTCATCGCTGAAGACTTGGCGACTACCTTTTACTACAACGGACTGGTCGGATCTGTTATTACCGATCCCGCGCTATCTGGCCCGGGCGGCACTGCTACCAGCGGCACTGGCAATGTTCCAAATGTTGATTACCTCCGCGCCGCTCTCAACCAGGAAATCGAGCACGCCAACCTGCTTCGCACTGTGGGCAACTTCGGATCTGAATACACTGCCGATCCCGTACAAACGTTCTACTTTAATCCCACCACTTTCTCGAATATCAACACTTTTATCGCCACCCTGTCCGCGCTAGAGAACGCTTTTATCGGTGCTTACCTCAATGCCATCCGCGAGTTCGCTTCGCTCGCAGCTCGCAGCGCTGGAACTAACGCGCCAGACGGGCCTTTCGGTGGACCCTATAGCGCCGCTCAATTGGAATGGTTTGCCGAGGTGGCCGCCTCCATCATGGGTGTAGAGTGCGAGCACCGCGTACTCGGACCAGTCATTCTCAACGCTAACCAGCCGAACAATTTGTACTTCGAATCCACTGATGGTTTGAACGCTGTCTATCACGGAAGCTCTTCAGCCGTCGCTGCTCTAACTCCATTCATTAGCCAGCAATCCGGCACTACCGGGTATTCACTCGGCGCGGCTGTGAACGGGGCAAGCAATGTCGGGCTTGCTTCGTCTGGCAGCTACCCTGCGTATTAAGGAAGTCATAAGAAGAAAGGACGAAATTTTACTCATGAAAAATCTTTTGCACGCACTCGTTCTAACGCTGGTGGCTGGTACGGCGGCCACTTTATCTGCCGCCTCAGTTTGTCCCATGACTTCGACCACGACTACCAGTTGTGATTTCCTCATCACCATCGGCAGTACTGGAAACGCTACCATCACCAGGGTTCCGGGCTCGATGCCATTTAACAGCATGATCACCTTCGGCGATGGCACCAGCGATCCTGGAGGGGACGGCTCCCTCGTCGGCGTCATCAATAATTACTCCGAGCCTCTCATCAGCTTTACACTTGAGGGTTCGGGCGCCGACGCAGGCATCTTCGACTTTTCGTTCAATGGCATCTGCGTTTACACGCAAGCGGCCTACTGCTCAACGGCCCAGAGCGGTTACGAAGGTCCCACAACCACTTTCAGTGACCTACGGTCAACCGTCCTATTCGAAACCACCGAAGGCAACATAGCCTTTGCCCCCACTCTTCTACCTGGCACGAGCACTTATTTCTCTATCGAAGATAGTGCTGCCGACATCAACGCTAATGGCGGCCTGACGGTTTCTAACTTGACTTATGCACCCGAACCGTCAACATATGCGCTTCTAATCTTCGGGGTAGCCACGTTATTCCTCCTACGTCACAAGCTGAGAGCTACTGCGTAACACCCTCCACACTTCATAGCCGCCAGCCCCCTCGCTGGCGGCCTTTTTTGCTTTCAGCGACTTATCTAATTTCCTGGGAAACCCTTCAACATTCCGCTATTTATCATCTTCAAGAAAATCGTCGGCTCTTCGTCTTCTCTTCCTGTCTGCGCATTTGTTTCTTCCGCTGCACCAACGCCACTTGTCTCAACCGCCGGACTGAGAATATTGTTAAAACAGAAGCTCAACGGGAAGACGGAACCTGGCTGAGGGAGGCTCGGTACCGAGACCTGTGTCGTCGCTAGATCTAGCGCTGTTAACAGATTGCCAACGTCACTCGATTTTTCGCGCGCGGCCAGCGGTGGAACCTCAAACACGCCTTCAATCATTTTCAATACCGAAGTATGGTCGAAAACCGTGTGATTAACAGTTGGGTTATTCGGGTTACCCTTGGTCCACGGTGACGCAATAATGCAAGGCACCCGGAAACCCAGCAAGGCCTTACCATCTACTAAGTCGGTATCTACATTATTCGGAGCAACAGCGCGTGGCGGGGCGACGTGGTCGTAAAACCCGCCCCACTCGTCGAAGTTGATGATGAAAACCGTGTTCGCCCAGTTAGGACTGTTCGCTACCGCATGAAAGATCCTTGCCAAGAAAGCATCGCCATTCCGCACGTCCGAAAAGGGATGATCGTCTTCGTCGAGGTTAGTCAGAATTGTGAACGAAGGCTCGACGAATGACACTGCTGGCAGAGTTCCCGCTGCACAATCCGCCCGGAAATCGGCGTATAGGGCACAGATATCTAAGTACTTCAAGCCCCACAGCGCAAGGTATGGCACATTACTGAAGTAGTATTTGTGGCTGACGCCCGCCGCCTTCAGCCGGTCCCAAATGGTGGGAAGAGTACAAATGCTTAAATCGTCACCCAGCCGGTCTGTCTGTCCTGAGTGCTGGAAAATCCGGTTTGGAAACGTTGGTCCGAGAATCGAACAAAAGTACCGGTCACAAGTTACATAGTTGCGCGCCAGCGCCGAACGAAACGGCAAATCTGTTTCTTTGTAATACCCAATCGCGTTTAACCCGGGATTCGCGGTTTGTAGAAATCCGCTCATTGCACCGTTCGCGTATTCAATTCGCCCGCCGGAGTAGCTATGGTCGGGATCACGAAACGAACAGCCTGTGTAGTCCGGCGCCAGCTCATGCGTGGCGTGCGCATTTGCCTTCTTATCCAGAAAGCTCAAGCCGGTTTGCTTGCCGTCGGCATTTGGCAGCCAACCCAGCAAATGATCAAAGCTCCGATTCTCCATCATGACAACGACGATGTGTTCAATCTCAGATGAGGCCGCTTTAAGGTCGGGTGCGAGCAGCGGCGTAACAGCCGCTACTGCGCCAGTTTGTTTTAAGAATGTTCTGCGGTTCATGAAGTAAGTAACTCCAATGACCCAAGTAGTCTAGGCCTCAAATGTTACAGGCAAACAAAGAATCCACGCCGCGAAACTTGGGTCACAGAGTTTCAAAAAGAATCTTCTCCAACCAAATCAATCACTTATCCTCATTTTTTCAACCACCCCGTTCGCCCCCATGTTCGAATTGAATCGGAAATACTCCTATGGCAACTCCTGTTCAAGTCGAAGCAAACCGCGCGAATGCGCAACTCTCCACCGGCCCGTCGTCGCCGGAAGGCAAACTCAAGTCCTCTCACAATGCTCTGAAGCATGGTCTTACCGGCCAAACCATCCTCCTGCCCACGGACGATGTCGAG
>Ga0182012_10001119_pt1 | contig 29651 bp, 29 predicted proteins | sample 612S2SmetaG_FD_120486 | JGI IMG/M metagenome (GOLD analysis project Ga0182012, IMG submission 120486) | Permafrost microbial communities from Stordalen Mire, Sweden - 612S2S metaG | ecosystem: Environmental > Terrestrial > Soil > Wetlands > Permafrost | place: Sweden: Stordalen | collected...
AAGGTACGGCTGTGAGGAAGGTGTCGCTGTGAGGATCAGTGTCGATCCCGACAAGTGCCAGGGGCACGCCCGGTGCTACGGGCTGGCCCCCGAGCTGTTCGACGTGGACGACTACGGGTTGTCGACGGTCATCGGGGACGGCCGGGTCCCGCCGGAGTTGGAGGACAAGGCCCGCCTGGCCATGGCCAACTGTCCCGAGTACGCCATCACCGAACTGCCCGATTGATCCCCCCGGGCCCTCCGGCCCCGGATCAGGACAGCCGCTCGACGATCATGGCCATCCCCTGGCCGCCCCCGACGCACATGGACTCCAGCCCGATGGTCGATCCGGTGTCCTCCAGGGCGTTGAGCAGCGTGGTCATGATGCGGGCCCCGGTCTGGCCGAAGGGATGCCCGAGGGCGATGGCCCCACCCTTCACGTTCAGCTTGTCGTAGCTGATCCCGAGCTCCCGGGCCGACGGGACCACCTGGGCGGCGAACGCCTCGTTGATCTCCACCAGGTCGATGTCGTCGATGGTCATGCCGGCCCGGCCCAGGGTCTGGCGGATGGCCTCCACCGGACCCAGCCCCATGATCTCCGGATTGAGGCCGGTCACGCCGCTGGCCACGATGCGGGCCAACGGGGTGATGCCGAGTTCGGCGGCCCGGGTGTCGCTCATCACGATGACCGCCGCCGCCCCGTCGTTGAGCGGGCAGGCGTTGCCGGCGGTGATCGTCCCCCCCTCACGGAACACCGGCTTCAGGCCGGCCAGTCCCTCGAGGGTGGTCCCCGGCCGCGGACCGTCGTCCTTGGTCACCACGGTGCCGTCGGGCGTGGTCACCGGGATGATCTCCCGGTCGAAGAAACCGGCCTCCTGGGCCGCCACGGCGCGGGTCTGGGACTGATACGCGAACTCGTCCTGGTCCTGGCGGCTGACCTGCTTGAACTCGGCCACGTTCTCCGCCGTCTGGCCCATGGCGATGTACACGTCGGGGAACGTGCCCTCCAGAGGTGTCCACGGGGCGCCGGCGGCCGGCGTGCGCTCCACCGTGCGGGCCTCGGCCTCGGAGAACAGCGGGTTGTGGGGGCCGGTGTCGGCCGCCCCGTAGGCGTAGCGGCTGACCGTCTCCACACCGGCGGCGATGAACACGTGGCCCTCGCCGGCCCGGATGGCGTGCGCCGCCATGCGGATGGTCTGGAGGGACGACGAGCAGTACCGGTTGACGGTCACCCCCGGCACGTCCGGCAACCCGGCCAACAGGGCGGCCACCCGTCCGATGTTGTAGCCCGCCTCACCGCCCGGCTGGCCCGATCCCATGATCACGTCCTCGACCGTCTGCGGGTCGAGTTGGGGCACCTTGGCCAGCACCTCGCGGATCACCAGGGCGGCCAGGTCGTCCGGCCGGCAGTCGACCAGCGATCCCTTGTTGGCCCGTCCGATGGGGGTACGGCCGGTGGCGACGATGACGGCTTCGGGCATGTGGCACTCCTGGGGATTCGGCGGCGGTGCCGCGCTGGATCGATGGAACCGGCCCGTCCTGCTCGTCCGGCCGGCAGACCGGGGTCGGTGGAGAACCTACCGGGTGGTAACCCTACCGAGCGCCGGCACCGCCCGCGCCCGGCCCTCCGGACGGAGGCTACAGGGCCCGGCAGGATCCCCGTGACGGCTGGTGGGACGCGTCGGTAGCCCGACCGGGGGGCGATGAATGTAACGTGTTCTAGTAACCAGGTGACTCAACGGGAGGACGCATCATGGAGATCGGCTACACCGAGGAACAAGAGGCCCTCCGGGACCGGCTCCGTGAGTACTACGCCACCCTGCTGACCCCCGAGGTGGAGGAGCAGCTGGCCGACAGCCACGGGATCGGACCCAACATGCGGCGGGTGGTCAAGCAGATGGCCGCCGACGGCTGGCTGGGCATCGGATGGCCCACCGAGTACGGCGGGCAGGGCCGGTCGGCCATCGAGCAGTACATCTTCTTCGACGAGTCCATGCGGGCGGGGGCCCCGGTGCCGATGCTGACCATCAACACCGTCGGGCCCACCATCATGGACTTCGGGACCCCCGAGCAGAAGGAGTTCTTCCTCCCGAAGATCCTGGCCGGCGAGATCCACTTCTGCATCGGGTACACCGAGCCCGAGTCCGGCACCGACCTGGCCTCACTGCAGACCCGGGCCGTCCGCGACGGTGACGAGTACGTCATCAACGGACAGAAGATCTACACGTCCCTGGCCGGTGGGGCCGACTACATCTGGCTGGCCACCCGCACCGACCCCGAGGTGGCCAAGCACAAGGGCATCTCGATGTTCATCGTGCCCATGGACACCCCGGGCATCAAGGTGGTCCCGATGTCCCTGCTCGGCGACCACAACATCAACTACACCTTCTACGAGGACGTCCGGGTCCCGGCGGCCAACCTGGTGGGCGGGGAGAACAACGGCTGGTCCCTCATCACCAACCAGCTCAACCACGAGCGGGTGACCCTGTGCTCGTCGGGGATCATCGAGCGGGCGCTGTCCGATGTGCGGGCCTGGGCCCAGGACACCAAGCTGGCCGACGGCCGCCGGGTCATCGACCAGGAGTGGGTGCAGATCCACCTGGCCCGGATCTACGCCCGGCTGGAGTTCCTCAAGCTGATCAACTGGAAGGTGGCCTGGACCGCCACCGAGGGCCACCTCGACGTGGCCGACGCCTCCACCACCAAGGTCTTCGGCACCGAGTTCTACATGGAGGCCTTCAAACTGATGATGGAGGTCGTCGGCCAGGCCGGCTACCTGGTCCGTGACAGCCCCGAGGCGGTGCTGGCCGGTCGGCTCGAGTCCTACGCCCGAAGCCTGGTCATCCTGACCTTCGGCGGCGGCACCAATGAGATCCAGCGCGACCTGATCGCCATCTTCGGACTCGGACTGCCCCGCTCCCTGCGCTAGCCCCTAGCGCCCGACAACGCCCCACCACTGCGACAGAACAGGAAACCCACCCATGGACTTCTCCTTCAGCGAGGAACAAGAGGCCGTCCGCGACCTGGCCGGCCGGATCTTCACCGACCTCTCCACCCACGAGCGCCTGCGGGACATGGAGGCCGAACCGGACGGCGACCGGTTCGACCGGACCCTGTGGGGTGAGCTGGCTGCCGCGGGGCTGCTCGGCATCTCCCTGCCCGAGGACGTGGGTGGAGCCGGCCTCGGATTCGTCGAGACCGGACTGGTGGTCGAGGCGGCCGGCCGGAGCGCGGCCTACGTGCCGGCCGTCGAGACCCTGGCGGCGGCGGCACCGGCCATCGCCCGGTTCGGCACCGAGGACCAGCGCCGCCGGTGGCTTCCGGGTGTGGTGTCCGGGGACACCGTCATCACCACCGCGCTGGTAGAGCTGGGTGGGACACCGGGGTCGCCCTCGGTGGTGGCCGAGCCGGACGGTGACGGGTGGACCCTGACCGGGACCAAGGCGTGCGTTCCCTCCGGGATGATCGCCGACGCCGTGCTGGTCCCGGCCCGCACCGGACCCGATTCGGTGGCGGTGTTCCTGGTGGAGACGTCGGCGGCCGGCGTGGGCCGCCAGCGCCAGCCGGTCAACACCGGGCAGTCCGAGGCGGTCCTCACCCTGGACGGCACCCGGGTCGGCCCCGAGGCGGTGCTGGGGCCGGTCGGCGAAGGGTCGGCGGTCATCGCCTGGCTGGTCGAGAGGACCACCGCGGCGCTGTCCCTGGCCCAGGCCGGTGCGGCGGCGGCGTCCCTGGCGCTGGTGGCCGAGTACACCAAAAACCGCGAGCAGTTCGGCAAGCCCATCGCCACCTTTCAGGCGGTGGGGCAGCGCGCCGCCGACGCCTACGTGGACACCGAGGCCATCCGGCTGACCGCGTGGCAGGCGGCGTGGCGGATCGCCGAGGGGCTGCCGGCGGACAAGGAGGTGGCCATCGCCAAGTTCTGGGCGGCCGACGGGGGCCAGCGGGTGGTGCACGCCGCCGTCCACCTCCATGGCGGGGTGGGGGTCGACCGCGACTACCCACTGCACCGGTACTTCCTGATGACCAAGCATCTCGAGCTGACCCTGGGTGGGGCCACCGACCAACTCCTCGAGCTCGGGGCCATCCTGGCCGCCGAGCCGGTGTGAGCGACGCCGTCCCCGCTCCCGCCTAGTCCCGCTCCGGACGGACCGGTGATCCCGTGGTGATGCCGCCGTGGTGATGGGCCGCCGGCCCGGTGTGGCCCGGGCGTCGTGGCCCATCACCGCCACCGATCTGGCCGGACTGGCCGGCCAGATGGCGGAGGCGTTGGTCCGTGTCCCCTTCCGCCGGCCCTGGGACGGTGACGGCAACCTGCCGCACAACCTGGCCGTGGCCGTGACCCGGGAGACACTCCGCTCCCTGATGGGTTACTCCTCCTCGCTCCCCATCGCCGAGTGGCGGTCCATCGAGGTGGTGCTGGACGACCTGTGCGGGGTGATCCTCCCCCCGTTCGTCCGCTCCATCGACGTGGTCCAGCGCCGGGACTCGGTGGCCGGGGTACCGGGCATCTGGTACCGGCCCAAGGCCGGGGACGTCGAGGGCACCGTGCTCTATCTCCACGGTGGGGGCTACGTCGGCACCTCGCCCCGCATGTACGGGCTCTTCGTGGGCTGGCTGAGCCGGCTGACCCGGTGCGAGATCTTCGTGGCCGACATCCGCCTGGCCCCGGAGTTCCCGTTCCCCGCCGACCTGGAGGACGCCACCTTGGTACTGGAGGCCCTGCTGGCCGGCGGGGTGGACCCCGCCCGGCTGTTCGTGGCCGGTGACTCCAGTGGGGGAGGACTGGTCTCGTCCCTGGTGTATTCCATGAGGTCCGTGCACCACCGGCCCATCGCCGGGGTGATCCTGTTCTCCCCCGAGTTGGACCTGGTCCTCGACGAACCGTCGATCACCGCCAACGCCGACCGTGACATCCTGCCGTGGAACATCCCCACCGCCCCTTACCTGCACGGGACCGACCCGAGGTCGGGTGCGGTGGACGTCCTGGCCCAGGACGTCAGCGGGTGGCCCCCGACCTTCGTCTCCTACGGGGCCGACGAGATGTTCCGCGACTCCATCCGGAAGTTCGTGGCCCGGCTGGAGGAGGCCGGGGTGGACACGGTGGCCCTGGAGGAACCGGGCATGTTCCACGTGTTCCCCATCCTCATGCCCTGGGCCGATGCCAGCCGCCGGACCTACCGGGCCGTGGGCCGGTTCGTCCAGGACCACCTGGGTGGCGATCCACCGGCCGCCGTTCCCCCGGAGATCCGGCAAGGAGCCCGGTGACCGTCTCCTTCTCCCACGTGGGCATCTGCGTGACGGACCTCGGGCGGTCGGTGCGCTTCTACTGCGACGCCCTCGGATTCGAACCGGTGGCGTCCTACCGGATCGGCGCCGAGTTCAGCGGGCTGATGGAGCTGGACGGGGTGGACCTGGAGTCGCGGATGCTCCGGCGTGACGGCGTCACCATCGAACTGCTGGGATACCGGTCGCCTACGGCCACCGGGGACGGCAGCCGCCGGCCGATGAACCAGGTGGGGCTGACCCACCTCTCGCTGCGGGTGGACGATGTCGATGCGGTGGCCGCGGCCGTCGAAGCCCTCGGGGGATCGGTGGTGCGGACCACCCGGACCACCATGGGCGCCCCGGGCTCGCAGTTGGACTTCGTGTACTGCACCGATCCCGACGGCATCAGGATCGAGCTCATGGACCTGCCCGGATGACCACCGCTACCGGGAGCCGGGGGATCACCGGGGTCCCCGCCGGGCCGGGTACCGTGGTGCCGTGACCGACACCGCCCCGCCCGTAGCCCCCGTCGATCCCGAGGCCGGCCGGGTCCTCGTCGACGGCGGGGCCTTCCTCCTCGATGTCCGGGAGGACGACGAGTGGGAGGCCGGCCACGCCCCGCAGGCGGTCCACGTGGCCATGGGACTGGTTGCGGATCAGATCGACGACATCCCGTCCGACCGGGTGGTGGTGTGTGTGTGCCGGGTGGGAGGACGGTCGGGCGCGGTGGCGGAGGCGCTGGCCGGCCGGGGGTACGACGTCCGCAACCTCGACGGCGGCATGCTGGCGTGGGAGGCGGCCGGGCTGCCGGTGGTGACCGACGACGGCGGGGTCGGCCGGGTCATCTGAGCCGCGTTCCGCTGTCCGGTGACCGTCTACCTCGACGACTGGCGTCAAGCGGCCCGTCTGGGCCCGGTCGACGACCGCTGGTCACACCTGGTGGCCGACACCGATGAGGAGCTGCACGAATTCGCCGCCCGGCTGGGGATGAAGCGGGAGTGGTTCCAGCACAAGGCGAGCCGGCCCCATCAGGCCCACTACGACCTGCCCGAGCGCTCCCGACCCCAGGCCCTGGCCCTCGGGGCCGTGGCGGTGAGCTGGCGCCAGCTGGGCCGGATGCTGCGCCAGCGGCGGACCGGGGCCGGTGCGGGGCCGGCGGGAGGACCCGGGCAGGGCGAGGCTCCCGGTGGTGAGCCGGTGGTCCGGTGACGCCCCTCCCGCCGAAGCTCGATCCCCGCACCCCGGTGCTGGTGGGGGTGGGCCGGGCCTCGGACGACGCCGAGGCCTGCGAACTCATGATCCGGGCCCTGCTCGCCGCGGCCGACGACGCCGGTGCCCCCGGACTTCTGGCGGCCATCGACCGGGTGGCCGTGCCCCAGGGGAACTGGTCGTATCCCGATCCGGCCCGCCTGGTGGCCGACGGGGTGGGGGCGACGGGCGCCCGCACCCACCGGGTGGAGTTGGGCATCCCCCAGCAGGCCCTGATAAACGGGGCCCTGGCCGCCATCATGGCCGGCACCTCGGATGTGGCCGTGGTGGTGGGGGGGGAGGCCAAGGCCTGGGAGCGGCGTCGGGTCCGGGCCGGCCTCGAGGCGGTCGAGACCACCCAGGTCGGGGTGGTGCCCGACGTCACCCACCGCCGGCCGGGCCCGCTGATGGAGCCGGTGGAGGTGGCCCACCGCCTCTGGGATCCGGTGCAGCAGTACGCCATGATCGACAACGCCCTCCGGGCGGCCGAGGGCCACACCCTGGCCCAGCACCGGTCGGAGATCGCCCGCCTGTGGGAGGCCTTCAACACCGTGGCCCGGACCAATCCCCATGCCGCCTTCCCCGAACCCCGGGACGCCGCCGACCTGGACACACCGACCCCGGCCAACCGGCCGCTGGCCTTCCCGTACAACAAGTGGCACTCCACCCAGTGGACGGTGGACCAGGCCGCCGCCCTCATCCTGTGCTCGGCGGAGGCGGCGGCCCACTGGGGGGTCTCCGCCGACCGGTGGGTGTTCCCCCTGGCCGGCGTGGAGTCGAGCCATGCCGTCTCCCTGCTCCGCCGGCGCCATCCCCACACCTGGCCGGCCATGGGGGTGCTGGGCCGGGCGGTGGCCCGACGGATCGGACGGCCCCTGGCCGATGTCGAGGTCCTGGAGACCTACAGCTGCTTCCCGTCGGCGGTCCGGGTGCAGCAGCGCCAGCTGGATCTCGATCCGTCCGTGCCGCCGACCGTCACCGGCGGGATGGCCTTCGCCGGCGGCCCCTTCAACAACTTTGTCTTCCAGGCCCTGGTGGAGGTGGTGGGGCGGATCCGGAGCGACCCCGGCGCCCTGGGCGCGGTGACCACGGTGAGCGGGCTGTTGACCAAGCCCGGTATCGGGGTGTGGTCGGCCCGACCCGACGGGCACCGGCCGCTGGTGACCGACCTGGCCGACGAGTGCGCCGGTGCCACCGGTGTGGTCGACGTGGTCGAGACCCTCGACGGGTACGGGGGCGACGCCACCGTCGTCACCTACACGGTCACCTATGACGGGATGGATCCCGTGCGCACCGTGGTGCTGTGCGACACCCCCGAGGGGATCCGCACCGTGGCGGTCAGCGAAGACGCCGATCTGGCCGCCCACGCGGTCAGCCACGATCTGATCGGACGGCGGGCCCGGGTGGGGGGCGGTGGCTTCGACCTGGTCGACGGCTGATCCCCTGATCCCACCGGGGGATCCCACGGTACGGTGGAGGTATGGGTATCCCACTGGACGAGGCTTTCGAATTCGTGAACCGGCACCAACGGGGCGTCCTGGTGACCCTGCGCCGCGAGGGCCGCCCCCAGCTGTCCAACATCGTCTACACACCGGGGCCGGGCCATGAGGTCCGGATATCGGTCACCGACAACCGGGCCAAGACCAGAAATCTGCGGCGGGATCCCCGGGTCTCCCTGCACGTGACCCGGGAGGATTTCTATGCCTACGTGGTGCTGGAGGGTGATGCGTCGCTGAGCCCCGTGGCCGGCCACCCCGACGACCCGGTGGTCGATGAGTTGGTGGACATGTACCGCCGGGTCCAGGGGGAGCACCCCGGGTGGGACGAGTTCCGCCGGTCCATGGTGGACCAGGGGCGCCTGGTGGTGACGGTCCGGGCCGACCGGGCCTACGGGATGCTCGGGACCTGATCCGAGCGGCCGACGGGAGGGAGGCCGGAGGACCGTCTCCTCAGATGGCGCAGCTGTCGTCGGTGCAGGCCGCACCGCCGGCTCCGACCGACCCGATCGGGGTGAGGGGGTGGGACTCCGCCCAGGCCTGCTCCAACGCTCCGAGGAGCGCATCGGCGGGCTGGGCTCCCGAGATGCCGTAGGTCTCATCGATGGCGAAAAACGGGACGCCGGAGATTCCGAGGGTGTGGGCCCGCGCCTCGTCCCGGCGCACCTCGGCGGCGTAGGCGTCGCCGGCCAGCACGGCACCGACCTCATCGGCGTCCAGACCCACCTCCGACGCCAGCTCCACCAGGACCGGATGGTCCCCGATGGCCCGGCCCTCGGTGAAGTACGCGGCCAGCAGACGTTCTTTCATCGCATCGCCCCGACCCTTCCCGGCGGCGAAGTGGATCAGCCGGTGGGCGTCGAAGGTGTTGCCGGCCTGGGCCCGGTCGAGGTGGTACTCCAGACCCACCGAGGCCGCCAGGGTGGTCATCTTGTCGTTGGCCGCCACCGCCTGCTCCTCGGTCATGCCGTACTTGCGCTGCAGGATCTGGCTCATGGGCAGGCCCACGCGGGCGGGGGAGTCGGGGTCCAGCTCGAAGCTCCGCCAGGTCACCTCGACCTCGTCGGCGTGACCGAAGCGGGACAGGGCCTCTTCGAAGTGCCGCTTGCCCACGTAGCACCAGGGGCACACCACATCGGACCAGATCTCAACCTTCACCGCGTCACCTCGTTCCTCATCACGCACCGCGGTCCTGACCACCCACCGTGCCTCCAATGCAACGTCGTGCGTCCCCCGGTATTCCGTCGGGGCCGCCCCGGCCCCCAGGGTCGGGTAGGTTCGCCGGTCATGATCCTCGAAGAGGCCGTCATCACCATCCGACCGGGAACGGCGGCGGAGTTCGAAGCCGCCCTGGCCGAGGCCCGCGGGGTCATCGCCGCGGCCGACGGCTTCTCCTCCCTCGAGCTCCACCGGGGCATCGAGAGCCCCGAGCGCTATGTGCTCCTGGTCCGGTGGGAGACCCTGGACGACCACATCGTGGGCTTCCGCCAGTCGGAGGCCTTCACCCGGTGGCGGAGCCTGATCGGGCCCTACTTCCAGAGCCCCCCGGTGGTGGAGCACCTGGAGCCGGTGGCCGGACTGGCCTGACGGCCCCCGGTCGGGACCGGACCGTCAGCCCCGGTCCGACCAGTCCGACCGGTCCGACCGGTCAGCCCCGGTCGGCGAGGCGGGCGGCGGCCCGGAGATGGTCGGCCAGTTCGGACAGCGGGGTCCGGGCGTTGAGCCCGCTGGTCGAGGGCATGACGTAGGCGGGCCGGCCCCCGATGGTCGTCGCCTGGACGCCGGCCGCAGCCCGGGGATCGACCACGCTCCTCCAACCCGACAACCCGACGAAGCACACCGCCCCGGGCTGCAGCCACTCGACCAGCCGTGACACCCGTTCGAATCCCGCCTCGTACTCGGCCCGGGTGACTTCGGCGGCGGTGCGGGTGGCCCGCTTGACGAAGTCGGTCATCCCCACCCCGTGTCCGAGGAGGGCGTCGAGGGGATGGCGGTCCCGGCCCACGATCCCCGCGGCCAGGGCCGCCGGCCAGAACCGGTTGCCGGGTCGGGCGTAGCCCACGCCGGCGTCGGCCGAGTACGGGGAGGGGTTGACCCCGCACACCAGAAGGCGCATGCCCGGTGCCACCGTGTCGGCCAGGGTGCGCGACCGCACCGCCCGCAGCCGCACCTCGTCGCCGCTGACGGTGAGCGAACCCGCCTCGACGGCGAATCCGGCCCCGGTGACCTGGTCGACGAGCCGCGCCGGCGTCCACCCGGCGAAGAAGCGGCCCCCGACATCGTCCCCGGGCAGGTCGTCGCCCTCGTAGTCGCCCTCCAGAACCTGGATCTCGAAGGGGGCCCCGACGGCCAGGGCCCGGTGGAGGTCCCACAGGGCCAGGGGCAGGCGGTGGCGGGGGACATGGAGGTGGGTCATCCACGACCATGCTCCGGCGATGGAGTGGCGGGCGAACGGAAGGTGCTCCACGTCGGCCTGGACGTACAGCGCCCCGGGTACGCGCTTTCGGCACTCGTCCAGCATCACCGCCGAGGCGTCGACGGCCAGGGCCGGGATCCCCAGGTGGGGGAGGTAGCGCCCGGCCCCACACCCCACGTCCAGGCGGACCGCTCCCGGGCGGACCCGCCGGGCGAAGGCCTCCGCCTCCGCCTTCTGCCCCGGGGTGGCATGGGTGGCGGCCCAGGTCAGCCCCCGGTCGTCGTAGATGTCCACGGTGCCCCGCTCCACCGTGCCGATCCTACGACCCGTTCGTGCCGGGCCGTCGGGGCCTCTGGTCCGGCGGGGCCTCTGGTCCGGCGGGGCCTCCGGTCCGGCGGGGCCTCCGGTCCGGCGGGGGCCCGGGGGCCCTGTTCCCGTCAGGGCTCGAACCGGTACCCCCGGCCCGGTTCGGTCCGGAAGTGTCGGGGGCGGGCCGGGTCCACCTCCAGCTTCCGGCGGACTCGGCCCATCAGCACCCGCAGGTACTCGGTCTCCGTCTCGTAGCCCGGCCCCCAGATCTCGGACAGCAGCCGGCGTTGGGACACCAGGCGTCCGGGTGTGCGGGCCAGGACCTCGACGATGGCCCACTCCTTGGGGGTCAGATGCACCTCGGTGCCGTCCCGGGTCACCCGCTGGTCCACCAGGTCCACCGTCAGTCCGCCGGCCTCGACCCGCCGGACCACGTCACCCCCCGCCGACCTCCGCAGGGCCACCCGCAGCCGGGCCAGGAGCTCATCCATGCCGAACGGCTTGGTCACGTAGTCGTCGGCGCCCGCGTCGAGGGCCACCACCTTGCTCACGCTCTGGTGCCGGGCGGACAGCACGATGATCGGCACCGCGCTCCGGCTCCGGATCCCCCGGATGACCTCCACGCCGTCGATGCCCGGCAACCCCAGGTCCAACAGGACGACGTCGGGGGCGTGGTGCACCGCCAGCTCAAGTCCCTCCTCGCCGGTGTGGGCCATGTCCACCCGGTACCCGCGGGCGGCCAGGCTCATCGACACCGCCCGCAGCAGCGAGGGGTCGTCGTCACACACCAGCACCCTGGTGCCGGTCTCGACGGTCGGGGAGGCGTGCTCGGACGGGCCGGCGGTCGGTGGAGGCACTGTTCTGCGCACGCCGGATCGCGGTCGGGCCCGGTCAGGCGTTGGTGTCGGACGGTTCGGACGGTGCTGACGGTGCTGACGGTGCTGACGGTGCTGACGGGACCACCGACGCCGTCGGGGCGGCGGCCGGCTCGGTCCCGGCGTCCCCGGCCGAGTGCGGCCGAGCGGCCTCGCCGGCCCGGTCCAGGGGGATCCGGATGACCATGGTGCACCCGCCCCCCGGGGTGTCCTCGGCATCCAGCTGACCACCGACCGCCTCCACAAAGCCCCGGGCCACCGCCAACCCGAGGCCCACGCCCACCCGGTTCTCCGTGTCCCCCAGGCGGTGGAACGGGCGGAACACCCGCTCGCGGTCCTCGGGCCGGATCCCCGGACCCCGGTCGATCACCCGGATGTCCACCCGGCCGGCCACCGGGGCGGCTTCGAGCCGGAGTCCGTCGGACCCGGCATGGACCAGCGCGTTGTCGACGAGATTGGCCACGGCCCGCTCCAACAACACCGGGTCGGTGCGGATGGGGGGAAGGGTGGACCCGATGTCGACGGTGACCGGCTCGGCCCGGGGGCCCAGGCTGGCCACGGCGTCCTCCACCAGGGCCCGGACATCGGTCATCCGGTCGAGGACGTCCACCGATCCGGTCTGGAGCCGGCTCATGTCCAACAGGTTCTCCACCAGGCTGTTGAGCCGGTCGCTCTCGTCGTCGATGGTCTGGATGAGGACGTGGGTCTCCTCGGGGCCGAACTCCAACTGCTCCGAGAGCAGGCTCGACGACGCCGCCTTGATCGAGGCCAGCGGCGTCCGCAGGTCGTGGCTGACCGCAGCCAGCAGCGCCGAGCGGAGCTGGTTGGCCCGGGCCAGCGAGTCGGCCTCGGCCGCTTCGGCATGGAGGCGGTCGCTCTCGAGGGCGGTCGACAGCTGGGCGGCGAACGCCGAGAGGATCTCCCGGTCCTCCGCGGTCAGGCCCGGACCCCTCAGGGCCAGGGTCTCGTGGTCGGTGAGGGGGAGGACCACCGTGGCCTCGTCCGGTGACCGGGGGGGCTGGCGGCCGGCGCCGACCACGGTGGTCCACGGGCCCGCCGGCGTCCCGGCGTGGTCACCCGTCTCGTTCCGCAGCACCGCCGCGGCATCCAGCCGGAACGCCGCCACGAGCTCCTCGAGCAGTGCCGGCAGCGGATTCCCCTCCGGGGCCACCATGCGGCCGGCCACCCGGGCCAGGGTCTGGGCGTCGGTCCGGGCCTGGACGGCCGCCGCCGTCCGGCGCGCCGACAGGTCGACCAGCACGCTCACCACGCCGGCCGTGACCAGAAACATGACCAGGGCCAGGATGTCGCGGGTGTCGGCGATGGTGAAGGTGTGGATGGGGGGGGCGAAGTAGTAGTTGGAGACGAGGAAGCCGGCGATGGCGGCCAGGGCCGCCGGCCACACGCCCCCGGTGGCGGCGATCACCACCACCAGCACCAGGTACGAGCTGAGCGCGGTGGACAGGCTGTCGCCGCTCCGGCCGGCCGTCAGCACCAGGGTCAGGAGGGGGAACCCCACCACTCCGATGAGCAGGGCCGCCACCCGTCGCCGGAGCGAGAGGGGTGAGAGCAGGCTGCGGTGGTGACGGCGGGTGGCCGGGGGGGAGGCATGTGACCGGTCCCCGCCCGCCCCGTCACCGTCGGCACCGGCGGCGAGGGCTCCGAGCTCCTCGTCCGACGCGCCGGCCCCCCCGGGGTAGGTGTGCCGGCTCCCCTTGTCCGGATCGGTGGCGATCACGTGCACGTCCAGCGAGCCTCCGGCGGCCCGGATGACCGAGTTGATGACCGAACCCCGCACGTACTCGTTGAGCCGGCTCCGGTGGGTGGCCCCCATCACCAGCTGGGTGGCGTTTTCGGTGCGGGCCACCTGGACCAGGGCCGGGGCGATGTCGGACCCCACCACCTCGACGAAGCGACCGCCCAGGTCGTCGAGGAGGGCCCGGTTGGCCACCAGGCCCTGGGAGCCCGGCCCGGTCAGGCTGTCGTCGGTGCGGACGTGCACCCCGACCAGCTCGGCCTTGATCCGCATGGCCATCCGGGCCGCCCGTCGGATGAGGACGGTGCTCCCGGGGGATCCGGTCAGCGACACCACCACCCGCTCTTTGGTCTCCCACGGCCCGGCGATGTTGTGGCGTTCGCGGTAGTCGTTGAGCTCCTCGTCGACCCTGTCGGCCACCCACAGCAGAGCCAGCTCCCGCAGGGCGGTCAGGTTGCCGGTGCGGAAGTAGTTGCCCAGGGCGGCGTCGATGCGCTCCGGTGGGTACACGTTGCCGTGGGCCAGCCGGCGGCGGAGGGCCTCGGGGGCCATGTCCACCAGCTCCACCTGGTCGGCGGCCCGCACCACCGGATCGGGCACCGTCTCGTGCTGGGCCACCCCGGTGATCCCCTCGACCACGTCGTTGAGCGACTCGAGGTGCTGCAGGTTGATGGTGGAGATGACGTTGATGCCGGCGTCGAGGAGGTCCTCCACGTCCTGCCACCGTTTGGCGTTCTTCGACCCGGGGGCGTTGGAGTGGGCCAGCTCGTCCACCAGGACCAGTTCCGGCCGGCGGGCCAGCAGGCCGTCGAGGTCCATCTCCTCCAGGGTCTGACCCCGGTACTCCGCCGTCCGGCGGGGGAAGATCTCGAGGTCGCGGATCTGCGAGTCGGTGTGGACCCGCCCATGGTCCTGCACCCAGCCGATGACCACGTCGGTGCCCCGCTCCTTGCGGCGCCATCCCTCGTTGAGCATGGCGTAGGTCTTGCCGACCCCCGGAGCGGCACCGAGGTACAGCCGTAGTTTTCCTCGGGCCATGGCGACCTCCTGTCCTAGTTCCTGTCCTCGTCCCGATCCGCGGCGGAAGACGCCGTGGACCGGGGTCCCGGACCCGGCCCGGTCACGTGGCGCCCACCGGATCGGGGGTGAGGGTGTAGCCGACACCGGGGATCGTCCGGATCATCCCGGGTGAGCCGTCGTCCAACTTCTGGCGGAGCCGGTGCACGTAGGCGTGCAGGTACTGGGCCTCCCGCCCGTAGCCGGAGCCCCACACCGCGTTCAGGATCATCTGGTGGGTACAGGTCTTGCCGGCGTGCCGGGCCAGAAAGGACAGCACCTCGAACTCCTTGGCGGTGAGGTCGACGGCCGCCCCCCGCAGGTGGGCCTGGTGGTGCACCAGGTCCAGGTCCAGCCCGCCGACGGTGACGGCCGTGGGGAGGGCCGGGTCGGCGCCGGCGGGCCGGTGCCGGAGGGCGCTGCGGATCCGCGCCTCGAGCTCGGCCATCCCGAAGGGCTTGGTCACGTAGTCGTCGGCGCCCCCGTCGAGCGCGGCCACCTTGCGGTCCTCACTCCCGCTGGCCGACAGGATGATGATGGGCACCTCGCTCCACTGCCGGATCCTCCGGCACACCGTCTGCCCGTCGATGTCGGGGAGTCCGAGGTCCAGCACCACGATGTCGGGGGAGCTGAGGGCGGTCTGGGAGATGCCCTGCTCGCCGTTGGCCGCGGTGACCACGTCGTGCCCCCCGGCCTGCAGGCCCAGCCGGAGGGCCCGCAGCAGCGAGGGGTCGTCGTCGATGACCAGCACCCGGGTCATCGTCCGGCCGGGGACAGATCGGCGGCGGCGGTGGCCACCGGCATCAGGAACACGAACCGGGCCCCGCCCCCGGGGACGTCCTCCACCCAGATGTGCTCGTCGTGGGCCTCCACGAAGGTCTTGGCGATGGTGAGGCCGAGCCCGGCCCGTCCCCCGGTGTCGAAGCGGACGTACCGGTCGAAGACCGCCTCGCGCTCGGCTGCGGGGATGCCGGGCCCGTCGTCGGCCACCGAGAGGGCCACCCGGTCCCCCCGTAGCTCGGCCGTCACCCGGATGGCGCTGCCCGGTGGTGCGTGGCGGTCGGCATTGTCCACGAGGTTAGCGAGGACCTGGCCCATCAGGAGGTGGTCGATGTCGACCACCGGCATGCCGTCGGGGATGTCGACCACGACCTCCCGGAGGCCGAGGCTCGACCGCAGGCCCATGACCGACCCGTCGACCAGGTCCGCCACCCCGGTCGGGCGGCGGTGGATCTCCAGCACCCCGGCGTCGATCCGGGTCATGTCCAACAGGCTGGTGACCAGGCGGGCCAGCCGGTCGGTCTCGACGTCGATGAGACCGTGGAGCTCCTCGACATCGGCGTCGGACAGGGGGAGGGCCGGATGGAGGAGGGTGGACGAGGCCACCTTCATGGTGGCCAGGGGGGTGCGCAGGTCGTGGGAGACCGCCCCCACCAGCGCGTGGCGGAGCCGGTCCACCTCCTCCAGTAGCTCGGTACGCAGGGCCTGCTCCCGCAGCTGGGCCCGTTCGAGGGCCAGGGCGGCGTGGTTGGCGAAGGTGCGCAGCAGGGCCCGGTCATCCTCGGAGGCCGGCATCCCCCGCATGGCCAGGATTCCCACCGGCCGGCCTGCCGCCGTCAACGCCACCGTCCGCATCCCCCCACGGTCGGCCGGGGCGGCCCCCAGACTGACCGTCATCCCCGAGGCCGGGTCGAGCTGGTGGAGGTCGGCCGCCGACAGCGGATCCCCGGCCGACGCGGCGATCTCCAGCCGGCCGTCCTCGGGCACCAGCAGGGCCACGCTCGGGACGGCGAACACCGCACCCACCGTGCCCACGATGGACCTGAGCAGGTCGTCGACGGAGCGGTCCTGGACCAGCATCTCGGAGAGGTCGAACAGCCGCCGGGCCTCGGCCGTCCGCCGGAGGGCCTCGGAGCGGGCCGACTCCAGACTGGCCACCACCCGGGCCACCAGCAGCATGACCACCACGTAGACCCCGAGGGTCTCCCAGTTCCGGGCGTCGCCCACGGTGAGGCGGTAGTAGGGGGGGAGGAACAGGAAGTCGTAGACGAGGAAGCCCCCGGCCACCCCGACCACCCCGGCCGGAAAGCCGCCGACCATCACCCCGGCCACCACCGGCAGCACGAAGACCAGGGCCGCGGTGGCGAGATTCAGGTGGACCCGCAGGGGGGCCATGGCGGCGCCCAGGCCCACCGCCAGGCCCATCGCCACCACCGAGCCGACCAGATACCTGCGCACCTGTCCATTGTCCTACCAATTGCGGGTCGATGACCCACGGGGCGGCCCTGTTGAGGATTTATTCAGATCCGGCCGGGTTTGTTCAGAGCCTGTTAAGGGCCCGGGGCGGACACTGGACCCATGGCAGATTTCCTCGCAGTGCTCGGCATCATCGGCTTCGTCGTCGTGATGCTCGGACTCATCTGGGCTCTGGACCGGGTATGACCTGGACCCAGGGCGTTCTCCTCGGCATCTCCATCCTGATGTTCATCTATCTGGGTGTGGCCATGTTCAAGCCAGAGAAGTTCTAGATGGGCTACGCCCTCACCCTCATCACCCTGGTCGTCGCCCTGGGCATCACCTGGCGGTACCTGGGTTCGTACATGGCCGCCGTCTTCGACGGCCGGGTGCACTTCCTGGCCTGGGCCGAGCGGCCGGTCTACCGCGCCCTCGGGACCAGTCCCGAGCAGGAGCAGAACTGGAAGCGCTACGCCACCTCGATGGTCATCTTTTCGGCGGTGGCCATGGGGGTCACCTACCTGATCATCCGCATCCAGGGGTCGCTCCCCCTCAACCCCCAGCACCTGGGTCACGTGGGCCAGGCCCTCAGCTTCAACACCTCCGCCTCGTTCGTGACCAACACCAACTGGCAGAACTACGGCGGGGAGACGACCATGTCGTACTTCTCCCAGATCGGCGCCCTGACCTTCCAGCAGTTCGTAAGCCCGGCCATCGGCATCGCCGTGGCCATCGCCATGGTCCGCGGGTTCTCCCGGCGCAACTCCCCGACCATCGGCAACTTCTGGGTCGACATGACCCGGTCCCTCCTCTACATCTTCTTCCCCGTCGCCTTCGTGTTCGGGATCATCATCGTGGGCGAGGGGGCGGTCCAGACCCTGGCCGGGACCGTCAGCATCCACGACGCCATCAACGGGGTGACCCAGACCATCGCCCGGGGCCCGATCGGCTCCATGCAGTCCATCATGCAGCTGGGCAACAACGGCGGCGGGTTCCTCAACGCCAACCAGGCCACGGGCTTCGAGGACCCGACCGGGTTCACCGCCTGGCTGGACATCTACCTCCTGTTGGCCATCCCGTTCGCCCTCACCTACACCTTCGGCAAGATGGTGGGCAGTGTGCGCCACGGGGCCGCCCTGCTGGCCGCCATGGTCATCATCTTCGCCGTGTGGGTGGGTGGGGCCAGCATCGCCGAACACCAGCAGAACCCGGCCGTGGCCGCGGCCGGGGTGCACGCCAACGTGGGCAACACCGTGGGCAAAGAGGTCCGCTTCGGCGATACCACCACCGCGCTGTTCGGTGTGGCCTCAACCAGCACGTCCACCGGCTCGGCAGCGGGCGCCTACGACTCGTTCACCCCCATGGGCGGCTTCTTCCTGATGACCGGCATGATGCTCGGGGAGGTGACCCCGGGGGGCGCCGGCAGCGGCATCTACACCATCCTCATCTACGCCATCATCGCCGTGTTCATCGGCGGCCTGATGATCGGCCGGACACCGGAGTACCTGGGCAAGAAGATACAGGCCACCGAGGTCAAACTGGCCGGCCTCGGGGCGCTGGTCATGCCTCTGATCGTGCTCATCTTCACCGCCATCGCGGTGTCCATCCACGCCGGCCGGGCCGGGCCCCTCAACGCCGGCCCCCACGGCTTCAGTGAGATCCTCTACGGGCTGACCTCCCAGGGCAACAACAACGGATCGGCCTTCGGGGGCCTCACCGGCAACACCACCTTCTACAACGTGATCGGCGCCATCGACATGCTGATCGGCCGGTACGGGATCATGATCCCGGCCCTGGCCCTCGGGGGCGTGCTGGCGGCGAAGAACGTGGTCCCCGAGTCGCTCGGCACCTTCCGCACCGACAACGGCATGTTCGTCGGACTCACCATCGGGGTCATCGTGATCATCGGTGGCCTCACCTTCTTCCCCGCCATCGCCCTCGGCCCCATCGTCGAGCAACTCAGCCACGGAAAGTTCTTCTGATGACCACCACCTCCACCACCCCCGAGCCGGCCGCCCCGTCCAGCGACGCCCACGGCGTGGCCGAAGCCCGGGGACTGTTCGACCGGGAGATCCTCCGCCAGGCCCTGGGCGATTCGATCCTCAAGCTCAACCCGGCCCAGCAGATCCGCAACCCGGTGATGTTCGTGGTGCTGGTGGGCTCGGTCATCACCTTCATCGAGGCCATCGCCCACCCCAGCACCTTCACCTGGTCCATCACCATCTGGCTGTTCCTGACCGTGATCTTCGCCAACTTCGCCGAGGCCATGGCCGAGGGCCGGGGCAAGGCCCAGGCCGACACCCTGCGCCGGATGCGGTCCGACACCGAGGCCCGGCGCCTCAACGCCGACGGCACCGAGGAGCTGGTGCCGGCGGCGTCGCTGGCCAAGGGGGACCTGGTGGTGTGCGAGGCCGGAGACCTCATCCCGTCGGACGGGGAGATCACCGAGGGCATCGCCTCGGTCGACGAGTCCGCCATCACCGGCGAGTCGGCCCCGGTCATCCGGGAGTCCGGGGGGGACCGCTCGGCGGTCACCGGCGGAACCAAGGTGCTGTCCGACCGTATCGTGATCCAGATCACCGCCGAGCGGGGCCAGACCTTCCTCGACCGGATGATCACCCTGGTGGAAGGGGCCAACCGCCAGAAGACCCCCAACGAGATCGCCCTGACCATCCTGTTGTCCGTTCTCACCATCGTCTTCCTGCCGGTGGTGGTCTCGCTCCAGATGTTCGGCCACTACTCGGGGGCCGCGGTGTCGGTGGTGGTGCTGATCGCCCTGCTGGTGTGCCTGATCCCGACCACCATCGGGGCCCTGCTGTCGGCCATCGGCATCGCCGGCATGGACCGGCTGGTCCAGCGCAATGTGCTGGCCATGAGCGGCCGGGCCGTGGAGGCGGCCGGTGACGTCCAGACCCTCCTGCTGGACAAGACCGGCACCATCACCCTGGGCAACCGGATGGCCTCGGACTTCTACCCGGTGGGCGGCCACTCCGAACAGGACGTGGCCGACGCCGCCCAGCTGGCCTCGCTGGCCGACGAGACCCCCGAGGGCCGCTCCATCGTGGTACTGGCCAAGGAGCAGTTCGACATCCGGGAGCGCCAGCTGGAGGGGGAGCACAGCTTCGTGCCCTTCACGGCCCAGACCCGCATGTCCGGCCTCGACGTCGGGACCCGCCAGATCCGCAAGGGGGCGGCCGAGTCGGTCAAGCGGTGGTCGGCCGAGCAGGGCGGGACGGTCCCGCCCGACCTCGACACCATCGTGGAGCGGGTGTCCCGGGCCGGGTCCACCCCCCTGGTGGTGGCGGAGGGCCGGGACATCCTCGGGGTCATCGAGTTGAAGGACGTGGTCAAGCAGGGCATCAAGGAGAAGTTCGACGAGATGCGCCAGATGGGCATCCGCACCGTGATGATCACCGGTGACAACCCCCTCACCGCGGCGGCCATCGCCCAGGAGGCCGGGGTGGACGACTTCCTGGCCGAGGCCACCCCCGAGGCGAAGATGGCCCTGATCAAGGCCGAGCAGGAGGGCGGGAAGCTGGTGGCCATGACCGGTGACGGGACCAACGACGCCCCGGCCCTGGCCCAGGCCGACGTGGGCGTGGCCATGAACACCGGCACCACGGCGGCCAAGGAGGCCGGCAACATGGTCGACCTCGACTCCAACCCCACCAAGCTCATCGACGTGGTGGAGATCGGCAAGCAGCTCCTCATCACCCGGGGATCGCTCACCACCTTCTCCATCGCCAACGACGTGGCCAAGTACTTCGCCATCATCCCGGCCCTGTTCATCGCCACCTACCCCCAGCTCGAGCCGCTCAACATCATGCGCCTGCACAGCCCCCAGAGTGCGGTGCTGTCGGCGGTGATCTTCAACGCCCTGGTGATCGTGGCCCTCATCCCGCTGGCCCTGCGGGGGGTCAAGTTCCGGGCCGCCGGCTCAGCGTCCATCCTGCGGCGGAACGTCTTCATCTACGGGGTGGGCGGGATCATCGTGCCGTTCATCTTCATCAAACTCATCGATCTCATCCTCGTCGCGCTGCACGCCTACTGATGGCACGCCTACTGATGGAGTCCCTGTAATGCTCGTCCACATCCGCCGCTCTCTGGTGCTGGCCATCATCGTCCTGATCCTGACCTTCGCCTACACCTACCTCTCCACCGGGGTCGACCAGGTGCTGTTCAAGCACCAGGCCAACGGGTCGATCACCCCCAACGGTTCCACCCTGATCGGGCAGAACTGGTCGCAGGCCCCGTGCCCCGGACATCCCCTGGGCAGCTGCGTGTTCCAGGGCCGGCCCGACGCCGTCGGCCCCTACGCCGGCTCGCTCTCCCCGGTGGCCGGTGGCGGGGACAACCCGCTCGAGGCCAACAACGTCCCCGGCAAGCCCGGCGTCTTGAACTCGGGTGAATCGGGCGCCTCCAACCTGGGGCCCCGGTCGAAGGTCCTCTTGTCCAACACCGAGGAACTGGTCAGCTACTGGCACGCCCGGGGCGTCAACCCCACCCCGGACCTGGTGACCACCTCGGGCAGCGGCTACGACCCCGACATCACCGCCGCCGACGCCACGGCCGAGATCCCCATGGTCGCCCGGGCCACCGGCATCGCCCCATCGACCCTGCGGCTGCTGATCGCCCGGCAGAACCACTCGGCCCAGTTCGGGTTCCTCGGGAGCAGCTACATCAACGTGCTGCAGCTGAACGAGGCACTCGTCAAGCTCCGATGAGTCCGTCGGCGGCCGGCCGGCCCGTTCGCTGAGTGGCGGATCCGGAGCGGGACCGGTCGGATGGGCGGACGGGCGACACCGTGGACGGCGGCGGGGAGGACGGCACCGGGGTGGGAGCCACCGGGCGGTTCCGGGTCTATCTGGGCGCCGCCCCCGGCGTGGGGAAGACCTTCGCCATGCTCAACGAGGGCCGCCGGCGCCAGCAGCGCGGCGCCGACGTGGTGGTGGGGTTCGTCGAATCGCACGGGCGGGAGCGCACCGAAGAGCTGATCGCCGGACTGGAGGTGGTGGCTCGCCTGCGGGTGGAGTACCACGGTGTCGACCTGGAGGAGATGGACCTGGACGCCGTCCTCGAGCGGCGTCCGCGGGTGGTTCTGGTGGACGAACTGGCCCACACCAACGTCGTCGGCGCCGGCCGACACCAGAAGCGCTGGCAGGACGTGGTGGAACTCCTCTCGGCCGGCATCGACGTGATCACCACCCTCAACATCCAGCACCTCGAGAGCATCGCCGATGCCGTCGAACAGATCATCCAGGTCCCGATCACCGAGCGGGTCCCCGACTGGGTCCTGCGCAAGGCCGACCAGATCGAACTGGTGGACTCGTCGCCCCAGCAGCTCCGGAGGCGGATGGTCCACGGCAACATCTATCCGCCTGACCAGGTCGCCGGGGCCCTGGGCCACTACTTCCGTACCGATCATCTGACGGCCCTGCGGGAACTGTCGCTTCGGTACGTGGCCGACGACACCGAGGAGCAGCTGCTCGACTACCTGCGCAGCCAGCGGGCCGAACCGGTGTGGGACACCCACGAGCGCATTCTGGTGGGGGTGACCACGGCCCCGGGCACCGAAGCCATCATCCGGCGGGCTTCGAGGATGGCTTCACGGATCAAGGCCGATCTGGACGTGCTGCACGTGGTGGCCCCACGGACGGTCTCCCACTATCCGGACGACCGGTTGATCACGCTGCGGCAGTTGACCGCCGATGTCGGCGCCGAGTGGAACGAGGTCCGGGCGGACGCCCCGGCCCAGGCCCTCATCGACTTCGCCCGCCGGCACCAGGTCACCCAGATCGTCGTCGGGTCGAGCCGGCGGACCTGGCTTCAGGATCTGGTGGGTGGCGGTTCGGTCATCCGGCGGATCTCCCGGTTGGCCGCCCCGGCCGCCATCGATGTGCACATCATCGCCCGGAGGGACGCGGTGCCCGAGCCCGGCATCCGGCCCGCCGCCGCCGCCGAGTCCTGACGGCCGACCCCGGGCGGTCAGGGGCCCGGCTCATCGGCTCCCGATCGGACCGGTGCTCCACCGGCCGTGGCCAGGCGGTGCGGGGACTCGTCGGCGGCCAGGGCCGCTCCGACCTGATCGGCGATGGCCACTGCCACCAGAAGACGTTCGGCGGGGACCGGCCGACCCGGCGTGGGGGTCAGGATGAAGTGGCCCAGCAGCCATCCGCCGCTGCGCACCGGAAGGTCGACGTTGCGGGTGGGCAGCCCCAGGTCGTCGGTCGACCACACCTCCGCACCCACCAGCACCCGGCCGTCGGGCCGGATCCGGGCCATGGTCTTGTCGGTGGCGCGGGTGCTGAACCGGCAGGCGCGCAGGTGGAGGAGCTCGGCGATCCGGTGGGCCGCAGCGGCCTCGACCTCCTCGGCGTCGTGGCCGGTGGCGGCCAGTTCCGTCACGGCGTGGAGGAGTTCCATCTGGTGGCGCCCCTGCGAGGCGGCATCCCGGTGGCGCCGGCCCCGGGCGGCCAGCTCCCCGACGGCCAGTCCCACCACCAGCAGCAGAACCTCGGTGATGAGGTCGGAGTGCCGGGTGATCCGGAACGACTCGTAGGGTCGGGTGAGGAAGTAGTCGAAGGCCACCGCCGACACCAGGGCCGCCGTGGCGGCGGCCATCCTCCGGCCGGTGCTGGCCACCGCCACGATGACGACCACGAGGAACAGGGCGTTGTCAGCGGTATCGAGCTGGGTCCGCCACGGGATCAGAGCGGCGGCGGTGGCGATGGGGGCGGCTACGGCCGCCAGCATGATCCAGGTGTCGGGCCGGAGCCCGGTCCGGGTCGCAGCACCCGGCCCGGCGGCGGCCCCGGATTCCTCGTGCTGCCAGCGGTCGGGTCTGGTCACGGTGCCCACACGATCCACTGTGGCACGGTCCGGCCCGGACGAGAAGGGCAGACAGTGAACTTCCGTCCACGGGAGACAAAATTTATCGGGTCTGTCACGCGGGGCCGCTCGGTCCACCGGTCCGGCCACCGCTCCGGCCACGGGTCCGGCCACCGGTCCGGCCACCGTTGTGGGCGTTTCGGTGCTACGAAGACGGGATGGAACACCGGAGGGTCGGCGTCGGGGATCGGTGCGGGGATCGGTGCGGGGATCGGCCCGATCCCGGTGGGGGTGGGGGCCGGTGATGACCGCGGCCAAAGCCGCCCCTCTCGAAGGGGAACACCCCATCGCCATGGTCACGGTGCACAGCACCGAGGGCTACCGGGGTGCGATCCGCCTCGGTCGGCACAATCTGGTGGCCGACGAGGGTCCCGAGGTGGGTGGCGACGACGAGGGCCCCAATCCTTACCAGCTGGTGCTGGCCGGCCTGGTCCAGTGCACGGCGGCCACCCTGCGGATGTACGCCAACCGCAAAGGCTGGGATCTGGGCGAGGTGTCGGTGCGGGCCCGGCTGCTCCGCACCGGTGACGGGGCCTCCAAGGTGGAGCGGATCGAGCGGACCGTGTCGGTGACCGGCGACCTCACCGACCAGCAGCGGGAGAGGCTGGCCGAGATCGCCGACCGGACCCCGGTGACGCGGACCCTGGTGTCGGGGCTGACCATCGACACCACGTTCACCCCGGCCGTCCCCTGACCGGTGGCCGGGAACGGAGTGCGGGAGGGCGACCCGTGCTCGACTCCCGGGCCGGGGCCGGCGGCGAGGCCGCTCAGCGGAGGTGCAGGCCGCCGTCGATGAGGACCACCTCGCCGGTCACGTAGGCCGACCGGGCCAGTCCCATGATGACCTCGGCCACGTCGGCCGGCGTCCCGGACCGCTGGAGGGGCGCCTGGGCCCGGACGTAGCCGCGGACCACGTCCCAGTCCTCGGTCCAGGGGGTGTCCACCAGGCCCGGGGCCACGGCGTTGACCCGCACCGCCGGGCCCAGCACGTTGGCCAGCAGCCGGGTCATGTGACTGACCGCCGCCTTCGAGCAGGCGTAGGGGATCGAGCTCCCGGCGGGCCGCTCGCCGGCGAGGGAGGAGACGTTGACCACCTGTCCCCGTCCCGACCGGCGGAGGTGGGGGGCGGCCGCCACGGTGACCTGCCAGGTGCCGATGACGTTGACGTCGAAGATCCGGCGCCACACCGCCGGCGTGGCCGCCTCCAGGTCGGCGTGGGCGATGACCTCGGTGGTGCCGGCGTTGTTGACCAGCACGTCCAGTCCGCCGTGCCGGTCCATGATCCCGTCCATCAGCCGGACGACCTGATCCTCATCGGCGATGTCGGCCTGGAGGTAGGAGGCCCCGGGGAGCTCGGCGGCCAGCGCCCGTCCGGCGTCGACGGAGGTCGCCGAGTTGACCACCACGGTGGCACCCGACGAGGCGAACAGCCGCGCCGTGGCGGCACCGATGCCCGACGAGGAGCCGGTGACGAGCACGGTCTGCCCGGCGAAGGCCGTGTCCCGTCGGGCATCAGCCGTGTCTGGTCGGGTGTCGGGGGTGGGGGACTCGCCGGGCATGGGCGCAGTGTAGGACGGGACCGGCTTGTAGGTTCTGTCCGTGCGACTGGTGAATCTGCTCGACGACGGACCCCGGACCGGACTGGTGGTGGGGGAGGAGATCGTCGACCTCACCGATCCGGAGGTGGGTCTGCCGGGTGACATGGTGTCACTGTTGGAGCTCGGTCCCGACGCCGCCGACGCCCTGCGACGGGCGGCCACCGGCCCGGCCCGGCGGATCCCGCTGGCCGGCGCCCACCTCGGTCCGCCGGTGGCCCGTCCACCCTCGTTTCTGGCCATCGCCCGCAACTATGACGACCACATCCGCGAGCTCGGGCACCAGCGCCCGGAGGTCCAGACGTGGTTCTCCAAACAGCCCACCTGTGTGGTCGGACCGGGTGCCGCCATTGAGATCCCGCTGGCCTCCTCGGAGGTGGACTACGAGGGCGAACTGGGCCTGGTCATCGGTCGGCGGTGCCGGCACGTCCCGGCGTCCCGGGCTCTGGAGGTGGTGGCGGGGTACACGGTGGTCAACGACGTCAGCGTCCGGGACTGGCAGCGGCGCTCACCCACCATGATGATGGGCAAGGGTTTCGACACCCACGGACCCACCGGCCCGTGGCTGGTGACCCCCGACGAGATCGACGATCCGCAGGATCTCCGGGTGCGGACCTGGGTCAACGGGGAGCTCCGCCAGGACGGCACCACCGCCGACATGATCTTCACCTGTGCCGAGATGATCGAACACCTGTCCACGGCCTTCACCCTCGAGGTGGGCATGGTGATCACCACCGGCACGCCGGCCGGTGTGGCCGCCGCCGCGGACCCACCCCGCTGGCTGGCCGCCGGGGACACGGTGACGGTGAGCGTGGGGTCGGTGGGGGACCTCACCAACCCGGTGGTGGACGAGCCGGCCCCGGCACCCCGGTGAACTCGCACCGCCGCCGACGGGATGCCGCGCTGACCGGGGTGGGATTGTGACCGGGGTGGGATTGTGACCGGGGTGGGATTGTGACCGGGGGGCCCGACGGCGACGGCGTGGTGAGGATCACCCCGTCCCTGTCCCTACCCCTCTCCGAACTGCAGTTCCGGTTCACGCCCAGCGGTGGCCCCGGGGGCCAGCACGCCAACAAGGTGAGCACCCGGGTCGAGGTGCGGTTCGACGTATCCGGGTCCCCGTCGCTGGGCCCGCGCCAGCGGGCCCGGCTCCTCGACCGGTTGGGGCCCGAGGTCCGGGTCACCGCCGCCGACGAGCGGTCCCAGCTCCGCAACCGCCAGGTGGCGGTGGACCGGTTGCGGGTCCGGCTGGCCGACGCCCTGCACGTGGACAAGCCCCGACGGCCCACCCGACCGTCCCGGGGGGCCAAGGAACGACGGCTGGCCCTCAAGCGCCAGACCTCCGAGCGCAAACGGAACCGGCGGCCCGACATCGACGACTGAGGGTCGCCGGGGACGGGGCCCGCCGGGCGGGTGGCTCTAGCTGACTTTGCGGCCGGCCTCGGCCGGGGGACCCCAGACCTCGTCGAGGAACCGGGCGATCTCCCCGGTCAGCCGCTCCGGGTTGATCCGCATCTCGAGCATCGAGGTGGCCTGGACCAGCCGGCCCCGGGGCAGGCGCCGGGCCAACTGCTCGGCGTCGTGGAACGGGTGGACCCGGTCGACCCGATGGCCGATGACCAGGGCGGGCACATCCATCTCCGACCGTTGGCCCACCGTGGGGGCGATGGGTCCGGCCAGGATGCCGTGGAGCACGGCGGCGGTTTCGGTGGGCTCGTTGGACAGGGAGTTGAGGACGCTGTCGAGGGCGCCGATCCCCGAGCGGGGAAGCCGACGGAACACCCGGGCTGTCCGCCGGACGAAGGGGCGGGCGAAGTGGACGGCCAACAGGAGGGGCACGAAGGTGATGGCGGCGGCCGGTACCGCCCACTCCAGCACCGGCATCTCCAGCACCAGTCCCCGCACCCGCTGGGGAGACTGGGCCGTGACCAGCAGGCTGACATTGGCCCCCAACGACACCCCGCCCACCACGGCCGAGGCGATCCCGAGGTGGTCGAGCAGGGCCACCACGTGCTCGGCATAGGTGTCCATGCGGTGGTACGACGCCCGGGCCGGTTTGTCCGACCGCCCGTGTCCCGGCAGGTCCAGCAGGATCACCCGGTTCCCCGCCGCGGCCAGGTCGGTGGCCAACCGGCGGTTCATGTCGGAGTCCATCAGGATGGCGTGGAGGAACACCAGGGTACGCGGGCCGTTCCCGTGGATCTCGTAGTAGAGCTGCAGGCCCTGGGAGTCGAGCACCCCCACCTCGAAGGGAGGGGCGGATGCCGGGACCGGACCGACCCGCGCCTCGGGATCTCCTGCGGCGGCGGGGAGGTCTCCTCCCGCCGGTTCTGGCGTCGCCCCTGGTGCTGTCATCGGATCAACGGTAGGCGTCGGGGCGCCGGTTGGCCAGCACCGGGAGCTGCGACCGGATCTGCAGCTGCCGATCGGGGTCCAGGTCGGCCAGAACCACCCCCGGGGTCGGTTCGCTCCGCTCGGCGATGACCGAGCCCCACGGATCGACGATCATCGAACGACCGTGGCACGGGGGCATGCCGGCCGGGAGCCGCCCCACCTGTCCGGCGGCGATGACGAAGATCTCGTTCTCGACCGCCCGGGCCCGGAGCAGCACCTCCCAGTGGGCCGGGCCGGTGGCGGCGGTGAACGCTGCCACCACCACCGCCACCCGGGCCCCGGCCAGGGCCATGACCCGGTACATCTCGGGAAATCGGAGGTCGTAGCAGATGGACAGGCCGATCATCGGGGGTGAGCCGCCCAGTCCGGGGGGCCAGGGATCGAGCGGGGACACCACCACCCGGTCGCCCGGGGCCATGGTGGCCGACTCGCGGCTGGTCGCCCCCTCCACATCCACGTCGAACAGGTGGATCTTCCGGTAGACGGCCTCGACCGCCCCGGTGGGTCCGATCAGGCAGCTGGTGTTGAACAGCCGCCCGCCCGTCCCGGCGTCGGGGTCGGGCCGCTCGGGGAAGCTGCCGGCCACCAGGCGGACGGCCCATCTCTGCGCCAGGTCGGCCGCCCAGGTCACCGTGGGACCGGACAGCGACTCCGCGCTCCGCCGGAGGACCCCGGGGTCGCCGGCCACGGAGAAGTACTCGGGTAGCACCACCAGTTCGGCCCCGGCCCCGGCCGCCGCGGCCACCAGTTCGCCGGCGGCCCGCAGGTTCTGGTCGCGGTCCGGACCGGCGTTCGTCTGGACGGCGGCCACGCGCATGTCACAGGGTAGGCCGGTGGTCGGGCCCGACGACCGGAGGTGGGCGACGGTGCCGGTGGTCTACAGGCCCAGCTTGGCCGTACACCCCGGCCACGGCTCCCAGCCCCGGAGATTCCACAGGGTCTGGGCGGCCTGGTCCTGGACGGCCGGTGGCGCCTGGTTGGGCAGACCGGGATAGCCGAGACCGTGCCAGGTCTGGGCGGAGAACTGGTACGCCCCGTAGTACCCGTCGCCGGTATCGATGGTGTAGTTGTCACCCGACTCGCACTCCCGGAGTTCGGCCCAGACCGCCGCGCTGGGTGCACCCGGTGCCGGTGCCGGTGCCGGTGCCGGGGCCGGAGCTCAAGGTGCCACGGGAGCGGGAGCGGGGGAGGGAGCCGCAGCGGGGGAGGCAGTGGCAGCGGGTGGGGGGGCGGGAGCGGCGGCCGGGGTCACCGGGACGGAGGTGGGGGGCGTAGTCGGGGCGGGCACCGCCACCGGGTGGGCCGGGGCGGTCGGGAGGGGGACCGTCACCCGCGGCGCCGGGTGGTGGACGGGCGGTGGGGTCAGGTGCAGGGAGTCCAGCGCGATGGTCAGAGAGCCGGGCCCGGGGGCACCCCCGCCGGAGGCCGGCCCCGGCACGGAGTCGGAATCGCTGAGGCTGTCGACGGCCAGCCGCGACCCGACGAGGGCCGCGGTCTTCCCGGCCGATCCGGTCTGGCGCCCCGACAGCCCGGCGGCGCCGGCCACGGTCGATGAGGGCTGGAAGGCCACCAGGGCGACAGAGGCGATGCCGACGATCAGGCCGGCGGCGGAGAGGGACGGATGGGACTGGCGCACAGGGTGGGCGGCTCCTCGGGGTGCGGAAGCGGGCCGGCTTCCGGGTCGGCTCCGGGTGGTGGGCCGCCGTCATCGTCGCATACGACCCGCGGAGCGGCCCCAGCTGAGTCGGGGCGGCCCGGGACCGGCGCGGGTCCATACGGGGTGCAGGCGGCACTGGCCCGGGAATGGGTGGCGTCAGGCGGCTCCGCGGGGAGCGGGAGGGCCGCCGACACCGATGGGTGCCGCCGCCGCCGGGCGGCCGGCGGGCATCCCGCCATCCGGATCAGTCCAGTAAGAACTCACTCTTAGTAACTTTATCACTACTTTAAGTGGGTGTGAAGCCCCATGTAGCTGTGGCGAGTAGCTGTCGGGCCCGGGACCCGGATACCCCATGCCGGCCGCAGGACGGCGTCAGAGGTGACGGGCCGGGATGTGGAGGCTCACCACCCAGTTCGGGGCGTCCACGATCTCGGAGATGCGCAGGTCGGCGATGAGGCTGAGCAGGAGGTAGGCGTCGA
>Ga0182012_10001120_pt1 | contig 29647 bp, 23 predicted proteins | sample 612S2SmetaG_FD_120486 | JGI IMG/M metagenome (GOLD analysis project Ga0182012, IMG submission 120486) | Permafrost microbial communities from Stordalen Mire, Sweden - 612S2S metaG | ecosystem: Environmental > Terrestrial > Soil > Wetlands > Permafrost | place: Sweden: Stordalen | collected...
CGCGCGAGCCGGTTTTAACCCAACCGGCATCGTGTCCATGGCGTCAGTCTACGAACAGCACTCACCTGAGGCCTTCATCGCTCCCAAAGCCAGGGGAGCTTGTTTGGAAAGTTCTCCGGCGTGGCATCGCGGTTCCTGAACTCATGGCGGAGCCTCGGTTGGTCAGCGTCGTTCAGCGTAGGGGGTGACCTTTGCAGATTCACCCGGGCCCTGGCCCAAAGAAACACGGGAAGTGTCACGGCTTCGTCACAAAAGATGAGGTAATGACTGGTAAATTTAGTGGTGGAAATACCCCGCATTATGACTGCCGTCAGATAAGTTGATGCAGTTAAGAGGGTCTGACGGTTCGGGTTCATTCGTCGACAGATCTCCTTGGCGGGGCGCGTTAAGGACTTATGTTCGGAGCACTTGGACCGACGAGTGATTCGAAAAATGGTCAATTTGTGCCATAGGTATAGTTAATATCCTGCTCGAACCATTTTGAGTGGGGCGATAGATTGGAGTGTCGGTGCTCCACAAACGAAAGGTCAAGAAATGATTAGTACGTACAAAAGGCTGAAGCGACAGCGGGACGCCGGCGAGATCGAAGGCGGCTTCACCTTGATCGAACTTCTCATCGTCATCGTCGTGCTCGGTATTCTCGCCGCGGTGGTTATTTTCGCATTGGGTGGCATTACGGGCAGCAGCGTCGTCGCCGCTTGCCAGGCTGACGGAGCCACGGTTTCGACGGCTCTGGCCGCGTACAACGCCGAGAACCCGGGAAGTTCCAGCACCGTGACAGAGAACAACCTGACCGGTGAAAGCGGTGGTACCACGTACATCCAGTCATGGCCGAACAACGGTACGCACTACGCGTTCACGCTGTCCTCGGGTCAGTTGCAGATCAAGATCGGTGCGGGCTCCTACGGCGCTTACACGGGTCCCACGAGTTGCGCAGGCGCTTCCTGATCCAACTCGGTAGTCGCATACTCTATGTCGCAAAGGGCCCGGCGTTTTCGCCGGGCCCTTTGCTACGCTGGGCCCATCGATAGGACGGTACATGCATGAGTGACGCTCAGTTGGCTGGTATCAGCCCGTGGTTGGACAAGCTCTGGGATCTGGGTGGCACCGACTTGCTGCTCTCGCCAGAGTCAGCGCCACGAGTCCGGGTCGACGGGCGTCTCAAGCCCATAGAAGGCGCACCACTACTGACTGGCGACCAGATCACCGACATCGCACTGCCGATATTGACCGACGGTCAGCGCGCGATCTTCAAAGAAGAGCTTGACGTCGACTTCGCGTTCTCGTGGCTGGATCGGGCCAGAATCCGTGGCAACATGTTCACCGAACGCGGTGAATCGGCGCTGGCGATGCGGATCATCCCCGCCAGGATCCCCACCTACGAAGAACTCGGCCTTCCGCCCGCGGCGACCTGGGTTGCCGATCAGCCTCGTGGTTTCGTGCTCGTCACCGGCCCGACGGGTTCGGGAAAATCGACGTCACTCGCCTCAATCATCGACAAGATCAACGAGACTCGTTCGGCGCACATCCTCACGATCGAGGACCCCGTGGAATACGTGCACCACCACCGGATGTCCGCCGTCTCCCAGCGTGAGATCGGACTGGACAGTCCTTCGTTCAATCGGGCCCTGCGATCGGCTCTGCGCGAAGACCCCGACGTGCTACTCATTGGTGAGATGCGCGACATCGACTCGATCCAGATCGCGCTCACGATGGCCGAGACCGGCCACTTGGTGTTCGGCACCTTGCACACGAACGACGCGCCTCAGGCGATCGACCGCATCATCGACGTGTTCCCCGCCTGGCGTCAGGAACAGACCAAAGTGCAATTGGCCGCGTCACTGAGCATGATCATGGCCCAGCGACTCGTACCGCGCATCGGTGGCGGCATGGTGGCCGCCTTCGAGGTGCTCATCGCCACGAACCCGGTGCGCAACTTGATCCGTGAGGGCAGGTCGAACCAATTGGCCAACGTCATGTTGACCGGTACCCAAGAAGGAATGATCACGCTCGAGTACAGCCTCGCGAGTCTCATCTACGACCAGATCGTCACCTACGAGGACGCCATGGCGGTGACCGCTCACCCCAAGGACTTGGTACGCTCGATAGAACAAATGGAAATAATGCGCTCTAGAGCCTAGGGATATCGTGAGTCCTCAACGAGGTCCGGTTCTGCCCTACAAACTGATTGGCGGCGTCACGCCCGTGCGCAAGAAGTGGCTGGTCGCGAGCGCCAAGATGGCGGGCTCGACGTTCGCTCCCGAAGAGGCTCGTCTGCTTGACACTTTCCGCGAGGTCGTGGACATGAGGCCGAGTTTCTCGGCGATCCTCGTGAATGCGCCCATTGGCTACCGCGACCGCCAGATCGACCCACAACGCCAGTGCGACATCGAAGCAAGGAAGTTGCTCGGTCGACGCGGCGTCGTCATACGTCGAGTGCCTTCGCGCGAGGTCCTCACTCGTGACATCGCCCTCGAGAGCGATCACCTGGACGCGGTGACCAGGACCATGCTGCCGGTCGTGATCCAGGTGTCCCAGGAGATGTCGGCGTACCGCCAGCGCGCGGTCTACGAGGGCGAACCCGAGCTGAGCTTCTACTGGTTGAACGGTGAGACGCCCCTGCGCTGGTCCAAGATGCGCGAAGAGGGTCGCCAAGAGCGCCGGGCTCTGCTCGAGGCACGAGTGCCGGGCATCGAACGGATCATCGATTCCCCCTTGCGCGGGGTCAAGCCGCACCATCTCCTTGACGCGGCGGCACTGCTGACGTCCGCTCGACGGGCGCAGGTGCACGCCGCGAGGCGAATCCCCCTGCACCCCGAGTGGGACAGCGAGGGGTTGCGCATGGAGTACGTCTACTAGGTCTCGTACGTCGACGCACCAGCCCGCTACCTGGTTGTTAGGAACGCACGGCGTCGTTCTCGTAGATGTAGAGAAGTCGGCCGCCGTGGATGCGGTGGTAGTGCGAATCGAACCACGAGGTGAGCGAGGCGTTCCACGGGATTCGCGACACCTTCGGGTAGAGCAGCACGACGTACTGCGCTCGCTCGAAGTACCCGCGCCACTGGCTCACGAACGCGGCTGTTGGCTGGTTCCACTGACTGCGCGACGCGAGCCAGAGACCGTCGGGGTCGACGACGTTCGGGCACGTGGGGTCCGTCGAGGTCAGACGGTTCGAAAGGATGCCGTAGGAGATGTCGCTGTAGAGCACGCACGCGCCCGAAGGCACGTAGCGCGCTTCGGCGCTTTCCCAGGGCCCGTAACTCCCGTAGGCCCAGTCGAAATGCGAGTACTGCGTGACGTACCAGAGGGCCACGCCGTAGAAAAGCACGACGGTCGCTACCCCCGCTGTGACTCGCACCAACTGGCGGACGGAACGCCTGATCGCAACTGGCTTTAACGAACCGCGAGAGACAGACCCGAGACGCGCGAGTGTGACCGCGAGTAGTCCCACGAGGAAGGGGGCAGTGAAGTTCGCGTAGTAGCTATAGAACTCTCGCGCAAGGAGTAACGCGCCAGCGCTCGTGAGACTGGCGAGGAGCAAGAAGTTGTCGACCGACGAGTGGCGTGGCCGATAACTGAAAGCGATCACCACAAGCATCGCAAAGATGGCGAAGATGGTGAATGCCTGAGCTCCGACCGTGACCACGTGGGTCGGGGCGAACCCTGTGAGGTTGATCATTCGTCGAAGGATCGACACATTGTTGCTGTGGTTTGAACTTCGAAAGAGCTGGGCCCCCACGACTTGGGAAATGAATTGCCTGGGTGCAGCGATAAAGAAGGGAAGTGAGATGAGCGCAAAGGCCGCGGCGGCGGATCCAATGAGGACGGTCAGCCTCTGACGTCCACTCCTTAGGAGACTCAGCACGAGGGCCAAAAGGACCAGCAGGGCCCACAATTTGATTGACGCGGCGACACCGACGAGTATGCCCGCGACCGTGAGTGTTCGGTACGAAAGATCGCTCTCAATCTTCTCGTTGAACACAACGAGTGCACCCGCCAGAAGGAAGAACAAGCAGTAGGGCTCGAGCATCACGCTCGACGCGTCGAAGAAGTTGACGGGCAAGAAGGCAAGACCACCACCCGCGATGATCATGGCGATGCGTCCTCGATGACGGACGAGCAGCGCAATCATGCTGACGTTGGCGCTACCTACAAACGCTGTCACCAGGCGCGCCGCCAAGAATCCGTGGGGTGCCCCCAAAGCGCGGCCGAGTAACGCCAATGGACTTAACAGGACGACGAGGCCTGGGGGCTGGACGAAGACAAAATCCCGATACGGCATGACTCCCTGGACGAATTTGAACGACGCCGCGAAATAGACGCCAGAGTTGTAGAGCGAGAGAAACCCGGGATCGGTTAACTGCCACAGAGAGATGCCGAGCGCGACCAGTCCCAGTACGAGGGCGATCAGCGCGGGCTGAGAAACTCGGCGAAGTCCCGCGTACGCGGAGTTCGACAACGCGTTTTCCGACGTTGTTAGGTCGTTTGACACGACGCGTCCCGAGGCGCTGGAAAGACTTGGATGTTCGTCGTCACATTCGTTCTATCGAGTCGAGTAATCCCGTTGACGTTTCTTGAGTGTCCTGGCTTGGTTGGTCTGGACTATCGAGGGAGGTGTCAGGAGCCGCTGGTTGGCGAGTCGGGTAGGCGAGCAGGACCGCGAGAATCAGCGAGCCGACCGTCATGAGGTAGTAGCGCCATTCGCTGGTGTGAAGGTAACTGACGCGCGTGCAGAATGCCCCAACGGCAACGACAAGGGCCGTGCGCCACCATTGCGCTTGAAACGCGACGATCAACGCAATCGCCAGGGCAGGGAACATGTAGTACGGCGTGAGAACGGCATCAAAGACGCAGCGAAGGGAAAGCGCGACAGCGACGAACCATACAAGTCGGTGGACACTAGGCGCTCGCCGAACCAGGAAGACGCCGAGCACGATTGCAAGGACCAGTGCGATCATTCGCTCAGGGCCCGCCGCCACTAGTTGGATAGTGCCTGACTTCTCGGGAACCAACTGGGCGCTGGTAGCGCCATTGCTGAAGCGGTACTGCTTGAGGATGAACTGCGTCGTGATCGATGTAGGTTTGAACTTCGTTGCAAAGGCGAGCCATGGGGTGGCGTGGTTCACCGACGGTTGGTCAGGTTGCTTGAAGATAGCCAACGTGGTAGGTCCCCATCGCTGGACGAGCGGTGCGAACAGCAGTAAAACCGATGGCACGGTGATGATGCCCGTGACGAGAGGCCAGCGTCGCAGCGGTATCAAGGCGAAGGCGACCGGCAGGATCAAGAGGACCAAAGGCTGAAACGCCACCGCGAGGCCAAAAAAGAAGCCTGCGTGAAGCCACGACTTCTTGAAGGTCGCAAGGAGTCCGTAGACGGCAAGCGCTATGGCGATCGTGTCTTCGGGATGTCCCCAGATCGCCACGACTGGCCAGGCAACTGCTGCCTCCAACCACACCAGGACAAACCGACGTCGCGAAGAAATGCCCAGATGTTTTGCGAGTTCGTCAAGGGGGAAAAGCACGAAGCCACCGAGCAGGAGTTCAACGGGACCGAGGAGGTACCACTCTGAGGGGTGGGCGAGATAGAACGGAAAACTGGCGGTCAAATGCAACGGACTCTGCAGCATCGCCAAAGGGGCCAAGAGGACAGCGATGCCCGGAAAGGTGACGAGTCCCGTTTCCGCCCGGTAGATCTTTCCCTCCGCGCCCCACCCGACGTAGTGAGCGTCACGGAACGTCGACCAAATGTCGCCAGGTGTCAGCCACGTATTGACGTGATTTATGAGTACGCCGTACCAGAACGAGTAGGCGAGGCCCGTGATAACAATTGCCAATGTGGCCACGAGTGGCCACTTGCGTGACTGCACCCACTGCGAGAACGTCAGACGTGGGAGCTTTGTCTGGTCGACCGATGACTCCGCGTCGAGCCTCGGGTCAAGGGTTGAGCGAGGCACTGTCACGGTCCGGTACTCACGTGGGTCCGATGTCCAAGGCTTCTGGTTCGATTCCAGTGGTGGACGTCTTCGGCACCGTGCCGCAATCGTTGTTGATTGCGACCTAAGAGAACGCGAGTGTCCTGTGATATTTCCTGGCGCTCGGCGAGTCCCTCTTCGTACCTGACGGACGGCATCGACTTATTCCGTCAAGACTGGGGCGCTCAAGAAGCGACAATGCATGGCTCAAGCGTACTGGTATCGCCTTTAGCGTTGTGGCACTGGCGAATTACGTCGCTGGATTTGCGAAGCAGGATTTCGAGACCGCTCGTTGACTGTCGTGACGTGTTGCGATGATCTTCGAGCGTGCCTGTCATGAACGACTGACGCATCGTGTCGTGGCGATGCAGTTCATCGTTGTAACTTCGGCGCTCTAGGTTCGGTCAGCGGAATGACGCAAACGGTGCGAGAAGTTCAGGTCCGGCGTAGATGGCGATGGCCGCCCCCGCAGCCAAGAAGACTCCGTAAGGTATCTGTTGATTCCGCGCCATCCGTTTGGTCGCAATGAGCGCGATCCCCACTCCCGCTCCGATGATGTTGGCGAGCATGAAACCCAGGACCGCGTAGCGCCAGCCGAGCCAGCCGAGCCCCAGTCCGAGTACTAGCGCGAGACGCACGTCACCGAAGCCGAGTGCACGAGGACTCGCGAAGTTCATCATGAAGAACAGCACGTACCACGCTGCAGCGGTAATGGCGGCCACGAGCAGCCGGTGCCATTGGTGATCCAGTGCCGCCGCCAGCACGAGAAACGCGGCCATCAGCAGGAACGTCGGGTACACGATCCGTAGCGGCAGGAGAAGTTTCTCGACGTCGATGTACGAAAGTGCCAGCAAGCTCGCGAGCATCACGAGGAACGCCGGCAACTCCCACTGCCAGCCCATGCGCGCGGCCGCTCCCGCGAAGGCCATCGCGGTCGCCAACTCGACGAGCGGATAGCGCACGGAGATGGGGGAGTTGCACGCACGGCACTTGCCTCGAAGCAACAACCACGAGATGACCGGGATGTTGTCTCGTTCGAGAATCGGGGTGTCACAGTTGGGGCACTTTGAGCGCGGCGAGATGATGGACTCATGAATCGGTACCCGGTAGATGACGACGTTGAGGAACGATCCAATAACGAGCCCAAGCACGGCGCACCCGCCGATGAGCAGAGCCAGCACTATTTCAACGTCCTTCGTTCGCGCACTTCGCTAGGACGACTGTAAAGCACTCCGGTTTTGGTCGTGTCGATGGGCGACTCTTCGTTTCAAGTCTGCGTCAGAGTTTCGCGTCGGATACTCCTGAGTAACGCGAAGTTCCCAACGAGCGTGTTCGATTCTCTACGAGATGTCAAACAGTCCAGTCTAGGTTCACGTCGTTCCTTATGAACGCCCATTTACGGCCGGACAATCCCCCAAATTTGGAACCAGCCCAGTTAAAGTTCCAAAGAAGTAAGCATCTGCGTAAGAGATGCGTAAACCAAGGGCACTTGAGAGGACCGTAGGTGGGAAACGTCGTCAGTCGCCGGTATCGGTACGGCTCGAGTTTCGTAGACCACGCCTCGGGAATTCGATTCGAAGGTCACCACCCCTATGACAGGCCCGATCTCTGGCAGGTCTACCTCAACGGAGCAGAGGGCGTGTACCGAAACTGGGGCTTCGAGGACACGCTTCGACGTCGAGACCTCGAGGCGGGCAAGGGCGTACCCCTCTTCTTCTTGGCCTTCAACGAGAACGACGAGCCGGTCGCCGGAGTGAGGGTGCATGGACCCCTCGAAGGTGCGCATCAGGCCTTCTTGATACAAGAGATGGCCCAGTCGACCGAGATCGACCTCATTCGCGAGACGATAGACGCCGAGATTCGCTACGGCGCCATCGAGATAAAGGGTGCCTGGTCCAAGGGTGGTGCGGTCCTGGGCGTGCAACTCGTCTTACCGATCACGCGTTGTTTCATGCACGCCATGGCCTGGCTGGGCGCCGAGTACGCGGTCGCCGCGGTTTCGGACCGGCTCTTGCCGGTGGGACCACTCACGGGTGGCTCGGTCATCGGAACGACGTCGGTTCCCTTTCCCGACGAGCGCTACCGGACGATCGCGGTCCAGTACCGGCGTCTCCAGAGTTACGAGAACAGCCCACCGGAGAACCAGCAGGCGCTGCGACTTGAGGGAGAACAACTCGGACGAGGTCCCGCCATGGTCGGTGTGGGGACCGTCAACGAGCACTCGGCGGCGATGCAGTCACGGCGCCCCCTCGTGCTCGACGTAAGTCGTCGAAGTGACCGCGAGGTTCTACGGGTGCTGCGCGAGGACGGATCGCTGCAACTCTTTGATCAGCTCGATGAACAACGTCATCAACTCACCGAGATAAAGCCCTCGCCGACGCGCAATCTGACCGAAGAGAGTCCCAGGTGGATCTACTACCCGTGGCGCCGTGCGGCAGTTCGACTGCTCGGACCGCGCTCGTTCGCGGCCTTGCGCTTTGACCGAAACCACAACAAGATCACCCGCGAAGAACAGGCGAAGCTGCGCTCGCTTCGAATAGGTGTCGTCGGCTCCAGTGCCGGACACTCGATCGCACACCTGCTCGCAATGGAAGGACTCGTGGGCGAACTACGACTCGCGGACTTCGACACGGTCGAGTTGACGAACCTCAATCGGATCCCGGGCGGCGTGCTCGACCTCGGGGTCAACAAGGCGGTGGTCTGTGCGCGACGCATCGCCGAGATTGACCCGTATCTTCGGGTGTGGGCCAATACCGAGGGTGTCACCAGCGAGAACCTCGAGAAATTCATGGACGGCCTTGACCTGGTGGTCGAAGAGTGCGATTCGCTCGATGTGAAGTTCCTCGTTCGCGAAGCGGCGCGTGAGCGTGGGATCCCCGTCCTCATGGAGACGAGCGACCGGGGCGTCTTGGACGTCGAGCGTTTCGACCTCGAACCAGAGCGTCCAATCTTTCACGGCCTGCTCGGCGACATGAGTTCCGAAAAGTTAGCGGGGCTCACCCTGGCCGAGAAGAATCCCTACGTGTTGCGAATGCTGGGTGCCAGCGAAGTCTCCTCGCGCGGGGCGGCGTCGTTGTTCGAGTTGGGCTTCACGGTGACTGGCTGGCCCCAACTCGCCAGCGAGGTAACCCTGGGGGCCGTCACCATTGCGACGGCCGTTCGCCGCTTCGCTCTGGGTGGACACCTTCCGTCGGGTCGGGTCCGATTCGACGTCGAAGAAGTGCTGTCCGGTCTGCGACCCGTTGAGATTCCCCCGGTGCTCGACGAGGAGTTGGGTGCCCCCGTGCCGGTCGATCCGCCCACGCAGAGCACCGATCCGATCGACATCATCGTGGACGCGGCGCGACGGGCTCCGTCGGGCGGTAACGTCCAGCCCTGGCGTTTCGAGGCCGATGACGAGGAGATTCGCTTCTACCTCCTGCCTGAGCGAAGTGGGGTCGCTATGGACGTCGCGAACCGCGGGAGCTACGTGGGCATTGGAGCGGCCGTCTTCAATGCGCGCGTTGCCGCCGCGTCGCTGCGCAAACTCGGTGGCGTCAAGTTGTTTCCAAAGGGCTATCACTCGGACCACGTCGCCACGGTGCATCTGGGTACCGGCAGCGACCCTGACATCGCCGTCTTGCGTGACTCGCTGGTCACGAGAGTCGCGAATCGGAAGATGGGACGTCCTTCGCCGATTGACGAGGGCGTCGTCGCCGAACTGGTGCGCGGCGTCGAGCGCGAGGGCGGTCGACTCCGCTTTCTCGCCAATCGTGACGTCATCGACGAACTCGGCGCACTGCTCGCCGAGTGCGATCGACTGCGCTTCATCATCCCGAAGATCCATCGCGAGATGATGGGTGAGCTGCGTTGGCCCGGTCGCGATTCGCTCGAAGAGGGAATGGACGTGCGTACCCTCGAGATGGAGTATTCGAGTCTTGGCATCATGGAACTCTTGAAGCGCACGGACGTCATGCAGCACTTGGTCGAGTGGCGCGCGGGTCAAGCCCTTGGACTTCGCACCCGTATCTCGGTGGGTTCGAGTTCGGCGATGGCGATCGTCACGGTGCCGAGGTCCGATCCGATGTGGTACGTGCGCGGCGGAGCGGCGATGGAACAATTCTGGTTGGCGACCGAGCGGGTGGGTCTGGCGGTCCAACCGGTGGTCCCGTTGTTCATCTACGCCAACGCCGAGCAGGAATTGATCGAGTTGGGCGGCGAGCGACACCTCGACGAGATGTACCGGCTCCAGATGCGGTTTCGCGAGGTGCTCGAACTCGTTGATGGTGAAACCATGGTGATGGTGCTTCGCGTGCTTCACGCGGCCCCGCCGAGTGTTCGAAGCATTCGACGTCCGCTCTCGAACGTGCTCACGCGCGATTTCCTCGCCGCCGAGCACACCGAGCACCCCGCGAACGGCGGGAGTTCGCTCAGCTCGAACGGTTCGAACGGCAATGGGTCGAATGGTTCGACAGCGTCGGTAAATTCTCACGACTAACGGGAGTTCGGATGACTGTTTTTTCAGACTTTTCCCTGATGAGAATTCATTTTCAATTAAAAGTCCACACTGCTATCCTCGGTATTCGTAGCCGAGGTAGTTCTACCTATCGGTATTTGCTCTAAATAGCTCAGAGGCGAGGCTGTGGGAAATTTTCGGCACGCGGACACCATGATGGTGGGTACCGAGACCCGTCTCATTGTCGAGACGTTGCGTCAGGTAACACCCGGAGCTGAAATCGTCGCGGTCATCATGGATGCGGGCCGCAATGTCCCGGGTTTCAACCTCAAACCCCTGGTCGGACAGGGATCAAAGGCTGCCTTCGAAGTCATTCGCGATCGCGTCGAGGGCCAACTGGCGTTCAAGGAGTCGCTTGGCTCGTTCACGTGCGTCATTGATGACGTTGAATGGGGCGTACTCGTCGACGCGATCGAACTCCTCGAGGGACAGATCGTGGGAGCCCTCATCGTCGCGCGTCACGGTCGGGCCTGGTCCCAACGCGAGGTGGCGCTCACTCGCGCCTTCGGCGGCGTCTTCAGTCAAGTGGCGACGATCGCCGTGCGTGAAGACGCATTCCTGCAACAGCGCAGCCTCGACGAACTCGTGAGTCAGGTCGCCGAACGCCTCATGTCCACCACTGCGGCGAACCACCAAGAGGTTCTTACCTGGACCATGAAGACTGTCGCGGAGTACCTAGACGCGGACGCGGTGTTCTTGCGACGAAACGATCACGCTCGTGACGTGAGCGTCCTGGTCGCGGAGTGGCCCCAGCGCGAGGACATCCCCGACCCGGACCCACTCGGCGAGGTGCGTTTTGACGCCGACCCCATCTTCATGGCGACCAAGGACCTGAAAGAACCGTTCCTGCCCGGTCTCGAGGACACGTCTAAGGACTACATGGAACGGGTACAAGAGGGTTCGGGAGAACAAAAGATCGCCGGTGCGGGGGTGCCACTGCTCTTGGGTGAGACGACCTGGGGCGTACTCGCCTTCATTCACTTCGAGCTTCGAGCGTGGGTGCCCGCCGAGGTCAACGCGCTGCAGGCGGTCGCGTCGATGATCATGCAACTGCAAGCTCGCATCGACGCCGAGGAGCGCACGACCTATAACGCGTACCACGACGACTTGACCGATCTACCCAACCGTCGCGCTCTGCTGCGCGAGTTGAAGTTGCGCCTGGCGACTCGGCGCGACACCGCGGTGATGATCGTCGACCTGGACCGCTTCAAGGTCATGAACGACTTCCTCGGTCACGCCTCCGGCGACCGTCTGCTGATCACGATCGCCGACCGCATCCGCACGAGCGTGCGAGTGGACGACTTCGTCGCACGTTTGGGCGGTGACGAGTTCGTGGTGCTGATCGACGAAGCCAGCAGCGAACTCGAAGTGGTCGCGAGCGCCTATCGCATCCTCGACCTCGTGTCGGGATCGGTCAACATCGGGGGCCACCACGTCATCCACACTGCGAGTATCGGTATCGCTATCGCCGAATCGGGCACGATCCAGTCACCACTTGATCTGCTCAGCTGGGCTGACGCCGCGATGTACGTCGCCAAGGCCCGGGGTCGCAACCAGGCCGTGATCTTCGACGACGACTTGCGCCAAGCGGCCAACGAGCGCACCAGCCTCGAACTCCTCCTGCGCGAGGCCATTGAGGGCGACGGACTTCGTCTGCATTACCAGCCCGAAGTCGACTTGCGAACCGGTCGCTTGTTGTCGGTCGAGGCCCTGGTGCGTTGGCAGCACCCCCTGCGCGGCATCGTCGCGGCGGCCGATTTCATCAAGATCGCCGAGGAGACCGGTCTCGTGATCGATATCGGACGCTGGGTCTTCGCCGAGGCCTGTCGCCAGCTCGCGCAGTGGCGCAACGAGTATCCCGAGCTGCCTCTCGTCGTGCGCGTCAACATGTCGCCCATTGAGTTCTCGGCCTCGGACCTGGTGGGTTTCGTGGAGAACTGCCTGGTCACCAATAACGTGCCGGCCGACCGACTCTGCATCGAGATCACCGAGTACGCGGTGGTCGATGAACCGGAGAAGACCGCGGCGATTCTGAGCGGCTTCCAAAAGCTCGGCGTCGAAGTGGCGCTCGACGACTTCGGGACAGGTTTTGCGTCGATGACCGAACTGAAGCACCTGCCCGTCGACACGCTCAAGCTCGACATGAGCTTCGTCGCGGGCATCACGACTGACGCGTACGACAGCGCCATCGTCGACATGATCATCCGACTCGGCACCGCGCTCGACCTTGGCGTGACGGCTGAAGGAATCGAAAATACTGAGATCATCGAGAAGTTGCTGGAACTAGGGTGTCACCGTGGACAGGGCTACCTCATTTCGCGACCGGCGTCCGCCGAGGACCTGGCGCCCATGCTGAAGGCGGGCGGCGTCTCACCAAGTCTGCTCGGCGCACCTGAACCACTTTCGCAGCCTGCGAGTATGTGATGAGTGTCGCGAACGAGGAAGTGCAGAGCGACGGGGACACCGCCAAGGACGCTCACTACGAACCGTGGCTCTTTCAGTCGATGCTTGACGAGCTCTCGATCAACGAATTGGGCATTGGTTTCGTGTACTCGGTGATGGAGACCCTCGCCAAGCGCTACAGCCTGCGTGACGTCGTCGTGAACCTGAGTCACGAATCATTTGGAGCCCAGATGTTCCGACTCGGCGGCCAAGCCGTGAGTGCGGAAATGGCCGCGAGCATTGGCACCACGCCAGGGGTGTACTGCGAACCCGACGTCGTGCCACCCGAGGAGCTCGGTGCGGTGCGTACGGCGTGCCAACTCGCACTTTCGCTACACCTCGCCAGGTTCAGCGCCGCACACGACCCGCTCACCAACATCGCGAATCGTCGCACGTTCGACAGCGCCCTCGAGGCCGCCGCCGCGCGTAGCTCGCGCTACGGCTGGGCCTTCACGCTGCTCGTGATCGACCTCAATGGTTTCAAGAGTATCAACGACACGCTCGGTCACGCGATTGGCGACGACTTGTTGCGACAGTTCGGCGTGGCGATGCGCCGCTCGGTGCGCAGTGGTGACGTGGCGGCTCGCATCGGCGGTGACGAGTTCGCCGTGATCTTGAGCAACGCCGACGGATTCGAGGCGACGGGATTCGTCGACCGCTTGCGCTGTAATTTGAAGGCCGCCAGCGAATTACTGGAGTTCTCGGTCGGTACCGCGACCTCGCCTCGCGATTCCACCGATCCGACCGAGCTCTTCCGGGTCGCCGACGCTCGCCTCTACGAGAAGAAGGGTATGACGCACTGATGATGTCAGCAACCGACGAAGACCTGGAGCTTGAGCTTCGCTCGCTTCCGGGCGTGCTCAACGTGGAGATCCGCCACCTCGAGAGCGGCGAGGTGGACGTGGTCACGTTGATCGTCAACGGCCAGGACCCCGCAGCGATTCGGGTTATGGCCAAGCAGATCGTGAGTCTCTATTCCGCCGAGGGTTCGGTCGTCGTCGACGATGCCACGACGGCCTTTCGTCCCCACTCCTCCGAAGCGGCCCGGGTCAACCTGGTGGGTACGAGCTTCGACCACGAGACGGGTCGTAGCGAGGTGGAACTCAACTTCGCTGGACGCATCGGTATCGGCCACTCCGCGAGCGGCACGTTGGTCGGCGGCGTTGAGGCGACCCTCGCGGCATTGGGTGACCTCGGTCTCAAGGTGCCCTACTATTTGGTCTCGGTGGTGAACGTGGCGACGCCCCGTGGCTGGCCGGTGGTCGTCACGCTGCGCCCGTTCGCCAGGGATAGCGACCTGCTCGGTGTCGCCCAGGGTGATGATGACGTGTCGTCGTCGGCGAGGGCCACGCTCAACGCGCTCAATCGCGTGCTGCCGATCATCAACAACATCGACTAGTTCGCGACGCCACTGCAGTCTTTCGCGTCGAATATTCATGCGCTCGTATGACATTCCTGCGACCGTTGGATATTCAAATGACGTATCACCACATCGTCACGAAGAATAACTGCGTCGCACATGCGTATCGCGGCAATTCTCGGTAGGTTCAAACTGACTATATGGTTCGGCACTACTGAGAGATAGGTTATCTGCGTGACTACCCCAGATTCATTCGAGCGTGACAAGATCATCGCCACCACGAGAACCATGGTTCACGAACCATCGCGCGAGCAGCTCACGTTCGAAGGCGTCGCCGCACGCGCAGAAGTAAACGTCTACTCCGTGGAGTACTTCTTCGACTCGATCAAGCAGCTGGTCGCCGAGGCGCAACTCGCGAACTACGCCGCTATCGTCAGTGAGCACCACTTCGTCATGACCAAGGTGGAGGCCGCGCTGGCCAAGGAGGATCTTGAAGGTTTCCTCGCCGCCGTCGAGCAGAACCTCGATCTGGCGTGGGCTTCAGGACAGATCGGCAATCGCTGGGGCATCATTGAGCTGCTCCACGACATCTGGGGCGACCCCTTTGTCCAGAGCCACTTCTGTGAGCTGCTTGACGTGCAATTCCAAACGTGGATCAATATCGTCCAGGCCGCGCAGCGTTTGGACTGGATCGACCGCGACGTCGATGCGAAGGCACTCGTCTCAGTCTTTTGGTCGTCGTCGGTGGGTCAGTTCATCACGTCGGGCTCGGCGCTGGTGAACCTCACGCCCGAGGAGAACCGTAATTTCGTCATGCGCATTGTGCGCCCGCCGAGCCGCCAGTCCACCGTCTGAGCGCGACTCGCGTTGAGAATTCTTTAATCGTCTACGCGCCGGTGTAGTACTTGTCCGCGACGCCCAGGGCGCGGTCCAGACGCGCCAGGCCCTCGCGGGCCTCCACGTCGGTGATCGTGCACGGCGGCACGACGTGGAGTCGGTGGAAGTTGGCGAAGATGAGCAGTCCCTCGTCGCGACACGCCGCGATCACCTCGTTCATCGCCGGCGAACTCGAGCCGTAGGGGGCGAGCGGCTCTTTGGTGGTGCGGTCGCTCACCAGTTCGAGGGCGAAGAACACCCCCTTTCCTCGCACGTCGCCGATGACGTGGTGCTTCTCGGCGAGGGCCGCCAAGCCCGGTGCCAACACCTCGTCACCGATGCGCTGCGCGTTCTCGATGACGTGCTCATCCTGCATGGCTTCGATGGCGGCGACCGCCGCGGCGCAGGCGAGCGGGTGACCCGAGTAGGTAAGCCCGCCGGGATAGACCCGGTCGTTGAACGTCGCACAGATTGCCTCGTTGATCACGACGCCCCCGAGGGGCACGTAACCCGAGTTGACGCCCTTGGCGAAGGTCACGAGGTCGGGCTTGACGTTCTGGCCCTGGTAGGCGAACCACTCGCCGGTGCGACCGAATCCGCACATCACCTCGTCGAGGATAAGCACGATGCCGTAACGGTCACAGATCTCGCGCACACCGGCCAGGTAGCCCGCCGGGGGCAACATGATGCCCGCGGTGCCGGGGATCGTCTCGAGGATGATTGCGGCGAACGCGCTCGGCCCCTCGAAGGCGATGGTGTGCTCGAGGTGTTCGAGGACGCGCTCGCACTCCTCGCGCTCGGTCGTGGCGTGGTAGATCGAGCGGTAAAGGAAGGGTCCAAAGAAGTGCACGACACCCGAAGTGCCGTGGTCGTTAGGCCAGCGTCGCGGGTCCCCGGTCAGGTTGATCGAGGTGGAGGTCGCCCCGTGGTAGCTGCGGTAGGCCGCGAGGACCTTCTGGCGACCGGTGTGCAGGCGCGCGAGACGGATGGCGTGCTCGTTTGCCTCGGTGCCGCCGTTGGTGAAGAAGACTTTGGCCGCGCCGTCAAACGAGTGGTCAAGGATGAGCTCGGCCGCCCGGTAGCGCTGGGGGTTGCCGTGCTGGGGAGCGATGGTGGCGAGCAGTTGCGCCTGGTCCTTGATCGCCGCTACGACCTTGGGGTGCTGGTGGCCGATGTTGACGTTCACCAGCTGCGAGGAAAAGTCGAGGTAGGTGTTGCCGTCCTCGTCAGTGACGAAGACGCCCTTGGCGTCTCGCACCATGAGTGGATTGATGGATCCCTGAGCGGACCAGGAATGAAAGACCGAGGCCTTTTCGCGTTCCTTGGATGTCAGTTGTGAGCGATCGGTTGACATGACGGTCCTTTCCCTGCAGCTGTTCGAACTGTAACCCACGCCTTGAAACGTCTCAGCATCGAACAGTGAACAGACTGTGACGTCGTGCTCACGTTCGCAGCACCACGTTGGCGGGTTCTTCGCCGCCGAGGAGTCGGTCGATCTGCTCGTTCAAGAGCCGGGCCATTCGCGGCAGCATCGCCGAAGTGGCCCCGCCGACGTGCGGTGAGATGAGCACGTTGGGCAACGCGAACAGCGGGTGTCCTTCGGGTAGCGGTTCGGGATCGGTGACGTCCAGGGCGAGACGCAGTCGTCCAGAGCTGGCGTGTGCCAGCAGAGCCTCGGTGTCAGCGACCTTGCCGCGCGCGATGTTCACCAGCAGGCTGCCGTCACGCATGGTACCCAGGAACTGGTCGTTGATCAGTCCTTGTGTCGAATCATCGAGCGGCACGCCCACCACCACGATGTCCGCGAGGGCCAATTGTTCGCCCAACGAGTCAAAACCGTAGATAGTCCCGCGTTCGTCGTTGCGTCGGTGGCGCGCGAGCCGCACCACGGTGGTCTCGAAGGGCAGCAGTCGGTCCTCGATCGCCCTGCCGACACCGCCGTAGCCCACGAGCAACACTCGACGGTCCGCGAGACTCTCGTGGTAGGCGCGCTCCCACCTTCCGCGCTCGGCGGCGCGCACGTAGTCGGGGATCCCGCGTTGGGAGGCGAGGATGAGGGCGAGCGTCAACTCGGCGGTCGAGGTCTCGTGCACGCCTGCGGCGTTCGCGTAGACGATGCCCGCGGGCAATACCTCGGCCACGCCGTCGTAGCCGTTGAGTTGACTCTGGACCAATTGTGTTCTGACATCCGCCAACTGGGCCAGGACGCCGTTGCCGACCATGTACGTGACGACGACGATGTCGATGATCGACGCCGGCGCGGGACCAGTCATGTCCCACAGGACAAGATCGACGTCCTGGCGACTGTCGAGGATCGCCTGATGGAGCGCCTCGGTGGGCACGCTGACTAGGAGCCGGCTCATGGCGCCAACGTCCAGGTTTCTCTCACGAGAACTGACCATGGGGACGAACTCACCCGACCACCGTACTGCGCGCGCTGACGCACGGGACTTGTGCGCCGCGTCACAGGCGCCGACCCACGCGCAACTCGAAGATGCCCGGCACGTGCCATTCGGTCGAGAAGACGATTGGTTCGCCGCTTCGCGCGTAGTCGACCTCGATGATCTGCTGGAGGGCACTGCCGGTCTTGACCTTGAGCAGCTTGGCGAGTCGACGGTCGGCGATCACGGGTACCAGCACCGCGTTGGCGCTTTGCACGGGGTGACCTATCTTCTCGAGGGCGTCGTAGAGCGAACGATTGAAACTGCGGTCGGGCACCTCGGCGACGAATCTCTCAGGTACGACGTCGATCGAATAGATCATGGCCTTGGCGTTGGCGGTGCGAATCCTCTCGAGACAACGCACCGTCGCGCCGGGTTCGAGGTCGAGCTCGTCGGCCTCTTCGTCGCTCGCCAGTCGTGACTCAATGCTGAGCAACTTGAGACCCGGCTTCATGCCCGCCTCGGCGATCATGTGGGTGTAGCTCAACGTGGCGTCCAGCGCGTGACGCGGACCGGGCAGACCCACCACGTAGGTGCCACTACCGTGACGCCGTTCGAGATAGCCCGCCGATACCAACGCCGCGACGGCCTCGCGCACCGTGGACCTACTCACGTCAAAACGCGAGGCGAGGCCTTCTTCATTCACGAGTTTGGTGCCGACTCGAACTTTGCCCGCAGTGAGGTCCTTCATCAGACCTCGGCGGACGAGGTCCACGAGATTGCCCTTCAGTGCCGGCTGTTTCACGTCGCTGCTGCCACGTCGAGCACGTGACGCACCTGGGCCTTCACGTCGGGGGCTCCGGGAAATAGACCTTCCACGATGGCCGAACCGATGGTGAAGCCCCAGGCACCGGCGTTCGCCAATGTTTTGATCTGATCGTCGCGCACGACCGAACCAGCGGCGATGACGGGTCCCGCCGACGCGTCAACGACCGCGCGCGTGAGGTGCTCGATGTTGGCGCTGGCGTGGCGATAGGCGAGCAAATCGAGTCCGTAGACACCCTCGCGCGACGTGAGTTGCTTCGCGCTCGCCGCAATCTCCTCGATAGTCCCTTCGAGAACGCTCGGGTGGCCGTGCACGCGTCCGGGAAATGGGCAGTACTTGACGGGTGCACCCGCGAGCAGGGGAAGCACGGCGTCGGGCTGGGTGCCGCCGAGGATCCAGTCAACGCCCGCCGCGAGAGCGGCGTGCACGGATTTCACCTCGTCCTCGCGTGTCGTCGACACGACTTCGAGCATCGTCTCGAATCCGGCGTCACGCGCAGCCTGGGCGATCGCGCGCTGGCGTTCTGGCGTGGCGCCCACGTCCTTGAAGCCAATGTAGTGAAGTCCGCTGTCGCTCAGCTCGTCGACGTAGTCGAGCGCGTTCTCGATGGTGCGGTCGGCGTGAGTAAGCATGAAGATGAAATTGATCATCGTTCCTCCAGAGTGTCATACGGTCGGGTGTTCGCGGGCGAACTCTTCACGGCTTCGCCAATTGTTCGTGATCCACGAGGAGCTCGGCGACGTCCTCGTCGCGCCAGGCACCGATCAGGTCGGCGAGGTCCACGACGGTGAAGCGGTCGCGCATCAGATGGCAATTCGAGAGGGCCCACGTCGCGACCTCGGGTTCGGGCGCGGGCTGGAGGTCGCGAAAGGTCGTCGGGGCTCCGGCGAGCAGCAGGTTGTCCGCGACGAACGAGGGCGCCACGAGCAGCTGACCGACCTCGAGGTCGTGCTCGGGCCAGTGGGCGAGCACGCGATCGATGTCCTCGAGGTGACTCAGGATCCAGTCGGCCTTCTTCTCGTATGCGTTCCAACATTCGTCCGCCGCCGCTCCACTGTGGTCGAGGCGCGCAAAGGCGGCGAGGACCCGTTCGCGTGAGGCGACGTTCGCCGGGTCCACTCTGCACTCTGCGGCTTTCAACCGATCGCGGATTCTTTGCCACAACAGCACGGCGGCGACACTCGTCACCCCGACGGTGGCGCCGTGTGAGGCACTCGCGATCTTGCTCGCGCCCGCCTGCATCTCGAGCAGGTGACTGATCACGTGCTCGGTGCCCGACGACGGCGCGGTACGACCCGCCACGCCCATGGCGATGCCGCCGACGGCCAGACTCGAAGCGAGCAGGTCGACCGCCTGGTGGTCTCCGCGCCCAAGTTCGTCGGCGTGGCGCCACAGCGGGTCCGCCTCGTGGCGCATCATCGCCAGTGGCGTGGGCGAGAAACTCGCGTCGAAACCGACGGCCCCCGCGAGATACCAGTCTGCCGCGGCACTGAACATCGAGAGCTGGTCACCCAGTCCCGAGCGGGTCATGGCCAGAGGCGCCTCGGCGACGACGAGGGGATCGATGACGAGCGCCCTGGGCCACTGGCTTGGCGTCGTGCGCTTCACTCCGTCGATCAAGAGCACCGACTGATCGTCGGCGAAGCCGTTCACGCTCGCGGCGGTTTGGACGACCACGTGGGCGAGGTCAAGCTCGTGCGCGACGTACTTGGCGATGTCGACAACGGTGCCCGAGCCGACGCTCACGACCGCGTCAGGTGCGAGGCGCGCGACGTCGTTGGTGCACTGGGCGATGGTCTTCTCATCGGCGTGCACGACCGCGCCAGGTTGGTGCGAGACCGTCACGAGAAGGACGTCGTGGTGCCCGTCCAAGACGGCACGGACGACGTCGAGCACGTCTTGGTCCAGGTAGGACTTGGGAGTTGAGTCCGATAGCACGCATACGCGTGACGACGCCTTGATGCCATTTCGTTCGAGCACGCGTGAGAGCGAATGGACGGCGCCGCGGCCACGGACGATCTCGTGAAGTCCAATCGGTCGCAATCTGGCGGCATCGGGTGAGCGTCGGACCAGCTCGCGCAGTTCGTGCAGGTCGTCGACGAACTCGTCATCCAGGGCCCTCACGCCAACGCCCCTTCGACGCCTCGGTAGAGCGCGCGGTAGCGGGCATAGGAATCGGCGTAGAGCAACTGGCGGGACTCGTCGGGAATGAAGGGCTCGGGGGCAAGTTCGACCGCTCGAGTGACCGCGTCCTCAAGGTCGCCGAAGATGCCCGCCGCGACTCCCGCCAACATCGCCGCGCCCAGCGCCGTCGCCTCGGGCGCGAGGACGCGGCGAACGGGCCGTCCAGTGACGTCGGCCTTGACCTGCATCCATGTTGAACTCGCCGCGCCGCCACCCACGACGCGGATCTCGTGATGACCGAGCCCGAGCGATTCGAAGCGGTCGGTGATGTCGCGTAGCGCATAGGCGCACCCCTCGAGGACCGCACGGGCCAGGGTGGCTGACGTGTGGGGCATGGCGAGCCCCGCGAACACGCCGCGCATGTGACCGTTCCACGTCGGGGTCATCGCCCCCGAGAGGGCGGGCACGAAGAGCACGCCGTCGGCGCCTGCGGGCGCCTCGTCGGCCATAGCGAAGAACGCAGTCTGGCTCACCTTCAAGACGTTGCGGGCGAACCAGAGGGTGCTGCCGCCCGAGACGAACCCGGGGTTCTCAACGAGGTAGGCGTTGTCGATGGCGTGGGCGTGAGTCTCGACGAGGCGTTCGTGATCGAGCACCACCGACGACGAGGCGACAGTGACCGGTTCGGCGGTGCCGGTGACGTCGGTGATCATGCCGTCCGTGACTGCACCCGCGCCAATGGACGCCGCGTGCTCGTCGCCTGTACCCACGAGCACCGAACAGGCACTCGAGAGTCCCAGACGCTCGGCGGCGGCTTTGGTGAGGGTCCCGGCGACCTCGCTCGCGCGAAGGACCTCGCCTAGACGGTGCGCGCCCAGGTCGAAGGCATCGAGCAGCTCCTCGGACCACTGGCGGGCGCGCACGTCGTAGAGCAGGCTCGAGGACGCGTTGGCGTGGTCGAGGGCCAGGCGTCCGGTCAAGTTGTAGAGCAGGTAGCCCGCGGCGGGTGGAAACGCCGCGGCGCGTTCGAAGACCTCAGGGGCGTGGTCGTGCAACCAGAGAATCTTGGGACCCGCGTGCGAGGCGTCGGCTACGAGACCGGTGATCTCGAAGAGCCGCTGCGCGCCGACGCGTTGGGCCATCGTGTCCGCCTGCTCGTGGGCCCGGCGGTCGAGCCAGATGATTCCCGCACCGAGTGGTTCGCCATTGAGGGCGAGCGGTACCACGCCGTCCACTTGACAGGCGAGACACAGCACCGCCACTTCGGCGCCCGACACGTTCGCGGACTTGAGACATTGGGCGATGACCACACGAAGACCCTCGTCCCAGTCGCGTGGATCCTGTTCGGCCCAGCCGCCGCGAGGATGGGACATCGACAAGGCGAACGAGCCTGTGCCGCGTTCGACCCCGTCGGGGTCGAGCAGCACGGCCTTGATGCTCTGGGAGCCGATGTCGACACCCAGCACGTGACTCGAAGGGCGTGCGCGTTGTCCGAGGCCGCCAGGGTCGGCGGTGGTGATGGAGGGAGTGCTACGGTTCTCGATGACGCACCCCCAATCCTTGGCTCGTGACGTGACCGACAGACCGCACGGCCGTCACCCGTTCCTGGTGCGCCCAGCGTAAGTCATCAGACGACTTCGGTCAACCAGCCTGAGGGCAATTTGAGCAACGAACGAAGGAAAAACTTCCAGGTCACTGTTTCGGCACGATGAAACTTAGAAAATCGTGGTCGAAGCGTTTGACATAAGTCGTCTGATGACTTACTCTTAGGCAAATTTGGTGGGGGAGGCTTCGTGACTCAGTACTCGCAGGTCGAAAAAGAATTGGGACTCAAGGAAGACTCGGTAAGTCTGTGGGGCGACTTCGTTGTATCAGTCGCGAACGTCGCCCCCTCGAGCAGCGTGGCCTATACATTGGCCCTGTTGGTCTCCTTCGCGGGACACATCGCGCCGCTCGCGGTCTTGATCGTCGGCTTCTTGATGTTCTTCTGTTCGGTGGGCTACGCCAGTCTCAATCGATGGCGAGCGCACGCGGGCGCGCCTTACATCTGGGTCGGTGAGGCGGTGACGCCGTCAATAGGTGTGGGCACGGGACTACTCAACGTCGCGGTCTCCACGTTCGCCAACGTCGGTAACATTACGCTCGCCGGTGCGTACCTCTTGTTCGTCGTGGCGCCCACGGGCGACACGTTCTCCAATCCGGTCACTTGGCTGGTGGCCACGGCGGTGATGGGTCTGCTGGCGTACTTGTCGATCCGTGGCATCAAGCCCTCGGTTCGCTTGCAGTGGATCTTCGTCTTCATCGAGTACAGCTCCATGATTGCGTTCGTCATATTGGCGCTCATCCACGAGGCCAGCCACGCCGGCGGCGCCACGCTGCCGTCAATTCACGACTTCGCCTTCTCGGGCGCGGTACACGGCATCGGTGGCTTCACGGGCCTCGCCAAGGCGGCGGTGCCGTGCGGGTTCCTCTACCTCGGCTGGGAGGCGACGGCCGTGCTCGGCGAGGAGTCCACGAAGCGCAAGATCAACCCTGGCCGGGCGATGATGATGGGAACGCTGTTTCTGACGTTCTGGTACACGTTCCTGATCGTCGTCTTCGAGGGCGTCTCGAGCACGAAGAACGTGTTGGCGAACGGCACCAACGTCCTCAACTACGCGGGTCAGTTGCTCGTGCCGGGCTTTTGGGGCCGGGCCCTGCCACTGGCGGTACTGGTGGCGGTGATCGGGACCTGTCAGATTCAGATGACCGAGCCGAGCCGCGTGCTCTACGCGCTCGCTCGCGACAAGCTGGTCCCCAAGGTCTTCGGTTTCATCAGCAAGACGCACCAGACGCCGTGGGCTGGCTTGATCATCCTTGCTTCGATTCCGCCGATCCTGCTCATCCCGTACCTTGCGAACTCTTCGGCGAACCACGCGATCGGCGACATCATCAGCGCCGACGGCATGATCGGTCTGTTCATGTACTTCGTCGTGGCGACCGCGAGTGTCTGGTTCTACCGTCATCATCTGGCCCACAGTGCGGGCAAGTTGTTCGCCCTGGGCATCATCCCGCTGGTCGGGGGGCTGTTGATGGGTGCGGTCTTCTTCTACGGTCTCACGACCCAGGCCCACGTCGTCTCGTGGGTGGCAGTGATCATTCTGGTGATCGTCTTCGCGCTCGGTTTCGTGATTCGATACGTTCGACCGAACTCGCCGTACTTCCTCGCACAAAAGGAACGACGCGAGCAGAACATCACGGGATCGAGCGAAGTCGAGTCCTAAGTCTTGCTTTCACCGGGGAGTTGACGTCAGTCACTCCCCGGTGAATGCTGTATCGGGCGTCGCTTGGCGGTGCGATCGAGAGATCACGACGAGCGTCGTGTCTGTTCAAGAGGAGGCAACTTGGCGAGGTTCGACCAAAAGGTGGTGGTGGTTACCGGCGCGGGTCACGGCATCGGACGCGCGAGTGCGCTGCGCTTCGCCAGTGAGGGTGCGAACGTCGCGGTCCTGGACATCCGAGGCGACCAGGCCAATGCTGTCGCCGACGAGTGCGTCGCCGCGGGCGGCCGCTCCCGGGCCTACGTGGCCGACGTCTCGGACCTCGACCAGGTCACCTCGACCGTTCATCAGGTCGTGCAGGACTTCGGCGGCGTCGACGTCCTGCACTCGAACGCTGGACGACTGCGGGCGGGCACGGTACTCGAGACCGATCTTGAAGAATGGAACCGTACCCTCAGTGTGAACGTCACCTCGATGTACCTGGTGGTGCGCGCAATCGTGCCGGTCATGATCGAGAAGGGCAAGGGGGCCATCGTCACCACCGGTTCGATCAGCGGGATCTTCGGTGAGCCCGCGCTGTCGGCCTACACGGCGTCAAAGGCGGCGGTGGTGAACCTGACGCGCAGCATCGCCATTGACTACGCCAAAGCCGGCATCCGGGTGAACTGCGTGTGTCCAGGGTGGGTGGACACGGGTTTCAACGACCCCCAGTTCGCTCACGATTCCCTGAGCGAGGCGGACATCGACGAGCTCATCGAGCGCACCGTGCCGATGGGGCGCCAGGGTCTGCCCGAGGAGATGGCCGCCGCGGTGGCGTTCCTCGCCTCGGACGAGGCGTCGTACATCACCGGCCAGATACTCCTCGTCGACGGTGGGTTGCTCAGTCACGTCTGATTCTTCGTAGCCAAGAATTAACCGGCGTGCAACGGCGCTTCGTTCCGCGCGCTGTAGCATCGGGCACACGTCGCGCTCGATTGGAGTCTCTTGTCACGTTGTCTGGTGATTCAACACGTCGAACCCGAGAGCCTCTACGCGATCGGTGAAGCCCTCGAGGAACACGGAGTGGACATCGATCTACGTCGTGTCTACAAAGGTGACGAAGTGCCGAGCGACCTCGAAGGCTTCAGCGGCCTCGTGGTGATGGGTGGCCCGATGTCGGTCACCAGTGACGCGGGCTTTCCCACCCGACGCCAGGAACTCGCATTGCTCGCGCGTGCGATTGACGAGCGCGTGCCAACCGTGGGAGTGTGTCTCGGCGCACAACTACTGGCCCAAGCGAGCGGAGGTGACGTCTTTGCGGGGCACGGTGCCGAAATCGGTTTTGGCGTGGTACGCGTGGAGCCGGCCGCACAGGAGGATTATCTGCTGTCGTCGCTCGCCGAGCGCCAGACCGTCCTGCACTGGCACGGTGACACGTTCGCGCTTCCCGCAGATGCGGTGCGACTGTGCGCCAATGACCTCTACGAGAATCAAGCCTTCAGCATTGGCGGCACTGCCTGGGGATTTCAGTTCCACTTCGAGGTGGACCGCGAGGCCGTCCACGCGTTCGTCGACGCCTTTGAGGGCGAGGTCATAGCCTCGGGCCACGATCCGCGCGACATCCTCGCCGAAGCTCCCGAAGCGCTCGGTCGACTCGTCGATCTGCGCGACCAGGTTACGACGCGTTTCGCCCTGCTCGTCGCGGCCTTCCAGCCCGTGGACGGAGCCCTCTTCCAGCGCTAAAGGTCGCCGCGACGCCGGAGTCATAACCGCATTTCGCAGCCGTGTCGTCAAACCAGTGGCAGAAACGTCCATGTTTCGGCACGGTGAACAATAGGCAACAGAGGTTGCCACAGAGACAACATGGCGGTAGTGTCACGTCATGGCCACCGAGACCGCTGTCACCCAGTTCGGCGAACGACTTCGAGTCGCACGCGAGCACGCCCGTCTGACACTCGAACAGGTGGCGTCCGAGACCGGCCTCTCTAAAGCCCATCTGTCGCGTCTCGAGTCCGCCGAGCGCCAACCCTCGGTCGCGGCCCTGGTCGAACTCTCGCGAGCGCTCGGGGTGGCGATTTCCGCCCTGCTCGGCGAGGGTGGCGGAGAAGACCGCCTGATGATCGCCACGGGCACCGAAGCACGCCACGAGGCGAACGGACTCAGTGTCGCCACTCGTAGCGGCTATCCGGGTTCGTCAACGATCGAGGCGCTCAACGTGCTCGTCGCCCCCGACCGAGCGCCCAGTCCACCGGCGCGCCACCAAGGCGAGGAGTGGCTCTACGTGCTCCACGGAACGTTACTCCTCGAGTTGGACGACGAGCCGCACGTGATACGCAAAGGCGAAAGCGCGCACTTCGATGCGAACCTGCCCCATCGTCTGGCGGCGGTCGGCGAAACATGCGAAGTCTTGATTGTCGCAGGCAAGGATTCGAGAAGTTTGCACGCACTGCATCGCTGATGACCTCGTCGCCTCGCGTGCGGGGCACCGAATGATTCACGATTGATTCGAAGCAGTAACGACCAGAAAGGGACATCGGCGATGGACAAGACCTTGGAGGAACTCGAAGCTACAGGAGAGAACTTCTCGGTGGACAAACTGCTCGACGTGCGAGCTCGTACGCGAAAGGCCATTCACGTCATCGCCAAGCAGATCAGAGCCGGCATGTCCGAGGACGACGCCAAGGACATCGCCAAGTCGACACTGACCGAGATGGGCATGCGACGCGGTTGGCACCACATCATCGTTCGCTGCGGGCCCAACACCACCAAGGACTTCATGGAGCGTTCCGAGCCTGGCGTGGTGCTCGGTGAAAACGACATCTTCTTCGTCGACATCGGACCTATCTACGAAGACACCGAGGGCGACGGCGGTGACACCTTCACCCTGGGCGACGACCCCGAGCACGCGCGCGCCAAGCGCGACGTCCGCGAAATATGGGAGAAGACCAGGGAATACTGGTTCGACAGTGGCGTGACTGGCCAGGCGCTCTACGAGTTCGCGATCAGGACCACTGAAGAACTCGGCTGGAAACTCAACCTCGACCTCTCGGGCCACCGCCTCTCGGACTTTCCTCACGCGGCCCACTACGACGGCTCGATCGCCGACGTACCTTTCGAACTACACCCCGATCGCTGGGTGCTGGAGATAGCGATCATTCATCCCGACAAAACGTTCGGCGCGTTTTACGAGGATCTGCTCTTGAAGGATCAATCGTTTCCAGAATCCGTCTTCGCGGTGTAGTTCGACGCTTGTCACGTACGACATAGTCGCACGACGAGTCGCTTGCCTTCGCGTGTGAACGTGAAGTGAGCGACTCGTCGTGCTGCGTCGCGACACGCGTGCCGTCTCGTTGTCGTAGTGAAGACCTCCGCGAAAGTATTTCGCGTCGCGAAGACGTCGTTCATTTCATTCACTGTTTACAACTCGTAATCACTGATGAAACATTGTCTTCGTACTCTGAGTGCGTAGTCAAGCATGCGATGTGTCGTCGTTGGCGAGTCACTGAGGTAGTTGCTCGCAATGCGTCAACACGTCGCCGAGTTCAAGGGACGTGGTGCCTATGGCAAAGCTCATGGAAGCGAAGTCCGAAACGCGAGAAGTGTCGAGTGGTCTTCGATCCAACGCGCTCGGCTTTCCAACGGTGTTGGCGCAATCGATCGCGGTGATCTCACCGACGATGACGGCGGTGCTGATCATCCCGCTCGCCTTCGCGGATTCGGGGCAGGGAACGTGGTTGGCGTATCTATTCGGTACCGTGATGTTGTTCTTCGTGGTCTACGGTCTCAATCAATTCGCCCATCGCTCGGCGAGTCCTGGTTCGATGTACGCTTACACCTCTCGGGGCCTCGGTCCGACCTCGGGGGTGCTGTCGGGCTGGTCGCTCATTTGGTCCTACCTCTTCATCGGTGTCGCCGGTCTGGCGGGTTTCGCGGTGTTCGCCCAGCAGTTCATCTCGGCGGTGGGTATTCACGTGACGATCGCGCCGGTCCTGCTGTTCCTTTTGAGCGCGGGCCTCTGTTGGTTCGTCGCGTATAAGGACATCCGGGTCTCGTCGCTGCTCACGCTCGCTATCGAGGCCCTCTCGATGGCCTGCATCCTGATCCTCTCGTTCATCGTGCTCTTCAAGCACGGTTTCGCCGTCGACACCAACCAGATCAAACTGAAGGGCATGGACCTGCACGGTCTGAGCCTGGCGGTCGTGATCTCGGTCTTCTCCCTGGTGGGCTTCGAGAGCGCGACGACGCTCGGAGGTGAGGCGAAGGACCCCAAGCGCAACATCCCCAAGGCGGTCGGGGTGAGCCTGCTCATCGCGGGCGCGTTTTTTGTGTTCATGAGCTACGTCGAGGTCGCGGGTACGAGTCACCTGTCGACGCCATTGAGTTCCATCGCGGCGCCGCTCAACGTACTCGCCAAGGTCTACGGCGTGAGTTGGTTCCGGGTACCCGTGTCGCTGTGCGCGATGGTCAGCTTCTTCTCGCTGACGCTCTCGTGTCTCAACTCGGGTTCGCGCATCATCTATCCCATGGCTCACCACCGGGTGTTCCACTCGCACCTGAGCCGCACGCACCACGTGAACCGCACGCCCCACGTGGCGATCTCGATCTACATGGCAATCATCGTCACGGTGCCCTTGATCCTCGAGGTGTTCACGAACCCGCTGACGATCTTCGGTGACGCGGGAACGCTCGCTGCTTTTGGCTTCTTGCTGGCGTACTTCATGATCACCATCGCGGCCCCGGTCTACTTGAAGAAGATCGGTGAACTGCGCGCGTCGCACGTCGTGATGGCCGTCGCGGCGTGCGTACTCTTGCTCGTGCCCACCATCGGCAGTTTCGTGCCGGTACCGCCATATCCCGTGCGCCTGTTCCCCTACATCTTCCTCGCCTACATGTTGGTGGGATCGGGATGGCTTTACGTGGCGTCCAAGCGTAGGCAGGGAATCCTCGCCGAGATCAGCGCGGACCTGGAAAAGACCGAGCCCAAGACGCTCTTCACGTTGTCGCCGATTGACGAGGTGCTCGACGACGAGCCCGAGGTCGACGCGGTTCGCGACCCGGACGTGGCGTCGATCAAGGTTCCCGATCTCGCGCGTTAGCAACAGGACTTGCGGGTGGTGACACGCAAGTGACCCGAGCGAGCCGTTGGGGCAACGTGGCCCCGACGGCTTGGCCAGGTCGGCGAGACTAGGCCGAGATCGACTCGTAGAACTTCTTGAAGGTCGACGCACCGGGGACGCGTCGGTGCACGTGGTGCCCTACGCGCTGGGTGACCTCATCTGAACTGAGTGCCGCGAAGAGCTCGAGGACTGAGCCACTTGACTGGAGGGCGAGCTGCACGAGCAAGGCCGCGACGAGCGAGATGCTAAAGGCGAAGAGTTCGTTGCTGGCGTGCCACATCTTGACGAGTACGAACATCGCGATGACATAGGAGAACGACCCGCGAGTAACGCCTCGAAGGAATGCGGAGGATCCCTCGGCACTCGCCTCTCGATGGGTGAAGAACGCGATCATCAGACTGGTGAGCGGAATCGAGTCCAGGATGCCCGAGAGACTCGCCCCGAGGTGGCCGGCGAAGGAGATGAGCAGGACCGTGAAGACCGTCGAGACCGCGAGACGGAGTGAGAGACGCTGCTTTCCCACCAGGTGGGCGTTGGGCGTGGTGCTCGGCCAGAGCACGAGAGCCAGCGTGAGGCTGAGGACCGCGAGAAGTGCTCCTAGGACGAGCGAGACGTGGGCGAACTTCAAAACGGCGGCCACCAGTGCGAACGCCCCCAACGCGCCCAGCATCGAGCGGGCCGCGGAGTAACGCTGGGCGAGGAACGCGAAGGTCCACAGCAGGGCGACCTCGGCCGTGGCGGCGACGAGGAGCGAGGTGGTCATCGAGCGCGCGAAGCCGACGCCGTACGCGTGGGCGACAAGCCAGAGAAAGGGC
>Ga0182012_10001122_pt1 | contig 29632 bp, 24 predicted proteins | sample 612S2SmetaG_FD_120486 | JGI IMG/M metagenome (GOLD analysis project Ga0182012, IMG submission 120486) | Permafrost microbial communities from Stordalen Mire, Sweden - 612S2S metaG | ecosystem: Environmental > Terrestrial > Soil > Wetlands > Permafrost | place: Sweden: Stordalen | collected...
AGCTTCCGCACGACCTGCTCCGGCGTATGCCTGCGTCTCGACATCCGATCGCTCCTTCGATCCATTCTCCAGGATCATCGAAGCTCTCACAACACCCGGACCGACCTCAGGGGGTCCCGCCAAGACAGGCCGACTTTGCCGTAAACCTGCTGTCTCTGTTCGCGGCTGACTGGTAGTCACCGATCAGTCCAGTAGCGCTGCGATCTCGGCCATCGACCAGACGTGATCGGCGATCCCGGCGGCCATCGCTGGGGTGCGCGGGTAGGGGTTTGCGAGCGTCGTGTGGGGCCTTGCGAAGTTGTAGTGGAGGAAGTGCAGGGCGATGGCGGCCATGTGGTTGTCGAGCTTCTTTGAGAATCCGTTGGTCAGCCTTGTGAACCGGCGCATGCCCATCCGCATCGTGAGGTTCTGCCGCTCCACATAGCTCGTTGAGATCCGCGCCGGGTCTGGGTTGCCCTTCTGGATGCGGACCTTTACGCCGGTGCAGACGGCTGGGCTGTAGCGCGCCTCGGTCTTGCGGTCCGCTGCAAAGGTCTTTTGCAGCATCGCGTAGTCGATGTCCTGACGGAACGTGAGCGCCACGGCGGTTTCGTAGGCGCGGTAGCCGTCAGTGGTGAGCTGGATGCGGTCACGGAGGCGACTTCCAAGGTCTGTGATGAAGGCTTCCGCGTCGATGTTTTCGCGCCCGCCGACGTACCACGCGCAGATCAGCTTCGTGTCCGCACAGAGCGCCGTCCAGGTCCACACGTCACCAACGCCGAGCTGGCCGCGCAGCTCCACCGGCACGTTCTTCTGCTTGGCGTAGACGAAGCTCCAGATCTCGTCAGCCTCGATGGTTTTGCACGGCAGGTCGCGCAGATGCTCGTCTTGGTAGGCAGCGGCAGCCTCGCCGATGTCGAGGATGAGTTTCTGGACGGTGTTGATCGCCACGCCGGACATGCGGCTGGTCGCGCGGACGCTGTTGCCCTCGACCAGCATCGAGAGGACCTGGGCGCGCTTCTCGGTGCTCAACCTGTTCATACTGACTATTATGCCAGAGCGGTCACGCATTGTCAATTGCGGGGGACGATTTTCCGATAGGCTTGCTACGGAGGTACGGGCGACAGGATTCGAACCTGCGTTTCCGGCTTGAAAGACCGACGTTCTACGGCCAGCGCGCGACTCTGGGGAGAGGGGGCGTTGACCTAGGACCACTGAACTACGCCCGCGCGGGTGCGGCTGGCGAGGCGGTAGGCGCCTTGCAGGATCGGCCGCAAGCTGCGGTACTCTTTGTAGAGAAGGTATGTAGGCATCGGCTTCACGCCGGTGCTGGTTTTGGAAGACCGGTCCGGCCGTGCCACCCAGCCCTAGAGAAGTTAGGTGGCACGGCCGGAGGTTTTTCGTCGCCCCCAGGCCCGGCTAGGCCATGCAGGGGTCGACGCAGGTATCTCTCTTCATCACTCGGGGGACATGACGCCGGTCGCGTGTACCTCGGGATCGAGCTGGTAGTAGCCGTCTTTCTTGGTCATCTCGCCAGTCCTTACCATCGCGGCCAGGCGGTTGCGGACCATCTGGTGCCCGCTGTCCGCCTCGGGCAGCCACCCCCTTCCCTCAAGCTCACGGATGACCTCGACGGGACGCCACGCTCGGTGGGGGCTGTTCTCCCGCATCAGGTTCACGATTGCTTGGCGCAGCCTCGGCCGTTCAGAGTCATCATCGAACAGCTCCGGCTGGGGAATGGTCTCCTGAATCGCACCGCCCCCTCGCTCGTAGGCAATCCCCTGTTCGAGCCAGGCTTCCCGGCCGGCGAGCCATTCGTCCCGCTCGCGCAGTTCACGCCGCGCCGTGCGGATCTCGCTCAGCTCTTGCAGGAAATCGTCAACCGGAATCGAAGCCACCAGGCCAGGGTAGCAAACAAACCGCCAAACCAAACCCCAAACGGCAAACTCGGGGCCGGCCTACGTGTTGCGCTTCTGCCAGCGAGCCTGTGCGGCCCTCTTGGCGGCTTCGCTGCGCTGCTCGGGCGTCATGCTCTCGGCGCGGGCCTTGCCGCCCTTCAACCCGCCTTTGCGCCCCAGCGCGACCGCCGCCGGATTCTTCCCGTCATTGGCCGGCGTGTCCTCGACCTCGCCCGTGGCGATGTCCACGATGAGCTTCGCGAGCTGGTTACTATCGCGGGGTCTGCGTGACCGGTCGGGCATGCCCCAATCCTACCGCCGGAGGCCCGATGCCCTCAATCCAAACTGATACACCACCCCGTGCCGAAGTCCCTTCATTTTGTATAGTGGGTGGTAAGCGACCAAGGAGACACCATGGCAGGCAACCTCACGCAGGTCACAGACAACAACTTCGACGCCGAGGTGCTGGAGGCGCAGGGCCCTGTGCTCGTCGACTTCTGGGCTCCGTGGTGCGGGCCCTGCCGCGTGGTGGCTCCGGTTCTCGAGGAGATCGCCTCCGAGCGCAAGGATCTGACGATCGTGAAGCTGGACATCGATGAGAACCCGCAGACGGCAGCCCGCTTCCAGGTCCTCTCGATCCCCACGATGATCCTCTTCAAGGACGGCCAGCCCGTCAAGACGGTGGTGGGCGCCTACCCCAAGAAGAAGCTCGAGCAGGAACTGGAGCCGTCGCTCAGCGCAGCCTGATTTTCCCCTTCGCGCGGCCGGCTCGGAGTCGGCCGCGCGGATCCGCTCAGCTCGATGGGCGCAGCCGGATGGTGAGGCCCAGGCCTTCGATGTGGGTCTGCTCGGTGTGCAGCCAGTCCTGCGTTCCGTGGGCGGGCTGACCGGGGCCGGGCGGATCGAGCGACAGCGCCGTGGCGAGCGTCTCGGCGGCAAGGTGCTCGCGGTGCGCCGCCGCGGCGGCAACCAGCTCGGGTGAGCCCGAGAGCGAGAGCTCTATCCGCTGCTCCACCAGCAGGCCCGCGGCCTTGCGCGCGTTCTGCACGCCGTGGACCATCTCGCGGGCGCGGCCCTCCAGCAGCAGGTCCTCGTCGACCTTCAGCTCGAGCGCCACCGCGTGCGCTCCGTCGCGCTCCACGCTGTAGCCCTCCGGTGCCTTCATCGTGAGGATCAGGTCCTCCGCCGAGAGCGTGTGCTCCTCGCCCTCCACGCTGATCCCGATCGCTGCGCCGCTGCGCAGGGAGGCGGCCACGTGCGCCGGGTCGAGCGCCGCGACGGCCTTCGCCGCCAGCGGCATCCTCGACCCGAAACGCGGCCCGAGTGCGCGGTAGTTCGCCTTCACCTCGTAGCCGCCCAGGTCCTCCGCGGATCCCACGAAGCGCAGCTCGCGCACGTTCAGCTCCTCGCGCACCACGTGTGCCAGGCGTTCGATCGCGCTGCGCTCGCGCTCGTCTGCCACCACCACGGCCTCGGCCAGGGGCTGGCGCACCTTGATCTTGGCCCGTCCACGCGCGCCGAGGCCCAGGCGCACGGTCTCGCGGGCGATCGCCATCGCCGATTCGATCTCCGCGTCCACCGGCGCCGGCTCGCCGGCGGCAGGGAAGTCGCAGAGATGCACGCTGGCGAGCGTGCCGTCGAGGTTGTCATAGATCTCATCCGCGATGAACGGGCAGAAGGGGGCCAGCAGCTTGGAGACCGTCAGCAGGCAGCTTCGCAGCGTGGCGAATGCGTCGGGGTCGCCGTCCCAGAAGCGGCGCCTGCAGCGACGCACGTACCAGTTGGAGAGCTCGTCCACCAGGCCCGCGACCGCGCGCCCGGCGCTCGTTGCGTCGTAGGCATCCAGGCGCTCGGCCACCAGCGCGGAGGTCGCGGCCGTCCGCGAGAGCGCCCAGCGGTCCATGTCGTTGGGCGCGCCGGAATGCTCGGCGGCGTGTGCGCCCAGCGCGCCGGCGGACGTGCGGGCATACAGGCAGTAGAAGTAGTAGGTGGACCACAGCTGCTTGAGGAACAGGCGCACACCCTCGCCGATCGTCTCCGCCGAGAAGCGGTATCCGTCCCACGGCTGCTTGGAGGTGAAGAAGTACCAGCGCAGCGCATCCGCGCCATAGGCTTCCAGCACCGACCACGGCTCGACGGCGTTGCCCCTGGACTTGGACATCTTCTGGCCGTCCTCGTCGAGGATCAGCCCGAGGCAGACCACGTTGCGGTAGGGCGATTCGCGGCCCAGCAGCGTCGCCACGGCCAGCAGGGAGTAGAACCAGCCGCGAGTCTGGTCCTGGGCCTCGCAGATGAAGTCCGCCGGGTAGCCCGCCTCGGCCAGCTCGACGTTCTCGAACGGGTAGTGATGCTGGGCGAAGGGCATCGCGCCGGAGTCGAACCACACGTCGATCACCTCCGGCACACGCCACATAAGCTCGTCGCAGTCCTCGTGCTCGCAGCGGAAGGACACCTCATCCACGTAGGGCCTGTGGTGGTCGGCAAGCTCTGCTCCCGAGCGCGTGGCGAGCTCCTGGAAGGAGGAGACCACCAGCACGTGGCCCCGCTCGCAGCGCCACACCGGCAGCGGCGTGCCCCAGTAGCGCTCGCGCGAGAGCGCCCAATCGACGTTGTTGGAGAGCCAGTCGCCGAAGCGGCCATGCTTGACGTGCCCCGGGTGCCACGCGACCGTCTCGTTGGCCGCAAGCAGATCGTCGCGCACCTTGGAGGTGGCGATGTACCAGGATGGTTTGGCGTAGTACAGCAGCGGCGTTCCGCAGCGCCAGCAGTGCGGGTATGAGTGCTCGTAGTCCTGCACGCGCAGCAGCAGGCCCCGCTCGCGCAGGTCCTCGATCAGCTCCGCGGTGACCGCGGGGTCCTTGACGTAGCGCCCCTCCCAGGGCGTGCCGTTGCGGTCCAGCGGGCGCTCGTCGTAGGTGCCGTCCGGGCGCACGGGGTTGTAGAGCGTGGAGGCCTGCGTGGGGTCGAAATCGACCAGCGGCGAGGCGCCTGCCACGCGGTAGTCATCCTCGCCGAACGCCGGCGCGAGATGCACGATGCCGGTGCCGTCCTCGGTGGTCACGTAGCCGTCGGCCAGGATCGGCAGGACGGCCGGCTCCCTGTCGCGTGCAGCGAACAGCGGTCCCTGATATCCGCGGTAGCGCTCCGCCAGATCCGACCCGCTCATCGTCTCGAGCACCTGCGCGTCCTCGCCGAGCACCGCCGCCACGCGCGCCTGTGCCAGCACGAAAACCTCCTCACCGGCACGCACCCGCGCGTACGTCGCCTCCGGCGCCACCGCCACGGCGACGTTCCCCGGAAGCGTCCACGGCGTCGTCGTCCACACCAGCAGGCGGTCCTCGCTGCCGGCGCTGGGCAGCGAGAGGAAAACACTGGGATCGACCACGTCGCGGTAGCCGAGCGCCACCTCGTGCGAGGAGAGCGTGGTCTCGCAGCGGGGGCAGTAGGGCACCACCTTGTGGCCCTCATAGAGCAGGCCGCGCGCTGAGATCTGCGCCAGCGCCCACCACACCGACTCGATGTAGCTCTCATCCAGCGTTCTGTACGCATGCTCCAGGTCAAGCCAGAAGCCGATCCGGTCCGTCAGGCGGTTCCACTGCTCGAGGAAGGTGAACACCGACGCGCGACACTCGGCGTTGAAGCGCTCGATGCCTATCGTCTGCTCGATCTCCGCCTTGGAGGAGATGCCCAGCTTCTGTTCGACGGCGATCTCCACCGGCAGGCCGTGGCAGTCCCAGCCGCCCTTGCGCTCGACCAGATAGCCGCGCATGGTCTGAAAGCGCGGATAGATGTCCTTGAACACGCGCGAGAGCACGTGGTGGGTGCCCGGCGGTCCGTTGGCCGTCGGCGGGCCCTCGTAGAACACCCATTGCTGCGCGCCCTGCCGGCGCCGCAGAGACTCCTCGAAGACGTCGCGCTCGCGCCAGCGCGCCAGCACCTCGAGCTCGAGCTCCGGCAGCGACCGGCGCGGATCGATCTCGCGGGCCGGCAGGAGAGGGCTTGAGCGCGCTTCGGTCACGAGGCGGCCCATTGTAGGTGCGCTGGTCGCGAGCACCCACTCGGCGCATCCGGGGATGGGCCCGGGTTATCTTGGTCGCCGTGAAAGCCCGCCGCACACCCCGGCGCCGCACCGATCGCCAGCTCTGGCGGGCGGCGCCGCCCGTGGCGGTGGCGCTGATGGCGATCCTGCTGTGCGCATGCGGCGGCCTGGCCCACGCCAGCGCCAAGCACGCCCCCGAACCCCGCTGCGGCGCGGCGGCTGCTGCCACCGCCGCAAGCACGGCGGGCTCGGTCGCCGAACGTATCTACCAGCAGGAGCTCAACAGCGCCGAGGTGATCGCCGACCGCCGTCAGGTGGAAGAAAACGGCCCCCTGCTCGATGCGCTGGCGGCTCGCGAAACCGCCGCTGTGACCGCCGCGGTGTCCAAGCTGGTCTACTCGGGCACGCACATCGTGCGCCTGCGTGTGATGGCTCAGGGACGGGTGCTGGCGGACGTGGGCGGCCCCTACATCATCGCCCCGGTCTCGGGCACGCTGCGCCTGGGCGGCAGGACGGTGGGGCGCTACGTGCTCTCGGTGCAGGACGACCTCGGCTTCGTCAAGCTCGAGACGCGCTTCATCGGCGTGCCGCTGCTGTTGCTCACGGACGAACACAGGATCCCCGTGGAAGGCACCCTCGTGCCCGGACCGGCCCAGATCCCGCCCGACGGCCCCGTGACACTCGGCGGCGTGGACTACCAGACATATTCGTTCACAGCCAGCGCCTTCCCGGAAGGAACGCTCACGGTCCGCATGCTGATTCCCTCGGCGGTCGTCTCCAGCGCCGCCAGCTGCCTGAGCATCAAGGCCACGGAGCTGCAGCGGATCTCGCGCACCTCGTGGGAGCGCTTCGCCGCGATCGGAGCGCCCGCTGCCAGCTACGTGCTCAACAACGGCGGGCTCACCGGGACGCTCACATACGTCCGCTCGGGCTCCCACCAGCTCGCCGGCACCACCACGCCGGGGCCCGCGCGGCTGCCGGTGCTGGGGGTGGTCTCCTACCGCGGCACCTCATACGAGGTTCGCTCGTTCGCCTCCACGCTCGACGGCGCGCCCGTGCGCGTCTACCTGCTGGTGCGCTGAGGAGCCGGGCGGCAGGGCGCGCCCGCGCCGGCCCCGGGCCGCCGTGCGGATGCTGCGCGCCGGGCCGGCGCCGCCGGGTTGCCCGGCGCTCCGCGCTGCGGCGGCGTGTCCTTACGATGGGAAGGTGCGGCTGCGCCTCTACCACCACAGCGATGGAGCCCGTGTGGCCTACCGCGAGTTCGGTGCGGGACCGCCGCTGGCGCTGCTGCACTCGGGGCTGCTCTCCCACAAGGAGTGGGAGCCGGTGGTGGAGCAGCTGACAGACCGCTTCCGCGTGGTGCTCCCGGACCTTCCGCTGCACGGAGACTCCGAGCACGGCTCCTCCCATCCGTACACGCTTGACTGGTTCGCCGAGGTGCTCGCCGGCTTCTCAGCCGAGGTCCTGGGCCCGCGGCCGCTGGTGGCCGGTCACGGCTACGGGGCGCAGGTGCTGCTCGAGGCGGTGGGCTCCGGGCGGATCCGCCCGGCTCGAATGGTGCTGATGTCAAATCACCTGCATTCCAAGCCCGCTCGCCGGCCGGCGCTCCTGGCAATTCGTGCGCTGGCAGCCGCCGCTGCCGTGCCCGGCCTCGACCGGCCGCTCTCCCACGCCGCGGCGGCGGCGGTCAGGCCCGAGCGCGCGGCGCGCCTGACCGTCCGCGGCAATGCCTCCGCGGAGGACCTCCTCCGCCATGCCTTCTCAGGGGTGGCGGGCAACGCGGAGCTCGCGCGCTCGTGGGCCAGGTGCGTGCGCTCGTGGCCCCACGGCGCGCAGGCGCAGCTGCTCGCGCTCTACCCGTCGCTGCAGATGCCGGTGCTGCTGCTCTGGGCCGACCGCGACCCGCTGCACCCGATCGCCCCGGCGGAGGAGGCGCTGCGCCTGCTTCCGCGCGGTCAGCTGCGGGTGCTGCAGAGCACCGGCTTCCTGATGGCCTACGACGATCCCGTGGGCCTCGGCCGGGAGCTTGTGGCCTTCTGCGGATAGCCGGGCGCGGAGTGCGGGTAGGGTTCAGGCCCCGTGCCGCATGCGATGTCGCGCACGCCCCGACGCATCCCCCTCTCTCAAAGCCACAGGAGAACACATGCCAGACGACAAGCAGCTCTGGGGCGGGGAGACCGCCAAGGCAGTCGAGAACTTCCCCATCTCCGGTGAGACCGTTCCGGTCCCGGTGATCCACTGGCTGGCTCGCATCAAGGGGGCCGCCGCCGCGGTCAACGGCGAGCTCGGGCTGCTGCCCAAGCGCTCAGCGGCGCGCATCGAGAAGGCCGCCGCGGAGATAGCTGCAGGGCGCCACGACGAGCAGTTCCCGATCGACGTGTTCCAGACGGGCTCGGGCACCTCCACCAACATGAACGCCAACGAGGTGATCGCCGGCATCGCCGGAGGCGGGATCCATCCCAACGACCACGTCAACATGGGTCAGTCCTCAAACGACGTGTTCCCCTCCGCCGTTCACCTGGCGGCGCTGGACGTGGCTCAGAACGAGCTGCTCCCCGCGCTCGCCCAGCTGGAGCGCTCCTTCGCCCGCAAGGCCAAGAGCTTCCAGAACGTCGTCAAGGCGGGACGCACGCACCTGATGGATGCGGTCCCGGTCACGCTCGGGCAGGAGTTCGCCGGCTACGCGGCGCAGATGGCCCTGGCCCAGGAGCGCGTTGCCGGCGCCCTGGTACATGTTGGGCAGATACCGCTGGGTGGCACCGCCACGGGCACCGGCCTGAACACGCATCCGCGGTTTGCCGAGAAGGTGCGAGTGCGTCTGCGCCGCGACTCCAAGCTCAAGCAGATCGCCGGCCCCGCCGACCCGTTCGAGGCGCAGGCCAACCGCGATGCGCTGGTGGAGCTCTCCGGCGCGCTGAAGGTGGTGGCGGTCTCGCTGACCAAGATCGCGGGCGATCTAGCGCTGATGGGCTCCGGTCCGCGCGCGGGCATCGGCGAGCTGTTCCTGCCGGAGCTGCAGAAGGGCTCATCGATCATGCCCGGGAAGGTCAACCCGGTGATCCCCGAGGTCGTGCTGCAGGTGGCGGCGCAGGTGATCGGCAACGACGCCGCCATCACCATCGGCGGCCTGCAGGGCCAGTTCGAGCTCAACGTGCGCATCCCGCTGATCGCACGCAACCTGCTGGCGTCCCTGAAACTGCTCGCTGCCACCGCGCGCGTGTTCTCCGAGAAGTGCGTCGATGGCATCCAGGCCAACAGGGCCGGAACCGACGCCTCGGCGGGTGCAACGCTCGCCGTGGCCACCGCCCTGAACGGGGCGATCGGCTACGACAAGGCCGCCGAGATCGTCAAGAAGGCCACCGCGTCCGGACGCCCGCTCAGGGACATCGCGCTGGAGCAGGGCGTGGACGCGAAGCTCTACGACGAGACCATCGACCTGCGGCGCATCGCGCGCGGCAACGGCTGAGAGGCCCGCGCGCGGCCGAAGCGGGCGTGCGCTCCGGCCCGCGCGGTGTGAAGCAGGCGCGCGCGCCTGCCGGCCCTGCAGCCGGGCTGCCCGCTATTCGGCGGGCAGCGCCCTGAACAGCGCGCCCACGGTGGCAGCGGCCGGCTTGGCCTGCCCTGCTCGCGTGAACAACCCCTTCTGGTTGAGACCTTCGATCAGGCGCAGATGCGCCAGCACCGCGTGGATCGAGCCGCCCTCGAAGGTGGGCGTCAGCGGATAGTCGCGCAGCAGCCACACGAACATCGCGCTCAGGCGGGGGTCCGCCTCATAGGCCCTGATGTGCGCCGCGAGCAGCCTCGACTGGAATGCGTAGCTGCCGGGCGCGCCCGGCGCGTTGAGCGTGTTGGATTCCGCGCCGAACTCGCTGATCACCAGGACCTTGCCCGCGAACGTGCGCTGCATCGCGGCCAGGCGCGCGCGTATCTGCGCCTGCAGCTGCGCGCTGTCATCGCCGGGATGGTCATACCAGCCCGAATAGTCGGTCTCGGCAACCGCGTCGGCCTGTGAGTAAAGCGCGCCGGCGTGCGTGGGCGGGTGGTCGCCCCACACGTCAACCGCCACCATCCGGGTGGGGTCGTGTTCGTGCAGCCAGCGCCCCACGCTCTGCACGTAGCTCACCTCCTGCGCGTCGCGCCCGTTGCCCGCCACCTCGTCCACGAGGTTCCACGCGAAGATCGCCGGATGCAGCTGATCGGCGATCGCCGCCGTGCGCGCCTGACGCTCCGCTTCACGCAGCAGTCGCGGCGTGGTGGAGTACCAGTTGCCCGCGCCTTCAACCGGCCCGATGCCCTGCCACACGAGGATGCCGGCGGCGTCGAGGTCTTCCAGAAGCACCGGGTCCAGCGGGTGCTGGGTGCGCATCGCGTTTGCGCCCACCTGCCTGAGCTCGGACACGATGCGCCTGTCATCCGCGGGCGTCAGCGCGTCCCCGTGTCCCGGAGCGTCCTCCATGGCCGTCGCCCCGTGCAGCGAGAGCCGGGTGCCGTTGAGGTAGACGGCGCCGCCGTGCCAGGTCAGCTGGCGCAGGCCCACGCGCGCGGAGTAGCCGCTCTCACCGGCCACCGAGATGCTCAGCTGATAGAGGTTGGGGTGGGTGGGCGACCACAGCGCCGGTTCGGCCACGCTGGCCTGCGCGGTCGCCACCGCGCTTGCCCCTCGCGCGAGCGTCACCGGGCTGAACTGCAGCGCCACCGTCTGATCGCCGTGCACAAGCGAGCCGGTCGGGGCGATCTCGCGCTGGGGCCCGTGGTTGCTCACGGTCACCCGCACGCTCACCAGCGCCTGGCCCGCGTGTGACCCGCCGCTCTCCAGGCTGGTGGCAAGCGCCGGCTGTGACAGTTCGCTGGCTCCGAGCCTGCGCACTTCCACCTCTCCGTCCAAGCCGCCCCAGTTGAACCACGTGCGGTGGAACCCTTCGCGCGCCTGGCGCGCCGGATCGCGCCAGTCCACGCGCACCACCACGGTGTGCACACCGGCCGCCAGGCTGCGGCTGCCTTCGAACGGAAGATATGAGCCCCGGTGTTCGGCCAGCAGATGCCCATCCACCCACACCTGAGCCAGGTAGTTGGCCGACTGGAAGCTCAGCGCGTACACCCCCGCCGTGGGAGCTGTGAAGGTGGTGCGGTACCAGACCACCGAGCCGTCGTAGTTGGCGGTCCCCGTCCGTCCTTTGTAGGCGTACGGCGAGACCACGTCCGGCACGCTGACCTGGCCGCCGCGGAAGCCGCCGCGCTGCCAGCCGCGCGCGAAGCCGCGGTCGAGCACGTCCACCCGCTCGATCCAGCTGGTGAGCGCCGTGCGCCCCGCGGGGCCTGCGAAGATCAGCGGGCCTCCGGGCGATCCCGGCGAGGTGATCGCCGGCTCGGCGAACGCGGGCGGCGCCGCTTCGGCCGGGGAGCCCGTGGCGCTGGGCTGGGGAGCTGTGGCCGTGACGGTCCCGCTCGGGGGAGGCACGGCGGGGCCCGCATCGGGGCTCTGCGCGACGGCCTGGGCGGTGAGGATCCCCGCCACCGCGATCAGCGCGAGGATCAGTAGCCGTCTTGCTGGCATGCAGTAGCAAACAACCCTAGCGGCCGGTTGGAGCGGCGCGCCCTCAGCGCGAGGAGCCGGCGCGTGCGAGCGCGGGCTCCTGCGGCGCTCTATCAGCCGGCGCCTGCGAGCGCGGGCTCTTCCTCGGCTGCGAGCAGCTCGCCGAGCAGCAGCAGCGCGCCGGCCTTGGACAGCGGTTCGTTGAGGTTGCCGCACTTGGGCGACTGCACGCAGGACGGGCACCCACCGGCGCAAGGGCACTCCGCGATCAGCCGCCTGGCATCCGCGCAGAGCTCCTCGAAGCGCGCGAACGCTGTGCGCGAGATGCCTATGCCGCCGGGATGCCCGTCGTAGATGAAGATCGCCGGGCAGCCGGTCTGGGGATGGTGATTGGTGGACAGCCCGCCGATGTCCCAGCGGTCGCACATGGCGATCAGCGGCAGCACCGCGATCTGCGCATGCTCGGTGGCATGCAGCGCACCGAGCAGCGCGTCGAGTGGGATCCTCTCGCCCAGCTGCGCGGCGTCGAGCTCGAACCACAGCGCCTGCGTGGCGAAGCTCACCGGCGGCAGGTCCAGCGCCTGGATGTCCACCTGCGCGTGATCGGCGAGCCGCCTGCGCTGGTAGGCCAGGACCGTGTCGGTGACGTTGACCTCGCCGACGGACAGCGTGACGCCCAGCGCGGTGCGTCGGTCGAGCAGCCTCACGATCTCGGTGTCGGTCTGCGTCTTGGGCTGCGTGTACCAGTCGCCGTCGAAGTCCGCCACCAGCGCGCGGCGTCGCTGGAGGTCCAGTTCGCGCACCTCATAGGCGCGGCCCAGATGCATGTAGATGGCGCCGTCGTGCACGGTGGCGTGCGCGCGCGCGGCCTCCGTTGTGCCGAGCAGCTCGCCCGATGAGACCTCGATGATGGCGAAGGTCTCCGGCGAGGCGGAGCGAAGCGAGAGCGCCGCGGCCGGGTACTCGCCGGGGCGGCGCAGCACATACACGCCCTCGCCGGCGCCGGGGCGCACGTCATCGCCGCTTGGGCCGGCGCCCGACGGCGGCCGGCGGCGCAGCTCGCCAGAGCTCTGCAGCAGCTCCGCGTGCGCCTCCCAGCGCGGCCCCAGGAACTCGGCGTCCGCGCCGCTCAGCGGGCCCTCGTGCGCGGCGCACAGCAGATGCCCGCGGTAGATCAGCGGGCTCTCGTGATCGAGGATCGCAGCCTCCACGGGGCGCTCGAGAAACTCCTCGGGGTGGCGGCAGAAGAACTGGTCGAGCGCGTCCTCACCCGCCACGTACACCGCCAGCCCGCGTCCTCGCCTGCCAGCGCGTCCCCACATCTGGCGCAGCGACGCAACGGTGCCGGGGAAGGTGACCACCACTGCGGCGTCCAGCTCTCCGATGTCGATGCCCAGCTCCAGCGCGTCGGTGGTGATCACGGCGCGCAGCTCGCCCGCCATCAGCCTGCCCTCGAGCTCGCGGCGCTGCTGGGGCGTGTAGCCCGCCCGATAGGGCACCACCAGATCGGCCAGGTCGGCGTGACCCCCATCGGCCAGTTCCTGGCGCACCAGCCTGCTGAGCACCTCCACGCCCTTGCGTGACTTCATGAAGCAGATCACCCTCGCGCCGTCGCGCACCAGGCGAGTGAGCAGCTCGGCGGCCTCGCCCAGCGCTGAGCGCCTGCTGCCGAGCCGCTCGTCGGTGAGCGGCGGGTTCCACATGGCGATGCGTCTGCGCGGCGCGGGCGAGCCGTCGCGGTCGATCAGCGCGATCTCGCCCAGGCCGGTGAGCCGCTCGGCCAGCTCCACGGGGTTTGCGATGGTGGCCGAGGCCAGCAGGAAGCGCGGCTCGGTGCCGTAGGCGGCGGCGATGCGCCTGAGCCTGCGCAGGACGTTGCCGACGTGAGAGCCGAACACGCCGCGGTAGACGTGCGCCTCGTCGACCACCACCACTGCCAGGTTGGCGAACAGGTCGGCCCACGCGCCATGGTTGGGCAGGATCCCGACATGCAGCATGTCCGGGTTGCTCAGCACGACGTTGGCGCTCCTGCGGATCTGAGCGCGCGCCTCCCGCGGCGTATCGCCGTCGTAGATCGCAGGACGCACGCGCCTGCTCAGGCCGAACGCGTTCAGCGCCCGCGCCTGGTCCTGGGCCAGAGCCTTGGTTGGGTAGATGTAGATCGCGCGGGCCAGCGCGTCGCGGCAGAGCACGTCGAGCGTGGGCAGGTTGAAGCAGAGTGACTTTCCCGAGGCGGTGCCGGTGGTGAAGATCGCGGGCCCTGCCCACGCTGCGCGGAGCGCCTGCTCCTGGTGGCTGTATAGGTGCTCGATGCCCGCGTGCGCCAGCGCGCGCAGAACCTCCGGGTGCAGCTCCTGGGGAGGCGCCACCAGCGTCGCTGCGCTGGGGCCTTCGCTGGCCTCGCGCACCAGCCGTCCATCGCTGCGCCCATCCTCGAGGGTCGCGGTCCACGGCTCGATTGCACGGTCTAGGGCCAAGGAGCATGTGATAGTAGAGCCGATGTCCGCAGCATCCGACCGCTCCGCGCCCGAACCCCGCTCCTTCCATCATTCGCGCTTCACCGCCGAGCGCATCGCGGCGGAGCGCAGCGTGAGCGTGACGGTGTGCCTCCCCGCGAAGGAATGCGCTGAGACGGTCGGGGAGATCGTGCGCACGCTCTGCGCTCTGCGCTCTGCGGGCGCGATCGACGAGGTGCTGCTGATCGACGCCGCCTCCCGGGACGGCACCGCGGAGCTGGCCCTCGCCGCGGGTGCCTCGGTCCGCCAGGAGGCGGAGCTGATGCCCTGGGCCGGGCCGGTGCTCGGAAAGGGCGACGCCATGTGGCGCGCGCTGTCGGTGATCGACAGCGACGTGGTGTGCTTCCTGGACGCCGATACGGAGGCCTTCGGGGCGCACTTCGCCACAGGCCTGATCGGCCCACTGGTGTGTGAGCCGGAGGTGGTGTTCGCAAAGGCGTTCTACAGGCGCCCGTTCATACACGGGGAGATGCGCATCGCAGAGGGCGGCGGCCGTGTGAACCACCTGATGGCGCGCCCTGCACTGGCGCTGTTCTATCCGCAGCTTGCGGGAGTGCGCCAGCCGCTGGCGGGTGAGGTGGCCGCGCGCAGGGATCTGCTGGAGCAGCTGGCGTTCGTGACGGGCTACGGCGTGGAGGTGGGGATGCTGATCGACGTGTGGCAGCGCGTGGGCCTGAGGGCGATCGCGCAGGTCGATCTTGACGAACACCGCAATCGCCACCAGCCGCTGGCGGAGCTGGCCCCTATGGCGGCGACGGTGCTGGCGACGATCGCAGCGCGAGCCCAGCGGGACGGGCGCCTGACGGCGGAGGTCTCAGCACCCACGGAGCGCCCGCCGCTGGCGAGCCTCGGCGAGCAGCGCACCGCCAGCGCACAGGCCGATCACCGGATGGCGCCCCGCGCATGAGGACCGCCAGGCGCTGTCTGTACCTTGACCTCGATGGCACACTGCTCGGGCGCGAAGCCTCGCTGCTGCACGACGGTGACGGCGCGGTGACGCTCGACGGCGTCAGGGCGGTGCAGGCGTGCCTGCGGGCGGGCGTGGAGGTGGTGCTGATGTCCGGCCGGCGCTCGGCGCAGGTGTCCGAGGACGCCCGCCTCCTTGGTCAGAGCTCCTACATCTTCGAGTCGGGCGCATGCGTGGTGCTGGAGGAAGAGCAGCACTGGCTGACCGATGGGCTGATGCCCGGCGAGCTGACGATCGCCGAGCAGATCGAGCGCTCGGGCGCCCCGGCGATGCTGCTCGACCGCTACCAGGGCCGCCTGGAGTACCACGAGCCATGGCACCTGGAAAGGGAGGTCTCACACCTGTTTCGCGGTCTGGTGGACGCCGGCGAGGTCGACAGGCTGCTCGCCCAGAGCGGGCATGGTCAGCTGCGGCTGGTGGACAACGGTGTGGTTCAGCGGCGCTCGCCTGCGCTCGCCGCGCTTCCGCACGTGCGCTGCTACCACCTGCTGCCGACGGGGGCCTCGAAGGTGCGCGCGGTGGCCTTCCACATGCGGGCGCGCGGCTACGCGCGCGAGGAGGTGTTCGCGGTCGGCGACTCGCGCGAGGACCTTGCGTGCGCCGCCGAGGTGGGCAGGTTATGGCTGGTCGCAAACGCCGTGCAGCGCGATCCGTCGATCGTCCCCGAGCTCTCCTCCCGGCCGAACGCCCGTGTGGCGGGGAGCGGTCACGGGGCAGGCGTGTATGAGGCGGTGGTCACCGAGCTGATGGGCGGCTCCGGCTAGCTGCCCGAGCGGGGCGGCCTCAGCCTCCGGCAGGGCCCGTCTGGAAGACCCTGCGCCACGCGCGCCTCCAGAACCCCGGTGTGGGGCGCCGCCGCCAGAGCGCGGGCGGCGGCACGGTTGCGCGCACCAGCGCCACCCACTCGTCCAGCGGCAGCTCCCCGCTGATCAGGCGGCCGAGAGCCCCTGTCACGGGCGCCGCCACGCCCGCCGCCTCCAGCGCTCGGCCCAGCAGGGGAACGGACTCCAGCGCCTCCACCGCCTGACCGATCTGGGCCGGTATCTCGGCGGCGGGCACGCCTGCCGCGAGCAGCTCGCCGGCACGGCGGTTGCGGCTCTCCCGAGCCAGCGCGGTTGCCACCAGGTCGCCTGCGCCGGCAAGCCCGATCATCGACTCGGGCCGCGCGCCCAGGCCCTCCGCGTAGCGCCACACCTCCGCGAAGATATGGCCCGCCGCGGCACCTGCGGCGTTCAGCCCCTGAGCCTCGGTCGCGCCCGCAGCAAGCGCCGCGGCGTTCTTGGCAGCGCCCGCAAGCTCGACGCCGATCGGGTCGTTGGACTGCTCGCAGACCACGCCCGCGCGCGTGAACACCTGGGCGAGCGCGCGTGCGAGCTCCTCCTCGCTGGAGGCGGCCACCAGTCCGGCACCCGCGTGAACCATCTCCTGCGCGTGTGCCGGGCCGCCCACGCAGGCCACGCGCGCCGCGCCGAAGCGCTCGCCCAGAACCACGGTGGGCGGCAGTCCCTGCGGCGGAACCAGCCCCTTGGACACCGAGACCACCGCGGTGCGCTTGCCCAGGCCGCCGGCGCTCAGCTGCCCGATCACCTCGCCGAGCCCCCGGGAGGGCACCGCCAGGAAGACGTAGTCGGCTCGCGCCACGCCGGCGGAGGCCGGCTCGATCCGAAGCTGTGCGGGCAGCTGCACGCCCGGGAGGTAGACCGTGTTCTCGCCGTCTGACTCGATCTGCTCGGCCTGCTCGCTCGTGCGTGTCTGCAGCGTCGTGCGCAGGCCGCCGCGGGCGAGCACCACCGCCAGAGCGGTGCCGAAGGAGCCTGCTCCGATCACCGTCGCGCGCCGCGGCCCCGGCGATGGCAGCGTCCGCGCTCGGGCGGCCCGGACCGCCGGGCTCGGGGTGGGCTCGGGCTCGTCCATCAGATGCGCGAGCCTAGCGGTCCGCACGTGCAGGCGGCTAGCGGTCCGCACGCACAGGCCGCGCTCGGCCCGCTCCCTCCTATCGTTGGCTGATGCCCGAGGGAGACACCATCCATTACGCCGCGATGCAGATTCGCGGCGTGCTCGCCGGTTGCGTGCCCGAGAGCATCCTCACTCCCAACCCGCGCCACCAGCTCGATCGCTGGCCGCAGCGACTCGCCGGCAGGGCGCTGCGCGCGGCCGACCCCCACGGCAAGCATCTGTTCCTGCGCTTCGAGGGAGGGCTGACGCTGCACTCGCACCTGCGGATGACCGGCTCGTGGCGGGTTGCCCGCGCCGGCGCACCCACGCGCCGCAGCCGCGGCCGGGCGTGGTTGGTGCTGGGCGCGGGGGAGTGGGAGGTGATCGAGTTCGACGGCCCTGTGCTCGAGCTGATGAGCGACGCACGCGCGCGCCGCGATCCGCGCTTCACCTCGCTTGGCCAGGACATACTCGGAGAGAGCTTCGACGAGCAGCGCTTCCTGGCGCGCCTGCGCGCCGACGCGCCGACGCGCGCGGTGGGCGACGCGCTGCTGGAGCAGCGCACCGTGGCGGGCATCGGCAACGTGTGGAAGGCGGAGAGCTGCTTCGCGGCGGCGGTGAGCCCGTGGCGGGCGCTTGCGCACGTCGGCGACGATGAGGCGCTTGCGCTGGTCAGGTTCTGCCGGGAGCGGATGGCGGTGTCCGCTCGCGAGGGCTGGAGCGCGCGCCCGCGCGAGGTCTACGGCCGGGCCGGGCGGGCGTGCACGCGCTGCGGCGGGAGCATCCGCCAGCGCGGTCAGGGCGAGAACAACCGTCTCACGTTCTGGTGCCCCGGCTGCCAGAGATGACGCGCGAGGTCAGAGCGTCGCCGCGAGCAGTCCTCCCGCGGTGAGGAGCGCGCTGTCGCTGGGAGCCTCGAGCACCTCCTGCAGGTCCAGGATGCGCCGCTCGAAGGGGCCAAGGAGGTTGGTGCGGGTCACCGCCGAGCAGGGAACTCCGCCCTGGCGCGCGCGCGTGGCCAGCTCGAAGGCAGCGCTCGAGGCGAGACCCTGCGGCTCCAGGCGCTCGGTGAGGATCACGAGCGCCCTCGCTCGGTGCAGCCGCTCCTGGAAGCGCGCCGCCGCAAGCGTCGCGTCCAGGTCCGGCGACGCCGCCGCGTGGTCGAGCTGGAGCACGTCGCACCGTGCGATGCCACCCGCGTGCAGGCCTCTGACGAGCGCCGCGGCGGCCCGCTCGGCATCGACCGATGCTCCGGGCAGCGTGACCGCCAGCAGCGGCGCGGTCTCCAGCAGCACGCGTGCTCCGGCCGTGGCGCCCACCGCCACCGCCCGCGATCCACCGCTGGTGCTGCCGGCCGCCACGATGGTGCATCCTTCCATCAATGGCTAGCTCCAAGGATGCGGCCCTCGTGAGCGTGTGCGGGCAGGAGGTTCGGGTGAGCAGCCCCGGAAAGGTCTACTTCCCCGAGCGCGGCATCACCAAGATGGACCTGGTGCAGTACTACCTCGATTGCCAGGAGGCCGCCGTGCGCCACCTGCGCGAACGCCCCACGGTGATGAAGCGGTGGGTCGACGGCGTGGAGGGCGAGCCGTTCTTCCAGAAGCGCGTACCCGACAGCGCACCCGATTGGCTGCAGACGGCGACCGTCACCTTCCCCAGCGGCCGCCATGCGCGTGAGCTGGTCGTAAACGACGCCGCGCACCTGGTGTGGGGCGTGAACCTTGGCGTGATCGACTGGAATCCCTGGCCGGTGCGCCGTGGTGACCTCGATCATCCGGATGAGCTGCGCGTGGACCTCGACCCCGGTCCCGGTGTGCCGTTCTCGGAGGTGCGCTGCGTGGCGCTCGAGGTGCGCGAGGTCCTGCAGGAGCACTCGCTGCGGGGCTATCCCAAGACCTCGGGCTCGCGGGGCATGCACATCTACGTGCGCATCGAGGCCACCGAGACCTTCGAAGAAGTCCGTCGCGCGGCGCTGGCACTGGCGCGGGAGGTCGAGCGCCGGCTGCCGGGGCGCGCCACGAGCCGCTGGTGGAAGGAGGAGCGCCAGGGCGTGTTCATCGACTACAACCAGAACGCGCGCGACCGCACCGTCGCCTCCGCCTACTCCGTGCGCGCGGTGCCCGACGCACGCGTGTCCTGTCCGCTGGAGTGGGAGGAGGTGCCCGACGTGCAGCCCGAGGAGCTTCGGCTGGACACCGTTCCCGAGCGCCTGCGCCGGCGCGGGGACCCGGCGGCCGGCATCGACGAGGCGCCCGGGCGCCTCGACGGCCTGCTGGAGCTCGCCGCGCGCGACGAGCGCGAGGGATTGGGCGACGCCCCTTGGCCGCCGCACTTCCGCAAGCGCGCCAGCGAGCCGACGCGTGTGGCGCCCAGCCGCGCCCGCGCGCGCGGCGGCGACTCCGCCGGAGCATCGTGACGCCGGCGCTCGAGCCTCCCATCAAGCCGCAGCTTGCGCTCTCGCGCAAGGAGCTCCCGACGGGGCCCGGTCACAGCTACGAGGTGAAGCTCGACGGGTTCCGCTCGCTGGCGTTCGTCGATGGAGGCGAGCTGTTCCTGCAGTCGCGCAACGGCAAGCCGCTGGGCCGCTACTTCCCGGAGCTGCGCTTCCCGCCGGGCCGCTACGTGCTGGACGGGGAGATCGTGGTGCGCGACGGCGAGGGCCGCGAGGACTTCGACGCGCTCGGACAGCGGATCCACCCGGCGGCCTCCAGGGTGCAGGCGCTCTCACGCCAGACGCCCGCGGTCTACGTGGCGTTCGATCTGCTGGCAGTCGATCAGGAGGTTCTGCTCGACGTGGCGTTCGCGCAGCGGCGCGCGGCGCTCGAGCAGCTGCTGACGGGTGCGGGCTTCGAGGCTGCGCCGGTGGAGCTGATGCAGACGGTCGCCACGGCCAAGGAGGCCGAGCGCTGGCTGCTTGGCGCCGAGGGCGCGATCGCGAAGGACAGCTCCGCGCCCTACACGCCGGGCGAGCGCAAGGGCATGGTCAAGGTCAAGCGCGTGCGCACCATCGATGCGGTGCTCGTGGGCTGGCGGCCCGGCAAGGAGCCCGGCACCGTGGGGGCGCTGATCCTGGGCCTCTACGACGGCGACTCGCTGCGCGTCGTCGGGCACTGCTCCGGGCTGAGCGCGGCGGAGAAGCGCAGGCTGGTGGGGTTCCTGGGCCCGCACGAGTCCGGTGAGCGCGGCTCCGCGGACCCGAGCCGCTGGAGCGCCGGCAAGGACCTGGAGTGGGTGGCTCTGCGCCCTGACCTGGTGGTGGAGATCGATTTCGACCATGTCAGCGCGGGGCGGATCCGCCACGGGGCCAAGCTGCGCCGCTGGCGCGATGACAAGGATCCCCGCCAGTGCACATTCGACCAGCTGTACTCCTAGCTGCAATAGCATCACGAGCATGAGCACGCATGGCACCGGCACTGTCACGGTGGCCGAGGAGGAGTACCTCCAGAGCCTGTATTGGCTGCAGGAGGCGGGGTTGCCGATGACGGGCGCGAACCTCTCGCGGGCCATGCAGCTCTCGGCGCCGACCGTGCACGAGATGGTGGGGCGCCTGGAGCGCGACGGCTACATCACGCGCGCGGGCGACCGCTCGATCTCCTTCACCGACACCGGCGCCGAGCACGCTGAGGGCATCGTTCGCCGCCACCGCCTGATCGAGCGCTTCCTGACCGACGTGCTGGGGATCCCGTGGGATGAGGTTCACGAGGAGGCCGAGCGACTGGAGCACGCCATGTCGCCCGTGCTCGAAGAGCGCATGCTCGCCGCGATCGGAACCGCCAGGACGTGCCCGCACGGCCATCCGCTGATCGCCGGAGCGCGGCTGGCGGGTGTGCCGCTCGCCGATGTGGCACCGGGGGCGAGCGTCAAGGTGCTTCGCTTCGAGAACGAGGCGGAGGATCTGCTGCGCTACCTGAAGGCCTCGGGCATCGAGCCGGGCATGGAGGGGGTCCTGGCTGAGCGCGACGAGGACCAGGTGGTGATGCGCGGACCGGGCGAGCAGCGCGTCGCGCTCACTACCAGCGTCGCGGAGACCGTCTCGGTGATCGCCGATCCCTCGCCGCCGCCGCGCACCGCACTGCCCGAGCAGCTGGTGCTCGGCCAGCGCTACGGCCGCTAGGAGCGCCCGCCGGGGCTCTTCGCGCTCGCTACAGCGAGTTGTACGCGTCGGCCAGACGCGCCACGCCGATGTCGATCTGCTCGGGCGTCACGCCGGAGTAGGCCAGGCGCAGGGTGTTCTCGCCGCCCTCCAGCAGGAAGTCCGTGCCCTTGACGAAGGACACGCCGCGCTCGGCGGCCGCGTCGAACAGGGCGGCCACGTCGGTGCCCTGCGGGAGCGTCACCCACATGAAGTAGCCGCCCTGGGGCGCCACGAACTCGGCGTCGGCCAGTTCCCTGCGGAGAGCGCTCGCAAGCGCTGCGGCACGCTCGGCGAGGGCGGCCTTGACGGTCTCGATCGAGCGGTCGATGGCGCCCGAGGCGCAGAACTCGTAGACGATCGACTGGCTGACCATGTTGGGGGAGATGTAGGTGTTGGTGGCGAGCTTGCCGACCGCCGCGATCACGTCGCGCGGCCCCACCAGGTACCCGACCCGGATGCCGGGGCACACGGTCTTGGAGAACGACGATGCGTACACCACCCGCTCGGGGTCCATCGAGAGCATCGTGGGCAACGCCTCGCCGCTGAAGCGCAGCTCCACGTAGGGGTCGTCCTCGAACACCGTGAACCCGTGGTCTGCCGCGAGCTCCAGCAGGCGGGTGCGCTTGTGATGGCTGAGCGTGTAGCCGGCGGGATTCTGGAAGTTGGGGATTATGTGCGCGAGCGTGGGCTGCGCTCCGCCGGCCAGCAGCTGCGCGAGCGCCTCGGTGTCGATGCCGTCAGGCTCGAGCTCGACCGCGTGCAGCCGGGCTCCGCGCCCTCTGAGCGAGAGCAGCGTGCGGTCGTATGTGGGTCGCTCGACGATCACCTCATCGCCGTTGCGCACCAGCAGCTCGAACAGGAAGGCGTCCGCCTGCATCGACCCGTTTGTCACCAGCACGTGCTCCGGCTCCACGCCATGGCGGTCGGCGATCCAGCTGCGCAGGCGCGGGTAGCCGACGGAGGTGCCGTACGCGGTGGTTCCCCCGGGGTCGCTGCCGAACGCCCGCACCGCGGAGTCGCGCAGCCCGTCCACGTCGATGATGTCCAGCGACGGCGCGCCGCGGGCAAATGAGATGGTGGGTCCCGAGGGGGGCACAGCGGCGTAGCTTAGGCGTCCGAGCAGCTCGTCGTAGTCAGCGGTCAATCCTCGTGCGGCGCTCTCCAGCCGCTCGCGGAACCGCAGCAGCGCTGCGGGGTCCGGCGCGCGCCGGGGCTCCGCCGCGCGCGGGGGCTCCGGCGCGCGCGGGGGCGCCGGCGATGATGCGCCGCGGATCGGCGGCGGCGCCCCGAGGTTCACGAGCGGTGTGGCGCCACGGCCGGTGGCAGGGGCCCCGCCGGAGAGCGGGGGCACGGGGGCTCGCGGGATCGGTGAGCTCGAAGGCGAGGCCGGGGGCGCCGGCGCCGCCGGCGGCGGGAGCCGCTCCACTGCCTCATCGACGATGCGCCCGGCCGGTGCGCCGGGCTGAGCCTGCCAGGGCTCAGGGGCGGGGCTCGGGGCCGACTGCACGGCCGTCTGGAAGGCCGCGGGGCCGCCCGGCGGCGCCGCGCCCGCGGCCGTCAGCTCGCTGAGCGTGCTCTGCAACTCAGACAGCTTTCGCTCGAGCTCCTCGAGCGTGCGTGCCACCTCCGGGTCCATGGGGGCAGCGTATCGGCAGCGAGCGGCCGGGGCGATCGTGCCCCGAAGGCCGTGTCAGGCGCTGGTGGCGGCGGCCCCGCCGAGGACCTCCACCGCTATGCGCGCGGCCTCGGTGGGCGTGCGACCCACACGCACGCCCCTGGCTTCCAGTGCCTGCGCCTTTGCGGCTGCCGTGCCCGCCGATCCGGAGACGATCGCGCCGGCGTGGCCCATCTGCTTGCCTGCGGGGGCCGTGAAGCCCGCGATGTATGCGACCACCGGCTTGGTCATGTGCTGCTGGATGTACTCCGCAGCCTCCTCCTCCGCCGAGCCGCCGATCTCGCCGGAGAGCACCACCAGGTCTGTCTGCGGGTCGGCCTGGAAGAGCTCGAGCACGTCCACGAAGGAGGAGCCCGGCACGGGATCGCCGCCGATGCCCACGATCGAGCTGCAGCCGAAGCCGGCCTGGGCTATCTCGTTGCCGATCTGGTAGGTCAGCGTCCCCGAGCGGGACACCACACCGACGTTGCCCTCCTTGAAGAACGAGGCGGGAATGATCCCCACGTTGGCCTTGCCGGGTGACAGGATCCCCGGGCAGTTGGGCCCGATCAGGCGGGTGCCGGGATGGTCTCGCCTGAGCGTGTTGTAGACGCGCAGCTCGTCGTGCGCGGGGATCCCCTCGGTGATGGCGATCACCAGCGCCACTCCAGCGGCGGCCGCCTCGAGGATCGCGTCGGCGGCGAAGCGCGGCGGCACGAAGATCATCGCCGTGTTGGGCTCGCAGCTGTCCATCGCCTGCGCCCACGAGTCGAAGACGGGGATGCCCTCGACGTCCTGGCCGCCCTTGCCGGGCGTGACGCCGCCGACCACGTTGGTGCCGTAGGCGCGGTTGTTGAGGGTGTGGAACGTGCCCTCGCGGCCGGTGATGCCTGCGACCGCCAGGCGGGTGTCCTGATCGACAAGCACCGCCATCAGGATCCTCCTCCGCCTGCTGCCAGCGCCACGACCTTCTCCGCGGCCTCGTTCATGGTGGCCGCCGAATGCACGTTGGGCAGGTTGGCCTCCGCGAGCAGGCGACGCCCCGCGGCGTCGTTGGTGCCGTCCAGGCGCACCACGAACGGAACTGTCGGTTTGATCTCGCCGAACGCCGCGATCAGTCCTTCGGCGACTTCGTCGCAGCGTGTGATGCCTCCGAAGATGTTGAAGAGAACCGCCGTGACGGCTGGGTTGGCGAGAATCAGATCGACCGCCTGCTTGATGGTCTCCGCGTTCGATCCGCCGCCGGCGTCGAGGAAGTTGGCCGGTGCGCCGCCGGCCTGCGCGACCACGTCGAGCGTGGACATCACCAGCCCGGCGCCGTTGCCGAGGATGCCGATGTTGCCATCGAGCTTGACGTACTGAACGCCCTCCTCCTTGGCGCGGCGCTCCAGCGGGTCTTCGTTCTCGCTGTCTGAGAGCGACTGGTTCTCCGGGTGGCGGTAGAGCGCGTTGCCGTCCAGCGACACCTTGGAGTCCAGCGCCTTGACCTCCCTCTCGGGAGTGACGATGAGCGGGTTTATCTCCGCGAGCGTTGCGTCCTCCTGCAGCCACACCTCGTACAGGGCCAGGAGCGCGTCGGCCACGCCCTCGAGGATGTCCTCGTCGGCCTGGCCCTGGCGCGCAACCTGCAGCGCCTCCTCGCGCGAGAGGCCCGCAAGCGGGTCGATGTGATGGCGGATCAGCTTCTCGGGCGTCTTCTCGGCCACCTCTTCGATGTCCACGCCGCCCTCCACGCTGAACATCAGCAGCGGCTTCTTGGCGGAGCGGTCCAGCAGGATCGACGCGTAGTACTCCGAGGCTATGTCCGAGGCGTGCTCGATCCAGACGGTGCGCACGATGTGGCCCTTGATGTCCATGCCGAGGATGTTGGAGGCGTGCAGGCGCGTCTCCTGCTCGTCGGCCGCCAGCTTCACGCCGCCCGCCTTGCCACGCCCTCCGATCAGCACCTGGGCCTTGACCACCACCGGATAGCCGACCTCCGCGGCCGCGGCGACGGCGTCCTGCACGCTGGTCACGGCCCGGCCTGAGGAGACCCTCAGCCCGTGGCGGGCGAACAGCTGCTTGCCTTGGTACTCCAGGAGGTCCATTTGCGGCGCGGGACTCTAACGCAAAGGCGCCCCGCCGCGCCCGCAGCGCCTCCGCGGGGAGGGCGCACCGGTGCCGGGGCGCTCGGCAAGTCATAATGGCGGGTCGATGGCCATTCCGAAAAACGTCACATTTGTCACGTTCGACGTGTACGGCACGCTGATCGACTGGGAATCGGGCATCTACGACGCGTTCGCTGCTGAGGCTGCGCGCGACGGAGCGGAGCTCGACCGGTCGGTGCTGATGCCGCTGTTCCACGAGATCGCACGCGAGATCGAGGGCGGCTCCTACGAGCTCTACGCCGAGGTGCTGCGTCGCACCGCGATCGAGATCGCCAAACGACTCGACTGGGCGCTTGAGCCATCCCGCTCCGGATTCCTGCCGGACTCGGTGCAGCGCTGGATGCCCTTCAAGGAGAGCAACACCCAGCTGCAGAAGCTGGCCAAGAAGTACAAACTGGGGCTGCTGTCGAACATCGACGACAAGCTGCTGGGCCAGACGCGGCGCCACATCCCGATCGACTTCGACCTCGTGGTGACCGCCCAGCAGGTGCGCTCCTACAAGCCGGAACTGCCGCATTTCACGGAGTGCGCGCGGCGCATGGGGGGCAAGCGCGGATGGGTCCACGTGGCTGCGAGCCACTACCACGACGTTGCGCCCTGCATCAAACAGAGGGTGCCCGTGATCTGGGTCAATCGCACCAAGGAGACCCTGGACTCCTCGCAGAAGAAGCCCACCGCCGAGGTGAGCAGCCTCAAAGAGGCCGCCAAGCTGCTCGGCATCACCTAGGCGGTGCGGGCCCGCGCCCTGCACGCGGACGCGCTGGTGATCACCAGCGCCGTGATGCACCTCAACTGCGTTCTGCTGCGGGGCGCGGCGGCGCCCGCTGCGCCGTCGCAGGCCGCCACCATTGAGGTGATCGAGGTGCCCGGCTCCTCAACCGCGCCGGTGGGGGAGAGCTTCCTGATCGACTGCCCCGCGCTGCCGGACGAGCTCGCGATGCTCCCGTCCCTGCTGGAGCAGGCTCGCTTCCCGCCGCTGAGCGGCCTGCTGGCGACGCACGCCGATTGGGACCATCTGCTGGGCCCGCTGGCGTTCCCAGGTGCCCCACTGGGATGCGCGGAGAGCAGCGCCCGCCGCCTGGCGGCCACGCCGGGTGAGGCGCAGCGCAGGCTGCGCGAGTTCGACGAAGGCCTCTACCTGGAGCGCGAGCGGCCGCTGGCGCTCCGGGCGCCCGAGCCCCTGCCGGTGCCGGGTCACCTGGAGATCGGGGCCAGCGAGGTCGAGCTGCATCAGGCCGAGGGTCACACGGGCGACGGCATGGCGATCTGGGCGCCCTGGGCCGGCGTGCTGGTCGCGGGCGATTACCTCTCGAGCATCGAGATCCCCACGCTGGGCCCGGGCGGCTCGACGGATAGCTACATCCTCACCCTCCAACGACTGCGTCCCCTGGTCGCGCTCGCCGCCCACGTGGTCCCGGGCCACGGGCCCGTGCTGGACTCCTCGGCAGCGCTGGAGCTGCTGGATCAGGACCTGGCCTACCTCGCCGATCTCGCCGAGAATGGTGCCCGCGCCGAATTGCCTGACGGTCGGCGCTCGCGCGAGCAGCGGCGCCTGCACGCCTGCAACGTCGCGGCGCTGTCCGCCTGAGCCAAGCGACGCCGCGCCGACGTGGCGATGGGCGTCGGTCGGCGCGCCGACTGTGGCAATGGCTCTCAGTCGCCGCGCTGACGGTTGCGATGGGCTTCAGTCGGCGGCGCTGATGGTGGCGATGGGAGCGCCGGCCTGGATCGGAGCGCCCTCGGTGATGGGCAGCTCGACGATCGTGCCGGCCTTGTGCGCGGTGATCTCGTTCTCCATCTTCATCGCCTCGATGATGCACAGCAGCTGGCCCTCCTGCACCGCGTCACCCTGTTTGACCAGCACCTTCCACATGTTGCCCTGAAGCGGCGAGGTGAGCACATCGGGGCCGCCTGCGCTGGTGGACTTGCGCTCTCCGCGCCTCGGGGGCGCCGCGGCGGCGGGGCTCGCGCCGTTGCCGCCCGGCGCAGAGCCGCCGGCGAACGGCGGTCCGACGACGCGCACGTCAAAGCGCCGGCCGGACACCTCCACCGCGTAGGTCTGCTCGACGGTTGCGTCCTCGCCGGGCTCGACCGGCGCCGCCGGGGCGTCGAATGCGAGCTGCTTCAGCCACTTCTTGTCCTCCATCAGCTCCCTGCAGGTCTCTCCGCGGGCCCACTGGTCGGTGGAGAGCAGCGCCTTGTGGAACGGGATCAGCGTCTTGAGGCCCTCGATCTCGTATTCGTCCAGAGCGCGCAGCATGCGCCTGGTGGCCTGCTCGCGGCTGCTGTCCCACACGATCAGCTTGGCCACCATCGGGTCGTACATGGGAGAGACCTCCCCGCCTTCCTCCACGCCCGAGTCGACGCGCACGCCGGGACCGGTGGGCTCCCTGTAGCGGCCGATCCTGCCCGGCGCGGGAGCGAAGTTCTTGGATGCGTCCTCAGCGTTGATGCGGCACTCGATGGCGTGCCCGCGCAGCGAGATGTCCTCCTGCCGGTAGGAGAGCTGCTCCCCGGCTGCGGCTTTGATGCCCTCCTTGACGATGTCCACGCCGGTGGTCATCTCGGTCACGCAGTGCTCCACCTGCACGCGCGTGTTCATCTCCAGGAAGAAGTACTCGGGCTCGGCGCCCTCGCGCGCTGAGAACAGCCCCTCGATCGTGCCGGCCCCGACGTAGTCGACCGCTCTTGCGGCGTCCACGCCGATCTGCCCTATGCGCGCACGCAGCTCGGGGTCCACGACCCACTCGGGCGCGGGGGACTCCTCGATCACCTTCTGGTGGCGGCGCTGGATCGAGCAGTCTCGCTCGCCGAGGTGGATCACGTTGCCATGCCGGTCTGCCAGCACCTGCACCTCCACATGACGTGGATCGTGCAGGTAGCGCTCCAGGTAGACGGTGGGGTCGGAGAAGAACTTCTCGCCTTCCCTGCTTGAGCCCTCGAAGGCGCCCTCGAGCTCCTCGGCGCTGAGCGCCACGCGGAAGCCCTTGCCGCCGCCTCCGCCGGCCGCCTTCACGGCGACGGGGAACCCGATCTGCGACTCGGCGATGGCAAGCGCGTCGGCGACCGTTGCGACCGGCTCGGTGGTGCCGGGCACGATCGGCACGCCTGCGGCCTGCATGAGCTCGCGCGCGCGGGTCTTGGATCCCATCGCATCGATTGCGCTGGCGGGAGGGCCGATGAACACGATGCCGGCCTCCTCGCACGCCCTGGCGAAGGGCGCGTTCTCCGCGAGGAAGCCGTATCCCGGGTGGATCGCCTCGGCGCCCGAGCGGCGCGCCACGTCGATGATCTTCTCCACGCTCAGGTAGTTCTCAGCGGCCGGTCCGGCACCCAGGTTGTAGGCCTCGCCGGCCCTGCGCACGTGCGGTGTGTCGCGGTCCAGCTCGGAGTACACCGCAACGCTCGCGACGCCGAGCTCGTCGAGCGCGCGCACGATGCGGACCGCGATCTCGCCGCGGTTTGCTACCAGGACCTTTGCGAACATGGGCCGCGGTAGCTTAGCGAGCGCAGTCCCAGGGGCTCGGTCAGGAGCCCGCCGCGATCATCCCGGCGCCAACGGTGCTGTTGCTGGACTCGTCGATCAGGATGAAGCTGCCGGTGCGACGGTTGGCCGTGTAGGGATCGAACGCCAGCGGCGAGCTGGTGCGAAGGCGCACCCTGCCGATGTCGTTGAGAGCCAGCTCCCCGGCGGCCTCACCCCGTTCGAGCGTGTGCACGTCCAGCACGTCCTGCACCGCGTCCACAACCGCCGTGGCGTTGCGGGTCGTGTGCTTGAGCAGGTAGCGCGAACCAACCCGCAGCGGCTCGTCGGTCATCCAGCACACGTCCGCCGACAGGTCGCGCGCCACGGTGGGCGGGCGGTCGGGATGGCAGATGAGCTCCCCGCGGGAGACGTCGAGCTCGTCCTCCAGGCGCAGCGTGAGCGACATCGGCGCCTCTGCTTCCTCCAGCTCGCCGTCGAACGTGTCGATCGATGCGATCCGCGTGCGCCCGCCGGTGGGAAGCACCAGCACCTCCTGGCCGCGGCGCAGCGCGCCGCTGGCAAGCTGGCCGGCGTAGCCGCGGTAGTCATCGGCCTCGGCGCCGGCGGGGCGGATGACCCACTGCACCGGGAAGCGCGCGGGCTTCGCGTCGGGGTGGTCGTAGGCGACCTCCACGGTCTCGAGGAAGTCGAGCAGCGCCGGCCCTTCGTGCCATGGCATGAGCGCTGAGCGCTCCACCACGTTGTCGCCCTCGAGCGCGGAGATCGGGATGTAGGAGACCGCGGGCCCGGCGCTCCCCGGCCCGGCGAGCTTCTGCGCGAAGCCGCTGAAGTCCGCCACCAGCTCCTCGTAGCGCTCCTGCGAGTAATCGACCAGGTCCATCTTGTTGATCGCCACGACCATGTGGGGTATCCCGAGCAGGGAGCTGATGAAGGCGTGGCGCTTGCTCTGCTCGAGAACACCGCGGCGTGCGTCGATCAGCACCACCGAGACGTCGGCGGTGGACGCTCCGGTGACCATGTTGCGCGTGTACTGCCTGTGGCCGGGGCAGTCCGCGATGATGAAGCGCCGGCGCGGCGTGGCGAAATAGCGGTAGGCCACGTCGATCGTGATGCCCTGCTCGCGCTCGGCGCGAAGGCCGTCGGTCAGCAGCGCCAGGTCGAGCGTGCCCTCGCCGCCGCGCCGCTCGCTGGCGAGCGCCACGTGCTCGAGCTGGTCCTCGAAGACCTGCTTGCTGTCGAACAGCAGCCTGCCTATGAGCGTGCTCTTGCCGTCGTCGACGGAGCCCGCCGTGGTGAACCGCAGCAGATCCAGCGTCACTAGAAGTAGCCGGCCTTCTTGCGG
>Ga0182012_10001123_pt1 | contig 29602 bp, 21 predicted proteins | sample 612S2SmetaG_FD_120486 | JGI IMG/M metagenome (GOLD analysis project Ga0182012, IMG submission 120486) | Permafrost microbial communities from Stordalen Mire, Sweden - 612S2S metaG | ecosystem: Environmental > Terrestrial > Soil > Wetlands > Permafrost | place: Sweden: Stordalen | collected...
CCCATTGCCTGAGTATCTCAGATTATCTTCATGAGACGCTTCCAATCGACCGTCACCGTGGAGCGATGGTTCGGCTTGACCGCGCGGTCAGAACTCCTGCGTCACCCGCATCACTTCCTCTGTCGTCGTCACCCCCAACCCAATCTTCTCCCAGCCGTCTTCCCTCAATTGCCGCATTCCATTCGCCTTCGCGGCCTTGGTGATCTGCGACGCATCCGCATTCGCCATAATCAACCGGCGGATCTGCTCATTCAACTCCATCAATTCGAAGATCCCCATGCGGCCCCGATAGCCCGTTCCATTGCACTCCGGACACCCCGCGCCCCGGAACGTCTCCACCTGCGCGCCGAACGGGCTATACTCGCGACCCACGCTCACGATGCACTTCCGGCATATGGTCCGGACCAGCCGCTGCGCCAGCACGGACACCAGTGAGCTCGTGATCAGGTAATTCTCCACTCCCATGTCTGTCAAGCGCGTAATGGCGCTCGGCGCGTCATTGGTATGCAGCGTCGAGAACACAAAATGCCCCGTCAGCGCGGCGCGAATGGCCGTATCCGCCGTCTCGCGATCGCGCACCTCGCCCACCATGATCACGTCCGGGTCTTGCCGCACAATGTGCCGCAACCCGGCCGAAAACGACAACCCGATCTGCGGATTCACGTGGATCTGGTTGATGCCGTCCATCTGATATTCCACCGGGTCTTCAATCGTAATAATCTTGCGCTCGCTCGTGTTAATACGCTTCAGCGCGGAATACAGCGTGGTCGATTTGCCGCTGCCCGTGGGGCCCGTCACCAGGAAAATTCCATGCGGGAGCGACGTGTAGTATTCCATGCGTTCCAGCATGTGATCGTCAAAACCCAGCCGGCGCAGATCGTAGAAATCGCCCGATGAACGATCCAGTAAACGCATCACCACGCTCTCGCCATAGAGCGTCGGCAAAGTGGAGACACGCAAATCTACTTCGCGCCCCACGATCTTGATCTTGATGCGCCCATCCTGCGGCAAGCGCCGCTCGGCGATATTCAGCTTGGCCATCAGCTTCAGCCTGGAAATGATGGCCGCCTTCATTTCGCGCGGCGGCGGGTCTTGATTGAACAACACTCCATCCACGCGAAACCGGATGCGGAACTCCTTCTCGAACGGTTCCAGGTGAATATCGCTCGCTCGCTTCTCAATGGCCTGTGCGATGGTCGCGTTCACTAAGCGAATCACCGGCGCCTCGCTCGCCATATCGCGAAGCTGTTCCAGATCTTCGCCGCCTTCGCCTCCCGCGAAATCCACCTCGTTGGCCAGCTTCTGCGCTTCGCCGAAATAACGGTCGATCGCGTCCAGAATCTCCTGCTCGCCGGCCAGTTCCGGAGCTACTTCCAGCCCCGTGAAACTGCGCACCGCATTGATGGTTTCGTGATCCAGAGGATCGTTCATCGCGATGTGCAGAGCGGTTCCGTCGAACGATACCGGCAGGAAGCGAAACTCGCGCATGAAGTCGGTGGCGAGGCCGTCAGTCTCGGGCAGAGCCGGGGGTTCGCCGATCACCGCCATCGGAATGCCCAGTTGTTCGGCGAGGATCGCCAGCAGATCGCGCTGGGCCAGCAAGCCCATATCGACCATGATCTTGCCCAGCCGGTCGTTCCGTTCGCGCTGCAACTCCAGCGCGCGCTCCAGATCTTCCGGCTCGATCAGCTTGCGCGAAACCAGAATTTCGCCCAGCCGGGGCGCGGCGGCGATAAACGCCACTTACTGTTCCTGCACTTTCAACAGGGCTTCCAACTGGTTCCGCGGCACGCGCCCGCTCTGCACGCTGATCAGTTGCTGCTTCTCGGCCTGGATCATGATCTCACGCGGCAGACCTGCCGTATTTTCCCACTTGTAATAGAACAGCGTCACCCCGCACACCACCTGCTCAGCAGGCCGAACGCCATCCAGCGCCGGACTCGCCGCCATCATCAGCAGAGATTGCCGCATCTTGTCCCGCAGCGCCGGCAACTCCTTCAGCTTTGTGTCGCGCACTTCCAGCATGTCTTTTTTGGAGAAATCGTTGAACGGACTCGGCACCTTGGTGGGCACGCTCACCATGGTTGTAAAAACCGCGCCATATCCATCGAGATAAACCCCCCGTGTGTTGCCCTCGATCATGAGGCGCGGATCGCTTGCGAAGAGTTTGTCTACTTGCGCTTCTAACTGCGACATGGCCAATCGGCTGATGCGCGGCGCATCAGCCAGCAGGGCGAACCCGCACAGAAACGCAATCGCCAGGATACGCTTCACTGTCCGGGCACCGGACCGCTCTCGCGGTTGCTGGCCACCATCATCACGCGCGATCGCCGGTCCATCGTATCGATGGTCTCCGCCGCCCGCTCGATCACCATCTTCTGACGAGCGTTCTCCGCCACAATCTGCTGTAATTTCACGTCGTAGCGAGCTTCGGTCGCGTTCACCGCTTTCGCGACCGCCCGATCTACAGCCGCTTGGATGGCCGCCGGATCGGCAGCCGCCGCGACCACAAGCGGGGTTCCGGTCGTAACCTCTACACGCCTCGGCTGGTAAAACGCATGCACCAAAATCGCCACCGCCAGCAGGGCCACCGACGCGGACGCCATCCGCGCACCGGACATCCAAAACGCCTGCCACCAGCGCGCCACCGGCGACGGCTCGAACACCTTATCGGAAACGAATCCGATCCGGCGCGGGAGTTCCTCTTCGGGAACGGTCGCGAGCGCCATGCCCGTCACCCGCACGCGCTCCAACTCTCCGGCGCACTCTTCGCAGCGGACCACATGCTCTTCCACGGCGCGGCGCTGCTCCTCGGGCAGCGCCTCGAAATAATAATCGCGTAAATCAAACGGCGCGCAACTCATCCAACACCCCTCGTTCTCACTGGAGCCAACTGAATCTTGAGGATTTCGAGCGCCGTGTACAGCCGCGACTTCACCGTAGAAACCGGGCAATCCAAAACCTGCGCCATCTCCTCGAACTTGAACCCCTGGTAGATCTTCAAAACAACCGCCTCGCGCTGTTCCGGAGAAAGCTTGTCGAGAGCGGCCGACGCCGCCAGACGCAGTTCCACCGGGTAAGCCTGTTCATGCGTCTGTTCGATTCCAGTCAGTTCGTCCTCAGGCTTCCGCTTACGGAACAACGAGTACGCCTCGTTGTGCGCGATGCGGAACAGCCACGGACCGAACCGCGATGGATCTTCCAGCTTGCGAATATTCTGATACGCCTTCAGAAACACGTCCTGACTCAAATCGAGAGCGTCCTCCCGGCACGCCAGCCGGTTACCGAGGATGCGCAGAAGATAGTTGTAAACACGCTTTTCCCACCGCGAAACCAGCAGGTTATAGGACTCCACGTCCCCTTTACGCGTGCGTTCAATCAGGTCGGCATCCTCAACCGCCCGAAAAATCAAGTAGTTTGCTCCTTGCCGTAAGACGCGGGTGGCGCGGGGAAAGTTGATTCAGGTCGAATAATTCCTAGTTTATATCCGAAAACGCTTAGCGTTGGTCAGGGCGTGCAGAAGCAGGCGCTTTCGGCTGGGTGCCCCCGTGCAGCAACTTCACCCGCCCCTGCCCGAATGGCGGGTTCAATTCCCGCACCTCAAAATCAACGCCCGAACCTTTCACCGTGGCGTATACATATTGGTAGAACCAGCCATCGCCGTACCCGATACCCGCCGCCCCGGCTTGCGCCAGGCTCGCACCCGAACTACCGACTTCCAGATACAGCACGCCATCCTGCATCACCGATTGATATTGATGCCCATGCCCGCTGACCACGCAACAAACCCCGTACTGTTTCACCAACTGATGCAGCCTGAAGTTCGTCACCCGCAGCTTCAGAGGAATCAGCCAAAACGGCCGGTGAAAGAACACCAGCGTGGGCGACTGCGAGCGGTGAGCCTCCAAATCCTTCTGCAGGAAATCGAGTTGATCCGCACTGAGGTCGTCGGTTCGAGAGTTATCGAGAATAATGAAATGCGCGCCGCCGGCGTCGAACGAATAAGACGTCGCGTCGCCCGTCTCCCCGGTGAACAGCCGCGCCGAAAAATCGTCCCAGACATCGTGATTGCCCGGAGTCTGGTAAATTTTGAAAGTCCGCGGCCAAACCGGCTTCAGCGCTTCCCATTCGGCCCGCGCATGTTTGTCGTCCATTCCTTCGATGGAATCGCCTACGGTAACCACAAACGCGGGGTGCGTCGACGCAATTTCTTTCCACGCCGCTTCGTAGACCTCAGGAACAGCCCGCCCTGTGCGATCGCCCAGGATGGCGAAGTGCGACTGCGCCAGAAATGCGAAAGCGAACCACGTGATCATGATTCATTCTGACAGTCGCTTTCAAAAGCTAAAGTGAATGGCCGTAAGGGACAGTACCTCCGGGCTAAGGGAAAACGAACCGCAAACACCATTGTGTTCGCCCGCGAAATACCGGAAATTAGTTGCTGTTATGAGCGAATCGTTGTCTCAACCATCCGAGCGGCGACGCCGACTGCGATTCCGACTGGAGTTCGAACTGGGTTACCGGCCGCTCGACCGCCACCGGTATATCCGCCTTGAACCCGGCAAGACTGTGAATCTGAGTAGCCATTGCGTCGCCTTCGAAACGGCTACTCAGCTACCGGTCGGAATGCGGGTGGAACTATTCCTCTCGTGGCCCGCGAAATTCAACAACGAACTCCCCTTGAAGATGGTTGCGCAAGGACGCGTGATCCGATCCACCCCATCCCAGGCGGCAGTATCCATCTTGGCACATGAGTTTCGGGTTGATCTTGACACGATCTCCTCGCGCACCGATAAGCTCCCGACCCACGGCTTCGTCAATTGACGCTGCGCCCGGCTGCGTGGGCATTCTCGTGAGCATGCTCGTGAGCGACGATCGCGTCCATCTTTTCTTCGCGGGAGCGCTCCGCGAAGGAGACGACCTTCCTCAGGAAACGCGCTCGCGGAACGTTGTCCTCAAATTGCGCCAGTTCCAGCTCATCAACAGCTTCAAGGTGGGCGATCAAGGCGTTCGCGTGATCCCGCCAGAGCGCTTCGCACGATGCGCACTCGCTCACTTCCGCGACCTTGATGAGGGGGCCATCCTGGGAGTTGGCAATCACAAAACCAGCCTAAACCACAGACAGTTTCAAATCAATCATCTGTTCTGAATTCAGAACAAAAAAGTACTTGCCATGGATGCATGACTCGCGATTCAAAATCCGTTGGTACCAGAAGGTTAAATTCGGGATTTCTAATTTCAATCGTCATAAGAAAACGAAGAATTGTGAGGTTTAACCACCATTCCATTCATTCAATCCGTAACTTCTAATCACAACTGGTTTTCTTAGATTCAGTAGGCCAGAAGGAACACAGAATTGACACCAAAAACGGTCCTGGTAGCCGACGATCATGAAGTTGTCCGAAAGGGACTCATCCAGATCCTGGCCGGGGCGCCTGAGTTCGAGGTTGTGTCGGAAGCCAGTACGGGCGTAATCGCGGTCGCCGAGGCGACTCACCTGAAGCCGGACCTGATTGTGATGGATATCATGATGCCCGAGCTCAACGGCCTCGAAGCCACCCGGCAAATTACCCGGAAGGTTCGGGGATCTCGCGTCCTGATCCTATCGATGTACCACTCCGAGCACCTGATTCGCGAAGTGCTGGTCTCGGGCGCGAGGGGCTACGTGCTGAAATCCGATGCGGGACGCGATCTGTTGACCGGGATGCTGGCCGTGTCGGAAGGGCGCACCTTCTTCGCACCGAAAGTCGCCGAAGTGGTCATGGCCGGTTTCGTGGCAAAATCCCAACCGCGAACGAGCGACCCGGAGAACGGGGCAAAGGAAAACGGGCGGCTTACGGCGCGCGAGCGCGAAATCGTGCAGTTGCTCGCGGAAGGAAACACGAACCGGGAGATCGCTTCCAGCCTCTCGATCGGCGTCAGTACAGTGGAGACGCATCGCGGCCACATCATGCAGAAGCTGAATCTCGGCTCCCTCAGCGATCTCGTCCGCTATGCCATCAGAAATGAAATTGTCGACTGCTAAGCAGTGTGTTCCATTCTGAAACCTCAATTAAAGTGCGACTTCGATGCCCCCCGCCGCACAGCCTTTACCTGGAGGTTTTCCTTTGCTCGACAGCTGGGTGGCCGCGCTTCTCGCCCCACTCGCCATCTGGGTGCTGCTGAACGCGCTCGATGACATCGTGATCGACGTCGCCTGCCTGGTCCGCTACATCCGCGGCCGCCGCGCCCCCATGCCTGCCGACAAGGACCTCCAAGCAGTCCCAGAGAAACGCACCGCGATCTTTGTTCCGCTTTGGAAGGAATACTCCGTCATCCAGAACATGGTCGAGCACAACATCGCCGCCCAAAAGTACGCCAATTACGATTTCTTCATCGGCGCGTACCCCAATGACGCGCCCACCCTGGCCGCCGTCAACGAACTGGTGCGGCGGTTCAAGACCGTCCATCTGGCCGTCTGCGCGCACCCCGGCCCCACCTCCAAAGCCGATTGCCTCAACTGGATCTATCAGCGCATGCTCCTGCATGAAGAGCAGACGGGCGCGCGCTTTGAAACCGTTCTCACGCACGACGCCGAAGACCTGGTGCACCCCGAGGCCCTGCGCTGGATCAACTATTACGCGCAGTGGTACGACATGGTGCAGATTCCCGTCCTTGCCCTCCCCACGCCCGCACTCCAGCTCACACACGGGGCTTATTGCGATGAATTCGCCGAGTTCCAGTTCAAGGACATGGCGGCCCGTGTGCTGATGGGCGGCTTCATCCCGTCGAGCGGCGTCGGCACCGGTTTCTCGCGCCAGGCCCTGGAAGCCCTGGCGCTGGCGAACGCCAATTGCATCTTCGAGCCGCGCTGCCTCACGGAAGACTACGAGAACGGATTCCGCATCAACCGCCTGGGGCTCAAACAGATTTTCGTCCCCATTCATTTCCACAACGGCAGTTTCGTGGCCACGCGCGAATATTTCCCGCGCCTTTTCTCGCGCGCCGTGCGGCAGCGCACCCGCTGGGTCACCGGAATCGCCCTGCAATCGTGGGAATTCCACGGCTGGCGCGATCTTGCCCGTCATCCTTATTGGTTCTGGCGCGATCGCAAAGGCATCCTCGCCAACTTGACCACGCCGCTCGCCAACGCCCTCTTCCTTTACGGCGCATTCACGTGGTCGGTGGCCGAGGCGCTGCACCATCCCTGGGGTCTAGCCGCCGCCGCGCACTATGCGTGGCTCCCGCCCGTGTGTGCCGCTACGTTCTCCATTCAAGGCATGCATCTCGGCATGCGCGGCTGGTGCTCCGCCAAGGTTTACGGATGGCGTTTCGCTTCCGGCGTTCCGCTCCGCATCCTGTGGGCCAACGTGATGAATTTTCTCGCCACGTTTCAAGCCATCCGGCAGTACGGCGTCGCCAAGTTACAAGGCCGCCCTCTGGTGTGGTTGAAGACCGATCATGCCTACCCCACCCGCGAGGCTCTTGTGACTCACCGCCCCAAGCTCGGGGAGGTGCTCACCGGCTCCGGATACGTCACCGCGGAAGTCCTGGCTCAGGCTCTGGCTACCCAGCCGCAAGACATGCGGATCGGGGAGTGGCTGGTACTGCAGGGCAATCTGAGCGTGGAGCATCTATATGAAGCGTTGTCGCTCGTGGAATGCGTGCCGCTGGGCAAGCCGTCACGGGAGGAGATCTATAAGCCCATCACGCGGCTGCTTCCCGCCGAGGTTTCCAGAAGCTGCTCCCTATTGCCCTTTCGCGTGGTGGCGCACCAACTCTACGTCGCTGGTACCGATATGCCGGACGACGTTATCAGAAAAAGAATTGGCGATTTCTGTGCTCTCGAAATTCGATTTCATTTGGTGACGCCGTCGGAATTCGACGAACTCAGCCGCGAATATCTCCCGGCCCAGCCGGAACCCGATGGCACTCTCTCGCGCGCGCAGACCGCATAGCCGTTTTTACTGAATCACCAATCCATTCGGCAAGACCGCTTCCTCGTTCCCCGGTGCATTCCCTGTGATCGCAAGCACGGAGACCGGCTGCTGCGTTGCCGTCCCGGAAGCCGCAAGCTCCACGTTCAGCGTGGTCGGGCTTATCACCGTCACGCTCACGACCGTAATACCCGGCATCGGCGCCAGAACCGTCGTCCCTTCGACAAAATTCGTGTTCAATCCAGTCACGTTGAACGTGCCGGTGCTCCCGACGCTCAATGTAGCGGGGCTGATCCCGGAAAGAACCGGCTCACTCGAAGGCAGCAAAGCGTTGAACCCGCCGCGCATGATAAAGATCGCCATATCCCCTCTTGTCACCGTGTCCGTTGGGCAGTATTCGGTGGCGGAGCAGCCTGAAGTGATGTTGTCTTCCCTCATCCTCTGAATCCACTCCCACCCGAACGTGTCCGGCCCCACGTCGGTGAAGTAAGGCGTTGCCGGAAAGTCGGGCGGGTTCGGTGTCCCATACCGCATACGAATGATGAAGATCGCCATCTGGTCGCGGGTGATATCGGCATCCGGACAGAAAAGTCCGGCTGAGCAGCCCCCCGTAATCCCCAGTTCAAATAGCTTCTGAATCCACGCGAACCCGAACGCGCCCACCGGAACATCCGTGAAATAGGGCGTCGGCGAGTAAGTAAAGTCATCGCCTCCAAAGACAGTCCGAACAATAAAGACGGCCATCTGCGCGCGGGTAACATCCTCCGCCGGACAATACTCATCGGGCGCGCAACCGGTGGTAATTCCGTGGGTGGAAAGTAAATCGACTGCGTCGAAATAGTAAGCGGTCGGGGGAACGTCGCTGTAAACCTGAGTGGTCAGGTCTTGAGAGACCAAAAGCGACTGGCCGCCAATCAGGATCGTGCCGGAACGTGCCGCGCCCGTCGAGTTTGGCGAAATCGCAATCGTCGTGACGTTGCCTGATGGAGGTCCCGCCGAAAGCCACGGCGCGCTCGACGACTCGCTCCATAAGCAATCCGGATTGCTCGGAGTCACTTGAACGGGAACCGTGCCGCCGCTTGCATCGAGCGTAATGCTCGCCGGCGAAAAATTATACGTGCACGCCACCGGGGCAGCGGCCAGCGAAATCAGCACGCCCGCGCTGCTTTGCCCCGCCACCGCCAGGTCGGCGCGTCCGTCCCGATTGAAATCACCCACGGCGAGCGATGTCGGAGTGATCGTTGGAGAAGGCGGAAACGGGTAGTCGTCGGCCGGCTGAAATGTGCCATCGCCTTTCCCCAGAAAGATTTCCAGACCGTTCGCGCTGATCGCGAGGTCCGCAATGCCATCGCCGTTGAAGTCCGAAACGGCGACCCCGTAGGTGGCGAAAGCGTTCCCCGCACTATAGGGCGCGGCCGTTTGGAAAGTTCCATCCCCGTTGCCCAGCAGAATCGAGAAACCGGAAGTCAGCGAAGTCACCGCTACCAGATCCAGCTTTCCGTCCGCATTGAAATCGGCCGCCGCAATTTGTTGCGCGCCGGAGCCTGTCGCCGCGAAGATGGGATTCTGAAAAGTCCCATCCCCATTTCCCAGCAGGATGGCTATCTGCGAGCTTCCCGGGTTCGACACGGCCAGGTCCACGTGGCTGTCGCCGTTGAAATCCCCCGCCACAAGCGATACCGGCATCGTGCCAGCCGCAAAGTTCTGCGCGGCTTGAAATGTCCCGTCTCCATTGCCCAGCAGGACGCTGATATCACCGCTGGTTCCGTTGGCCGCGGCGATATCGGGAATGCCGTCGCCGTTGAAATCGGCCAGCACCACCGAGTTTGGGTTCTGATCCACGGCGTAATGAACGCCCGCCTGAAAACTGGCGTTTCCGGTTCCCAGCAGCACGCTGACCGCGCCCTGGTTCGCGAGCCCAATCACCACGTCCTGCTTGCCGTCGCCATTCAGATCTCCCACCGCCAGTGAATCGCTAATCGACGGATCAGCCGATTCCGTTCCGAACGGTCCTGTCTGAATGAAAGTTCCAAAGCCTGTGCCGATCAGCAAGCTCAGTTCGTTCCCGGTACCGGTCGAGACCGCAAGATCGGGAATCCCGTCGCCATTGAAGTCATTTACGGCAATCGCCGCGGCGCTGATCGCGCTGGTTGCCTGCTGCAACCCGAATGTCCCGCCGGCTTGCGTGCCGACCGTCTCAGTAAGCCCGGCCGAGGTGCTCGGAGTCACCATGAGATTGCCATCGTAGCGCCCCACCAGCGTCTGGCTGCCTGCCGGCAGGAAAGCCGTGCTGAGAGTCGCCGTGCCATTCGTCAGTGGAGACACTCCCAGAACGCTCGCGCCGCTGAAAAACGTAACACTCCCCGTTGCGCCGTCAGTGGGAACATTTGCGGTGATCGTCACGCCGCTGCCGAACTGCGCCGGATTCGGCGCGGACGAAATCGAAATCGCCGAGGGCAGGCTCGCGACCGGCGTGCCTGGATAGAAGAGGGGGAACTCGGCCAGCCAGTGGCGCCCGGTTTGGTCTTCCAGATTGAATAGAAAATTCTGCGCGGTCGGGCTTACGCTCAGTCGCGCCGTCTCCCCAAAGCCATTCTGCGGGTCGCCCGGAAAGTAATTTGTATTCAGATCCGATGGCGGGTTGAAAAAGTTCGTGACGGTCGATGCCACCCCGGTCGCCAGGTTCAGAATCACGATCTCGTTGTCCGAATTCGGCGCGCACTGGGGGGACAAACTCGCACAATCGTCAACCGCCGCATCGGTGGACCCGGCCTGCGCGATGAACAAAAGATAGGGAATGTCGTTATAAGAGAACCACGCCGGGTATTCCGCGTACCCCTTGGAGTTGTAATTGGGGCCGGCCGTCACCAGTTCGGTCGCGGGTTGCGGCCAGATCTGCGTCCACGTGGAAGCCGGGTTGCTCTCGTTATAGGAATAGAGGCCGGACTGCGTGCGAGTTGCACCCGATCCGACGCAAGCGCTGTTCCCTCCATCAAGAGTGTTATTCCCCGGCGTCGCCACCGTGACTGAGGAGTAACTCACCTGGTCGGCTTGCGTATAAACCGTCCATTGCCCGTCCGACCCCAGGATAGCCGACGCGGGTTTATAGAATTGCTCGCAGTTGTTACTAACATTATTAGTTGGCCAGTTACCCGGCTGCAACGCACTCACTAACTGGATGTTAGTGGGGTAAAGCTGGGTGCTGAAATCGATCGTGAAATGGACAACTTGCCAGGACGCCGACGTATATCCATTCACTGCGCCGTGATTTCGATGCGCAATAAACAGATTAGTGCCAATCAGCACCGGATCGAGATAGCCGGCGTCACCCTCGATTTCAGGCGTAGTCAACGGCAACAGGAAGCGGCAATTGGCCGCAGTCATCTGGAAGTTCGGCGTGATGGGACCCTCACATGCGCCGATCCCGTAGCCCCCGCCGTCCTTTGGCGCCTGGTCCGCGAGAAGCGCGGGGGGCGTGCAATTCGGCGTCCCTGTCCCATCGATAGCGTTCGATTGCACCAGAAAAACGACGTTCTTCCCATCCGAACTCGGGTTTCCCACGCTGCAGAATGGGCTCGCAATAATGGAAGGATAGAGGCCGTTCGTAATCGTCGTCTTGGAAGGGGCCAGACTCGTCTGCAGCAATCCCATTGCATAAACGGAGCTGCCGTCGCTCCTCTCCAGCACCGGATACTCCTCGATGATTTGGCCGGTTCCCGCCCAGGTGGCCTGGCCGCCGGAGTAATCGAGGACAGTAGTAGAGGAGTAAGGAACAATTTGCGCCGGAGCCCGAACCGCAAGTAAGACCAATACGACGCCCAGACGGTTCGGGAACCCACTCGAAATCATTCTAACTAGGGTAGCAGGGAAGTTATTGGGGCCAAGCTCGCGAAATACTACTCCTCAAACCGCGAAGAGACGCTTTGCTCCGTGTGCCCGTCGTTCTCTGTGACAATCAAAGTTGTCTGCACATCGCTGCTGGTAGGCTGATACCGGTAATAGCCCCTGCTGAGCCCGCTAAGGTCCAGCAGAAGAGTTTGCACCATCCCGCTATCGTGGATGCGTAGTTCCGCGGTGCGCGCATTCAGAACCAGCGGCGACTTTGCATCCCAGTGAATCAGTACTTCTTTCCCTGTGTTAAACATCTCCAGGGCAAGGTCCGGTCCCGGAGCTTTCGCGGCTACCTGTTGATGGTTGCCGAAGAACCAGTACCCAAGCACTCCACCGAGCACGAGGCCGACAATCATGAGTAGCACAACGGTAATGAGACCGAAGCTATGTTTGCTTTGGCGGGGTTCGCGAACCGCCGGGTCGTCCACTTCATCGTACGACGGCCGCTTCGTTTTCGTGTCTGCCGCCGCGGCGCGAATTGAAACCAGCAGACGCGCCAGTTCATCCTCAATTTCTGAAGCATGCGTAAGCGGCGCCGCCGCTGGGGCGTCTGCCGGTTCCGGTTTAGGAGCGTCCGGCTTCTGCGATTCCAGCTTGGCGGCTTCCGGCTTGGGCGCGACGTACACATCGGGAGGGGCGTTCCTGCCGCGAGTGAACCCAGGGCCAGGAATGGTCTCCGCGTCGGCGGCCACAGGCGCCGGCAGGGCAGGCGGTTGCTCTTTCGCGATGGTGATTGGGGTGACCACCGGGTCTTTCACGGGGCGGGCGCTTCCCGAAAGATCGAACGAAGGGGGAATGTTCGCGTCGTGGTCCTGCGGTTCCAGAACTGCGACACCTGCGGGGGCGGGCGTAGCCTCTTCTTCGACGGCTTCCAAAACCTCCACCGGCGCAGATGGCGGATCCGGCAATGGCGGCGGTGCGCTGGCGATGGCCTCCGGTTGGGCTTGCTCGCGGGGATGCTCCGCCACTGGTTCCGGCTCCGTTTCCCAATAGCTGCGCAGCCGCGGAACATCCTGCGGAACTTCTTCATCGAGATCCCGTTCGTGGAGATCTGAGTGATGCGCCGGCTCCGCCTCAGCGACGGGCAACGCCTGAATCAGAGCGCGAGCCCGGCCCGCCGGTCGATACAAGTCTTTCGACCATGCCTTGTTTGGGGATGGCGGCTCCACGGGAGGCGTCGGCAGATAGATATCGGTCGCGAACCGCGGAAGTTCGGCCGCCGTCGGCGGCTTCACCACGGCTGGCTCGGAAAGTGGCGGCTCCGCTGTAAGTTCGTGAGATGGTGGCTCCGGAAGTGGCGGCGGCTGGAATGCCTGTTCCTGCCAGGCCCTCTCCTGGAAGGACTTTTTCAACAATCGCTCTTCGGCCGCCGTCCGGACCGGAAAATCGTCGTTTTGAAAACTGGCTTCGAAAGAGGCCGGGGCCTCATACACTGGCTCTGGTTCCGCAGCGTCGGTGTACGCGGGCTCTGGATAGTACGGTGACTCGGAAGCAAAGTGATTGAAAGGCGCGGGTTCCGGTACAGGCGCAGCTTCCTCTGCCGGCGCAGCCGCTTGAAGCGGCTCAACAGCGGGTTCGTGCACGGCTTCGGGTAAAGGTGCAGCCTCGGGTAAAGGTGTCGCTTCGAGTAACGGCGCGGCTTCGGGTAACGCCGTGGCTTCGGGCTCCGGGACAACCTCCGCCAAGGGCGCAGTTGCCGGCTCTGGCGCAGCCACAAAATCCGGTTCACTCGGCTCGGGAATACTTGGCTCGGGAATACTTGGCGCAGGAGCGCTTTGCACCGGGATACTCGGCGCAGCAACGCTCGGCGTCACAACGCTCGGCGCCACAACGGGTTCCGCGGGCCGCCGATAAGGAACCACCCGAGCATTCACGCGGCAAAACATCGCCTCTCGCAACGGCTGCCGATTCTCCGGCTTCAGCATCAGCGCCACCTGCCACGGATGCGGGAAAAATGCGCGATAGAGGTCCGCGTCATGCGACGTCATCCCCAGTTCGCTTCTGCCATGCGAAACCCAGAAACCAACCACCGCCAGCGCCGCCAGGTCTTCCTCCTGCCGCGCGCGTTCGAACAGTTGCGTCAGCCGCACGCGCTCCGCACTGGAGAGAATAAACGCGGGCCCCGCGGCGTGATCGCATTCTATGGGGCGCATCGCCGCTACTTCCACTCTTTTTGGGTTACGCCCGCTGGGAGCTACGCTTCCGAACAGGACGCCCCCAATTTCCAGGCCGCCATAAGGGAGCGACCGGAATGCCTCAAGGGCTGCCTGGCGGATCTCCACCAGTACTTCCGTCGCGAATTCAACTGTGAACGGGCTCTCCGGCGCGTCCGTAAGCTGGTACCGAGCGGCGTCGGCTGCAGCATCCATCGTAAGCATGGGCTCGGAGGGACGTGATCTCAAACTAATAGTCTAAGTAAAGTTTCGGTACTGAGATTCTCAAAAGTTACTAGTACGGCAGTTTGCCAGCCTTGCCGCATATAATGTTAAACGTGTCCAAGGGAAAAGACCTAGAGCTTCGCCTCCAACGCACCGAAGAGCAGTTGCGCCTCTTCCAGCGGGTCAGCCGGTTCATGGTCCGTGAGATGAATCTGCAGGAGGTTCTGCAGGGCATCGTCTCCCTCATCGCTGAGTTCATGGAGTGCGATTCCTGCCTCGTCTACCTGATCGACAATAACGAACTTGTGCTCTGCGCCGCCAATAATCCGCATCCCTCTACCATCGGCAAAGTGCGGCTGCGTACCACGGAAGGTCTGACGGGGTGGGTGGCGCGCGAACGCCGTATGCTCGCGATCCCGCGCGAGGCCTATAAGGACCCGCGATTCAAGTACTTCGGAGAATTAGCTGAAGACAGTTATGAAGCCTTTCTGTCCGCTCCAGTGATCGCTCGGAACCGCGTTGTAGGCGTTATCAACGTGCAGCACCGCCAGCCTCACCAGCACACGGGAAGTGAGATGGAAACGCTCACCACCATCGGAGAACAGGTGGGCTGTTCCCTGGTGCTGGCGCGCATGGAGCCCACTGCCGTCGCCGCGGCGAACCATGTGGAATTAGTCCTCAGTTCCGGTCCCATCCGGCCGCGGACCTGACGCTGTGCGGAATTCTCGAAGCGCGTTCGCACTCTCGTCTCTGGCGACCCTCGCCTGCCTCGCTTTCGCTCAGGCTCCGGTCAAACCCGCGCCTCACCGAACGTCCACGACTCGCAAATCCCCCCCAAAGAACGACCCCCAGGACAAATGGGAGGTCCAATATCTCTATGATGATCCGCAAGGTTCCCTGCGCTTAACCAATCTCCAGTTCCCCTCCGAAACCCACGGCATCGCGTCCGGCGTATTGACCACGCACCAGAAAGGCAACGTGCTGCGCCCTGAGACGGATAAAGAAACTCCCGTGGTCCTCGTCACCTCCAACGGTGGCAAGAACTGGACCCAAATCCCTGTCAAAGCCGAAGCCAACTCCCTCTATTTTCTGGACGACTCCACGGGCTGGCTGGTGGCTGACGACGGCATCTGGTTCAGCAACGAATCCGGCCGGGCCTGGAAACAGATTTCAAAACAAAAAGGCCTGCTGCAGGTCTACTTCCTCACCGAGGCGCACGGCTACGCGGTGGGTGGCGACCAGCAGGCTCTCGAATCCTTCGACGGCGGCGTTACCTGGAAAGAACTCTCAGCGGCCACCGAAGCCGGAACCACCAAGGAGTGGACCACCTTCAGCGCCGTCGCGTTCGATGATAGCGACAAGAACGGCATGATCACCGGCTTCAGCCGTCCGCCGCGCCGCGATGATGAGCCCGACGTATCCAACCCCCAGGAGGAGATCCATCGCAAGCAGGTTCCCAACGTCATGATCTTTCTTGAAACGAAGGACGGCGGCAATACCTGGAAACCGCAGAAGGCGTCACTTTTCGGGGAAGTGACCCACCTCAGCCTCACCACGCGCGGCTTCGGCCTCGGCCTCATCGAGTTCCAGCAGGAGTTCTTCTTCCCCAGCGAGGTCTACAAGATCGATCTCGAAACCGGCGGGAGCGAGCGCGTCTACCGCAACAAGGACCGCGCCATCACCGACGTGGTTTGCCTCCCCGACCAGGATTGCTTTCTGGCAGGGGTTGAGCCGCTCGGCCAGGTGCATCCCAGCGTGATCCCCGGCAAAGTGCACATCCTGCGCAGCGATGGGTTGGAGAATTGGGACGAGATGCTGGTGGATTACCGCGCGTCCGCCCGCCGCGTCTGGCTGGCCTCGCCGGGCGTCGGAATCTGGGCGGCAACCGACACCGGCATCATCTTGAAGCTCCACGAACACTAACCCCAGGGACACTAAGCCGGATTGCCGCACAGGGCTATGTAAACATATTGTTGATGCGTCTACGCCCCATTCTTATCGCCCTCATCACCCTCCTCGCAGCCGCCTCTGCTTTCGCGGCCAGTCAAGCGCCCAAGCTGCGCCTGTCCGAAGTGCAGAAAATCCACCCCACCAGTTACAGCGCCGCGCTCACGCTCGACCCACAGGAGACCACGTTCTCCGGTTCGATCGAGATCAAACTCGACATCGAGGAATCCACGGACACCATCTGGCTCAACGCCAACAAGCTCGAAATCGATTCCGCCGTCGTCCGTACCGGTGGCCAGCAGCTCTCGGCCACCATTCTCCTGGGCGGCGCCGATTTCGCGGGTTTCCATTACGATTCGGCCCTTCCCGCCGGTCCGGCCATTCTGGAGATCACCTATAGCGGCCGCATCCGCAAGGGCGTCAGCGCCGGGATCTTCAGTTCCGAGGACGCCGGCAATCACTACCTGTTTACGCAATTCGAATCCACTGACGCGCGTGATGCGTTCCCCTGCTTCGACGAACCGTCCTATAAGGTGCCCTGGTCGCTAACTCTCCATGTGCCTGCCACGATGCGCGCCGTAAGTAACACGCCCCTCCAGGACGAAATTCTCGAGAACGACAACCACACTTTTATCTTCAAGCAGACCAAACCGCTTCCGAGTTACCTGGTGGCATTTGCCGTGGGACCGTTTGAATACGTGGAAGCTGGCTTTGCCGGTAAGAACCATGTGCCCGTTCGGATCATTACCCCCAAAGGCAAAGCCGGCGAAGCCAAGTACGCGGCGGAGGTAACGGCCACCATCCTGACGCGTCTCGAAGATTATTTCGGCGTCCCCTATCCATATGAGAAGGCCGACCAACTCGCCATCCCCGTGACTTTCGGTTTCGGCGCGATGGAAAACGCCGGCTTAGTCACCTACTCCCAAAACCTGCTCCTCGCGAACCCCGCCACCGACACAGTCACTCGTCAGCGCGGCTATGCCAGCGTGGCGGCTCACGAATTAGCCCACCAATGGTGCGGCGACCTGGTCACCACCGCCTGGTGGAACGACATCTGGCTGAACGAAGCCTTCGCTACCTGGATGTCCGATAAGATCCTGGCCGAATGGCACCCGGAATGGAACACGCGCGTCAGTAATGTAAACGCCAAGCTGGGCGCGGAAGGTCAGGACAGCCTGATTTCCGCCCGTAAGATCCGGCAGGAGATTGTGACCAAGGACGATATCAGCAACGCTTTCGACGGTATTACTTATCAGAAAGGCGCGGCCGTAATCGGCATGTTCGAAAACTACATTGGCGCGGATAGCTTCCGCAAAGGCATTCAGGCTTACATGAAACAGTACGCCTTCAAGAACGCCACCGCCGGCGACTTTCTCGATACCATCAGTTCCGCCTCGAAGAAGAACGTCACCCAGGCATTCTCCACATTTCTGAATCAAGCCGGCGTTCCCCTCATTTCCATGTCGCTCGATTGCAGCAAGGGCGCCAGTGTCGTCCACCTCCAGCAGGAGAGGTACCTGCCGCTCGGGTCAAAAGGCTCGACGGAGCAGACCTGGCAGATCCCCGTTTGCATACGCTACGGCACCGGAACCACGGGCGAGAGCGAGTGTACGCTGCTTACGCAGCCTACCGCAGATTGGACCCTCAAAGCCGCCACCTGCCCGACGTGGATTGAATCCAACAACAATGCGGTCGGCTACTATCGCACCGATTATAAGAACGGCCTGCTCACCACGCTCGTCGCGAACGGCGTTGATCAGCGCCTCGATGCCGCTGAGCGTGTTGATTTCATGGGCAACGCCGAAGCCCTGCTCGGCGGCGGCAAACTCTCCGCGTCCGAGGCTCTTGGACTGGTCGATGTTTTTCACTCCGATCCGGAACGCCAGGTGGTCCAGAGCGCTCTCGGTGTGGCGCTGAACCCGCGCCGGGAATTGGTGCCTGATAGTCTGGAGCCTAATTACCAGCGCTTCCTTCTAAAGAATTTTCAAGCCCGTGCGCATGAACTCGGGTGGGTCGGAAAGCCCGGCGAATCCGATGATGTGCGCCTGCTGCGCCCCAGCCTGGTGCGCGACGTCGCCACCACGGGCGGCGACATGGAACTCGCCAATCAGGCCAAAGCACTGGCCGCCAAGTGGATGGAAAACCATAGCGCCATCGAGCCGGATATCACTCCCGCCATCCTGGGGACGGCAGCCTACTACGGCGATAAGGCCCTTTTCGATGCGTTCCTCGCGCAGTATAAAGAGTCGAAAGACCGTCAGGAGCGGCAGCGCATCCTGGGCGCGCTGGCTTCGTTCCGCGATCCGGCCGCTATCGAAGCCGGATACAACGCCGTCCTGTCGGGCGAGATCCCGTTCATTCAGGGCGCGCAACTGCTCTTCGCCGGCCAGGGTCAGGAATCCACGCGTAAAATGCCATTCGATTTTCTCAAGGCGCACTTTGACGAGATTGTCGCGAAGCGCCCGCAAGGTGGCGGATCGGACTTCGGCGCGCGCCTGCCCAGCGTGGGCCAATCCTACTGCGACACGAAATCGAAGGAAGAGCTGGAAGCATTCTTCGCGCCGCGCATCGACAAGTTCGTCGGTGGCCCGCGCTCGCTGCATCAAACGCTCGAACGCATCGACGTCTGCATCGCCGAAAAGACCTCGGAAGAAGCCAGCGTAAAGGCCTTCCTCCAAAACTACTAAGCCGCGGTCCGCGTAACTTTCTACGCCGCCGGGCGAACTTGAGTACAGAGAAACTCATGAAACTAATTGCCGCGGCGGTTCTCTCCTTCGCTCTCCTGTATCACGGCGAAAGCCGCGCTCATCCAGCGCTGCTTCGTCCAGTCCTCGTGGAACTGTTCACTTCGGAAGGCTGCTCCAGTTGTCCCCCGGCGGACGCACTGCTCGAAGAGCTGGACAAATCCCAACCCGTCCCCGGCGCCCAGATCCTCGTCCTCAGCGAACACGTTGATTACTGGAATCACATCGGCTGGCGCGATCCGTTCTCTTCACCCTTATTTACGAGTCGCCAGCGCGCTTACGCCGAACGCTTGCACGTCGAGGAAGTTTACACCCCGCAGATTGTGGTGGATGGCGCAGCGCAGTTGATTGGCAGCGACAAAGCGGCCGCGATCGAGGCGGTGAAGCAAGCGGTCCGCGCGGAAAGTCTTCCCATCTCCCTGACTCCGCTCCCTGGCGCACACGCCGTCTTGAAGGTCGAACCGCTTCCTCGATCTCTCAAGGGCGAAGCCACCGTGTTTCTCGCCACCGCCGACAAGCAGGATACTTCCGACATTCATGGCGGCGAAAATAACGGCCGCCGCCTGCATCATGTCTCCGTCTTACGCAGCCTCACCCCGGTTGGAAATATAAGTGCGGAAGAGGGGCTCACCAAGGAACTGCCGCTGGGTGAGCATCCCGAACGGATGCGGTTCATCGCTTTCGTTCAGCAGTCGAAACAAGGCCGCATTTTGGGTTCAGCTATGCTGGCTCCATGAGCTCACTGGAACTTTACGAGAAGCTCGTCGAAACGATACCCGAAATCGAACGCAAAGGGGCCGCCAACCCTTACACATCAGTGAATGGCCACATGTTCTCGCACCTCACTCCGGCCGGCACGTTCGCTCTCAGGCTTCCCAAAGAAGAGCTTGAGAAATTCCTCACAAAGTATAAGACGACACTGTTTGAGTCCTATGGCGTCGTCAAGAAAGAATGGGTCGTCGTTCCGGCGAGTCTGCTCAAAGACACCAAAACGCTCCGCGGGTACTTCCGGTTGAGCTACGAATTTGTCAAGACCCTTAAGCCCAAACCAACCACGAAGAAAGGTTGATCGAATGGAAACGATCTGGCACGATATCCTCTACGCCGCCCGCGGGTTGCGGAGGAACCCTCTCTTCGCTGCAACCGCTATCCTCACGCTCTCATTGGGTATCGGCGGTACCACCGGCATGTTCACAGTGATTCGTGCCGTGTTACTGAAGCCGCTCGAATACGCCCAGCCGGATCAGCTTGTCCTAGTCTCAGGCGGCGCCACTTCCACCCGGTTTGAGGAGATGAAGACCGGCGCACGGTCCTTCACCGAACTCGCGGCATACAGCGGTCCGGAGAGCCTCACTCTCACCGGGGGCGGGGAACCCGAGGTCCTGACCGGTTTCCGCGTCTCCGCCGATTTCCTTCATGTATTGCACATCAATCCCGTCGTGGGCCGCAGTTTCCTTCCCGCGGAAGACGCTGCGGGTGCACCCCCGGTCGTGATGATCAGCGCCCAACTTTGGAAGCGGCGCTTTGGTGAAGACCCGCATATCGCCGGCAAAACAGCCAATCTGGCCGCCACCCCGTACACCATCATCGGCGTCCTTCCGCCGCGGTTCCAGTTCCCTTCACCGGGTGTGGATGTGTGGATCACCAGGCCCTCGGAGTGGTCGATGATCTCAACCAGGTTCCGTCCGTTGAGCCCCTTTCTCACCATATTCGGCCGCATGAAACCGGGAGTAACTCTGCAACAAGCGAATGCGGAAATGGTGGTGATTCGTCACCAATACGCGCAGGCTCATCCGGCCATGCTGGATGCCAAGGCAAAGCCCAATTCACCCGAAAGCGTAACCCCCATGAAAGAGAACCTGGTCAGCAAGGTTCGCCCCATACTTTGGATGCTCTTCGGAGCAGTGAGTTTTGTGCTGATGATCGCCTGCGCCAACGTGGCCAGCCTGCTGCTTGCGCGAGCCACGTCCCGTGAGAGGGAGTTCGCCGTACGGGCGGCCCTGGGCGCAGGTCGCGCCCGTCTCATCGGGCAGCTTCTCGCTGAAAGCGTCCTGCTCTCGTCCGCCGGTGGGGTCATCGGTGTGCTGCTTGCCGCGTGGAGCCTGAAAGCGATTCCAATGCTCACAAGCTTCGATCTGCCCCGCGCCGCCGGGGTTCGCCTGGATTGGATGGTGCTCGCGTTCGCCGCCATCATCTCCCTTGGAACAGGAGTTTTGTTCGGACTCGCCCCGTCGCTCAGCGCATCGCAACCGGATCTGATCGGCGCGCTGCGCGGTACCGGCGCGGCCGCAACGAAACGGTCGCCGCGCCTGAGCGGCCGAGGCCTGTTGGTCGCAGGACAGATTGCTCTGTCCGTGGTCCTCCTCATTGGTGCGGCGCTGATGATGGAAAGTGTCGGTCGCCTGCACCGTGTGGATCTTGGATTTAATCCGGCCCAGCTTCTCACCGCGAATGTCTCGCTTCCTCCTACGCGCTACGACACCATCCAGAAGAAGGCGGCCTTCTATGGGGCGCTCCTGGAGCGCGTGAAGTCGTTGCCCGGCGTTCGTAGCGCCACGGTCGCCATGTTCCTTCCGATGATGGGCTATGCCGGAAGTCCCGTTCAAGACGCAGGTAAACCGCCCCTTCGTCTCAACGAGAAGCCCATCGCGACGGTCCTTGTGGTCATGCCGGATTATTTTCAAACGCTCCATATTCCTCTGCTTCGCGGAAGGGATTTCAACGAACGCGATAAAGACGGCTCCCCGCGCGTCGCCATCATTGATGAATCCTTCGCGCGCCGCTTCTGGCCCGGTTATCCGCACGGTGAGGACCCCATTGGCCAGCACTTGTTGGTCGGCTCAAAAGTAGAGCCGGTGGAAATCGTCGGCGTTGTGCGAAATGTACATCAGGACTTCGAAAATTCAGCCTGGCCCGAGGCGTTCTACCTTGCATTTCCCCAATATGCCCAAGCTTCCGCGACTCTCGCCATCCGCACCTCCGGCGACCCGCTTACCTTTACCGGAACTCTTCGCCGGCAGGTTTTGGCGCTTGATCCCGATCAACCTATCTCCGCAGTCAAGACCATGGATGAACTGGTGGATGAGGAGGTTGGGCAGCGCCGCCTGCTGGTGGGTCTGCTGGGATCGTTCGCCGGCGTCGCCCTCCTTTTGGCGCTGATCGGGATCTATGGCGTCATTTCCTATTCGGTGACCGAACGCTTCCACGAACTGGGCATCCGGTGGGCCTTGGGCGCCCGCCAAGCGGATGTCCTCAGACTGGTCATGGGCGAAGGCCTCGCCTTGACCCTGGCCGGAATCGCGGTTGGCATCGGCGGAGCGGTCGCGCTCACACGCGTCATGAAAAGCGTGCTGTTCGAGGTCAGCCCCACCGATCCGACCACCTTTGCCGGAATCGGGATGCTGTTCGTTCTCGTCGCCCTCGCCGCCAGTTATATCCCGGCGCGGCGGGCCACTCGAATTGATCCGATGACAACTCTGCGGGTATAAGTTAGCCGCGGAAGTAAAGGTACGAGCCAAGGATGCAAATCAGCACTAATGCCGATCCGGCAATCTCTTTCCACGTCCAACTGTCCCGCGTATTCAACTTATCCTCCGCCGTCGTGGTCGCGAAAGTCAGACTCCGCAGCCTGCCATAATCCGGCGCGGAAGTGGCGAAACTGACCCCCACCATCACCACCGCCGAAACGATCGTGATCAGCACGCTGAAGTATTGGAAGTAGATCATGTTCACGATCCACAGAAACGACCCCGGCGTGTACCCGTTCTCGAATCCCGCGAGACCCAGGGTCACCGGGGTATCGACAGCCATCCGGAAAATGCCCAGCGCGAAGCCGATAATCATTGCCCAAAGAGCGCCCGCTGCGTTCAATCGTTTGAAGAAAACACCGAAGAAAAACACGACAAAGATCGGCGGCGCCAGATACCCTTGAACCGACTGGAGATACGTATAGAGCCCGCGGGCGTTCTTGATGACGGGAATCCACGCCAGCGCAACCACCACCATCACGATCGTCGCGTAACGTCCCATTCGCACCAGTTGATGCTGCGTCGCGTCGGCCTTCCACTTCTGATAAAGGTCTACCGTGAACAGCGTCGAGCAGGCGTTGAATACCCCGGCGAGAGATCCCATCAAAGCCGAAAGCAATCCGGCGACAACGATACCCCGAATACCCGATGGCAGCAGATACTGCACCATCAGCGGGAAGACCGCGTTTGAGGCCTCCGGATTGGGCTGCCCGTTGGGTCCAATGATATGAGCCAGTTCCGCCACCTTCCCACTCTTCGCCAAAGCGAATGCGATCAGGCCGGGAATAATGAACAGGTACACAGGAAACAGCTTCAGAAAAGCCGCGAAGATACTGCCCCGGCGCGCCGCGGTCTGGTCCGGTGCGCCCAGTGCCCGCTGCACGATGTATTGATCCGTGCACCAGTACCAGAGCCCAACGATGGGCGCGCAAAACAACATCCCCAGCCAAGGGAAGTTGCCGTTAAAATACCATGCCTGCCGCACGATCTGGCCGGCGCCGTTCGTCTCCTGCACTGGCGCCCACGTCCCTTGCACTCCAGCCGGAATCAAGGGCTTCCACAGATTGAACATATCCGATCCGGCGAGCACCCTCAGTTCATGCCAACCCCCCAGCTTATGCAGCCCGTAAGTGGTCAACAAAGCCGAACCGACGATCAGCACCACCACCTGCACGGCGTCGTTATAAGCCACCGCCCGCATGCCGCCGAGGGTCGTGTACAACCCGGTGAGCACGATCACCAGAACGGAGCCAATCCAGAAGCTGTCGATCGTAACGCTCCCAATCGACAAACTCATCTGGGGAAACAATGCTCCAAAAACGACTCCTCCGGCGAAGATTCCAACCGCGATCTTCGAGATGATGAACATGATGATCGAAACGATTGAGAGGACATACCTCGACTGCACGCTGAACCGCCGCTCCAGAAACTCTGGCATCGTAAATACCTGGGAACGCATGTAGAATGGCACAAAAACCCAGCCGAGCACCAACAGACACCACGCATGCAGTTCATAGTGCGCCATGGCCACGCCGCTGGTAGCGCCGGAGCCGGCCAATCCCACGATGTGCTCCGAACCGATGTTCGACGCGAAAATGGACGCGCCGATGATCCACCACCCCAGGTTGCGGCCAGCCAGGAAGTAATCCGTGGCCGAATCCTTCCCCTTCTTCACTACATACCAGCCCACCGTTGCCAGGGCTCCGAAGTACAGCGCGATCATTAGCCAGTCGAGTGCGGTGATATGCGTCGTGGCTGTCGTTTGAGTCAGCATCAGGGCTGGATCCTCTTTCGTTCGCAGATGCGATCCGTTTATTATCTACGAAGTCTTCTGTGAAGATAGCTGCCGTCAGAAAAAACGAACCGTTCCGGGCCGCCATCCGTCTTGTGTAACGATGCTAATTATGCAAGCAAGAAACCTCGTGCGCGCGTCAGCGTTACCACTGCTGACCGTTGCAGCTATCTTTATCACATGTTCCGGCGCAGCCGGCGCCGAGCCGCCCAAGCTGAGGCTCTCGGAAGTCGAAGACATCATGCCGCTCAGCTACCGCGCTGACCTGGCCCTCGACCCCGAAAAGGACGATTTCCAAGGATCCATCGCTATTGAACTCGACATCCGGAAGGCCACCGATACCATCTGGCTCGATCAGGAGAAGATCACCATCGACACCGCTTCCTTAACCGCGGGCGGCAAAACATGGACGGCGAAATCCATCCCCGGCGGCGACGACTACGTGGGTTTACAGTTCGATGCGCCTGTTCCCGTAGGAAAGGCCGAACTCAAGATCGCCTACAAGGGCGTTGTGATCACCAAGAACAGCACCGCTATCTTCCGCCAAAAAGATCTGAATGACTGGTACATCTTCTCGCAGTTCGAATCCACCGACGCCCGTGGCGCGTTCCCGTGCTTCGATGAGCCCGAGTACAAGACCCCGTGGCAACTAACGCTGCACGTTCCCGTGAAGAATACAGCCATCAGCAACACCAATATCGCCTCCGAGAAAACTGTACGTGCAACCAAGACATACGTCTTCCATCAGACCAAGCCGCTGCCCAGCTATCTGGTGGCGTTTGCGGTGGGCCCGTTTGAGTATGTGCCGGCCGGCAAGACCGCTCTGACCGGCGCTCCCGTCCGCATCGTGGTTCCCAAGGGCCACGCGCGTGAAGCCAAGTACGCCGCGGAAGTGACCGCCGGAATCATCAACCACCACGAGAAATACTTCGGCATTCCTTACCCCTATGAAAAAGCCGACCAGGTGGCCGTTCCCGATACCTCCGGTTGGGGAGCAATGGAAAATCCGGGTATGGTTACTTATTCCCAGAACATCATCCTGGCCAAGCCGGAAAACGATTCCATCAACCGGCAGCGCGGTTACTTCGTCGACGCGGCGCACGAGCTGGCGCATCAATGGTTCGGTGATCTTGTCACCACCGCATGGTGGAACGACATCTGGCTGAACGAAGCGTTCGCCACCTGGTTCGAGCAGAAGTCTACTGCCGAAATGCATCCCGAATGGAAGACTGTGATCGGAGACGTCGATGCCAAGCTGGGCGCCGAGGGCGAAGATAGCCTTATTACAGCTCGTAAGATCCGGCAGCCTATTGAGACCAAAGACGACATCAACAACGCTTTTGACAGCATTACATATCAAAAAGGCGCCGCAGTAATCGGGATGTTCGAGAGCTGGATGACACCGGCTTCGTTCCAGAAAGGCGTGCAGGCTTACCTCAAACAGTACTCCTGGAAGGCCACCACGGCTCCCGAGTTCCTGGACTCGGTCAGTTCCGCCAGCCACAAGAACATTACCAAGCCATTCTCAACGTTCTTGAATCAATCGGGAGTTCCTTTGGTTTCGGTAACACTCAAGTGCGACCAGGGTTCGCCTACTTTGCATCTGGAACAGCAACGCTTCCTGCCACTGGGCTCGAAGGGCTCCGCGGACCAGGTCTGGAGTATTCCGGTTTGCGTGCGCTATGCGGATGGAAGCGGCACGGGAAAAGAATGCACGCTTCTGACCGAAGCTGCGGCCGATTTCAGGCTGAAGGCGAAAAGCTGCCCGGCGTGGGTGCAGGCCAATGACGACGCTGAGGGCTACTACCGCGTGTTCTACCAGGGGGATCTGCTTTCTAAGCTGACGGACGGAGATGTCGAACATCGCTTGACCGCGCCTGAGCGCGTGGATCTGATGGGCAACGCTCAGTCGCTCGCGGAAGCCGGAAAGTTGTCCGCCGCGGATGCTCTGCATCTGGTGGATGTTTTCCACGCCGACCCGGAACGGGAGGTGCTTGAAAATGCTGTTGGTCTGGCGCTCAACCCCCGAGCCTACCTGGTGCCGGAAAATCTCGAGGACAACTATCGCCGTTTTCTGCTCAAGAATTTCCAGACCCGCGCACATGAGCTCGGGTGGACGCCGAAGGCCGGGGAATCCGATGAGGTTCGCCTCCTGCGCCCCCGGTTGGTGCGCGTGGTGGCCACTTACGGGGGCGATCTGGAATTGGCGAAGGAAGGCCAGACCCTCGCCGAGAAGTGGTTCCAGGATCATAGCGCGATTAATCCCAATATGATCAACGCGGTGCTCGGCACTGCCGCCTACTATGGCGACAAGGCGCTGTTCGATCGCTTCCTGGCCGAGTTCAAGAACACTAAGGACAAACAGACCAGGGGACGTTTGGTCAATGCAATGGGTTCGTTCCGCGACAAGGCCGCTATTGAAGAGGGCATGAATGTGCTTGTGTCCGGCGAGGTACCTTTCATGGAAGGCGCGTTCCTGCTCTTTAACGGGCAGCAGAACGCCGGCACCCGCAAGATGCCGTTCGACTTCCTGCAAGCGCATTGGGACAAGGTCATCTCGCTGATGCCCAGCGGCGGCGGTTTCGACTTTGGTTCAGTCCTGCCTCAAGTCGGTGGTTCTTACTGCGACGCCGCATCGCGCCAGCAGCTTGCCGATTATTTCCAGCCTCGCGTGGATAAGTTCGTTGGCGCGCCGCGCGCGCTCAGCCAGGTCCTCGAAGGGATCGACGTCTGTATCGCTACGGTCGCGGCGCAGCGTCCCAGCGTTGAGTCCTTTCTGCAGAATTACTAATCCTGGTCCTGCTCTATCTTCAAAGGCCGCCGCTCAAGTAGCCTCGGCCTTTTTCTATTCGGAGAAGTATTCGGCTTCCCTGGCACTGTTCTTGAGTCTGCCGCAGGGACGAAAGGATAGGTTTTCGTGGCGGAGCACTTGAGATTCAAAACGAAAAAGCTCCCAGGAAGAGGGGGATTTCGTCCAATCTGTGAAGCAGAAAGGGGTGTTACTTTGTGACACTTCGTTTGAAGATTGTGTGGCTACGCTCTTTAATACAGATCAGCCAGTCGAGATCGTCTTCCGCCTGAAAAAGTAGAAGATAATCTTGGGATTGGGATGCCACCAGCATCCCAATCCCTTCAGACATCATATCGCGTTTTCACAGCCCGAAATTCTTCAAGTTTCGCGCGAGAAGCGGATTCCCGGCTGCGCCCGATTGCGCGCGGCGCGAGTGATCGTTGGGCCAGCGCCCGGGCTGCGTTCCGCTCTCCATCAAGGAAGCGGCGAATTCCATGGAAGCGGTGTCGCCCGCGCCGGACCGAATGGCTTCGGACACCCACACCCGGCCGTCGATCCCAGCCGCCAGCAGCGGCTTGTTCGCCAGATGCGCCTGTTTGAATGTTTCAACCAGATAACCCGCGTCGAACAGAGAGAGCTTGTCCCCGGCTCTTGACCGCGCAAGAAGGCGCGCCAGAAGTTCATAACCCTCGGCGGGGCTTTCCGTCGAGTAGAGGGCCGCCCTCCGCAGGGTTTCCATGCGGACCAGAACGGGTGCTTGCGGCGTGAGGATGGCGAGCGTGTCGGCTGGCAGATGCGCCCGGTCATAGTTCGGGTCGGGGCGGTCCCATCCATCGCCCCAGGGGAGCGACTGGGTTCCGCTGATATCAAAAGGGTGGCAAACCAGCGGTGGACCGGCTAGTGCGTAAGTGGAAAGCGCGCCCGTAAGCAGGATCGCGCGGAAAAGGTTGCCTTTGGTAAATGCGAGTTGCATTTTGTGGTTCTCCTGAATCGAATTTCGCGCGCTAGAGGCTTTCGGCGGCAGTGTCATGGGGTGGTGTAACCGTAGGCCACGTTTGTTACAGCCGGTGAATGGGGAATAAGATAGGGTCTGACGTGTCTCCGGAACTCGTGCGTGCGGAACTCGAGAAGGTCCTGTCGAGCGCGATGTTTGCGAACGCGACGCGGTTGAGCCGTTTTCTGCGTTTTGTGGTGGAACAGACGCTGGCTGGTTCCGCGGCGCAGATCAAGGAGTACCCGATCGGCGTCGAGGTGTTCGACCGCGGCGAAGTTTTCGATCCGAGGGTCGATCCGGTGGTGCGCGTGGAGGCACGCCGGCTGCGGGCGAAGCTGGCGGAATATTACGAGACCGACGGCCACAACGACGAGGTCAAGATCGCGCTCCCAAAGGGTAGTTACGTTCCCGTTTTTGAACAAACGGAGCCGGCGGTCGAAACGAGAGAGCGACGTAAATTCCCACGGTGGGCCCTCCCAGCGGTGATCGTGGTGGTCGCGGCCGCGGCGATTTATCTCACTGCAAGCCAGCGCCGCGAACCGATCGTGGCCGTCGTGCCGACTACCGGTCTGGACGAGCCGGAGGCCGCGATCCGTTTCGGCCGAGCGGTCTCGGAGGAATTAACCGCGCAATTTGCCAGAAGCGGAAGAGTACGGGCTGTCGCTTGGCCCGCAGTCATGGCCTACCAGGCGCAACGAGGGACCGTTTCCTGGACCCAATTTGCCAGGGAGATGCACGCGGAATACCTGCTGGTCGTCTCCGTGCGTGCCGAAGGCGACCACGCCAGAATTTTGGTGCACCTGATTGTTCCGGCGAAAAACTCAAAGATCTGGGCGGCCGACTATGACCGGCAGATTACTGCGGACGCGTTGTCGACAGAAAGTGAACTGGCCCGCCAGATAGAGGAAGAGGTTCTGGGAAGGCTGGAGCGGGGCAAGTAACGATTTACAATCGACTTTAATCCTCGATTTCGCGTCTAACTTCTTAAGCATAAAGTGGCAACCACCTTCTTTTTTCGCGCCGTCGCCTCAGACGGCAAGCTGCGCACCGGCTCGATCACCGGGGAAACCGACCAGGTGGTGACGCGGGAACTGCGCCGGCAGGGCCTTACTCCGCTTTACGTGGGCGCACAGGCCAATAAGAATGGGCTGAACTTCAAACTACCGTCATTCGGCGGCAGCTCGAAAAAGGACGTGCTTTACTTCACGCAGGAGCTTTCGACGCTGCTCACGTCGGGCGTCCCGGTGGATCGGGCGCTTGCTATCGCCGGAGAACTCACCGAACGCACCAACTTCCGCGGCGTCATTCAAGACGTGCTGCGGGTGCTGAAGGGCGGCCGGTCACTAGCGGATTCGCTGGCCATGCACCCGGCGCACTTCTCGGATCTCTACGTGAACATGGTGCGCGCGGGCGAAGCATCCGGAAGTCTTGCTACCGTTTTCGACCGGCTTGCGGATTTCGAAAGGTCGCGTGACGATCTGCGCGGCTATATCATCTCTTCGATGGTTTACCCGGTGCTGCTGGTGCTGGTCGGCCTGGCCGCCGTGCTGGTGCTGATCACGTTTGTGGTGCCGCGTTTTGCGTCCGTCTTCGAAGACTCGCACATGCAGATCCCGGTGCCG
>Ga0182012_10001127_pt1 | contig 29588 bp, 25 predicted proteins | sample 612S2SmetaG_FD_120486 | JGI IMG/M metagenome (GOLD analysis project Ga0182012, IMG submission 120486) | Permafrost microbial communities from Stordalen Mire, Sweden - 612S2S metaG | ecosystem: Environmental > Terrestrial > Soil > Wetlands > Permafrost | place: Sweden: Stordalen | collected...
CATGCGCGTGTGATTGCCGCGGAGTCGCCTGAGTTCAGTGCGGTAAACGTGGAACCCACGCTGGAGGACGCGTACCTGTGGGCTCTCCAGTAATTGCGATTGCGCTCGCCGACATTCAAGACCGCGTTCGACGCTATAGCTTCCTCATCACCTTCCTGTTCTCCATCTTTCTTGGATACGGCGCGGGCACCGGCGCCATCGCGATGCGAGTCAGCAATTCGCGCGGACTCTATAGTCCGGCGTGGATTGGCACGTCTGTCGCGCTGATCGCCGGATGCTTCATTTCGCTCGCGGGATACTATGTGGTCAAGAATTCCGTGGAGCGCGACAGAGCCACGGGCGTAGGGCAAATTCTGGCGGCGAGTCCGATGTCCAGGATCACTTATGCGTGCGGCAAGTGGATCAGTAACATGGCCGTCCTGTTGACTCAACTCGGCGTACTGGCCGTTGGCGCGGTGGTGATGTTCTGGCTTGCGGGCGAAGAGCCGCACCTGAATCTTTGGCAGTTGCTTTCTCCATTTCTCCTATTGGCTGCGCCCATGCTCGCCCTTACCGCGGCGTGCGCCGCCGCGTTTGAAATGCTACCCGGCTTGAGGGGTGGCTTTGGTAACGTGACGTGGTTTTTCCTCTTCACCTTTCTGGTGTCTCTGCCAGCCGTCACGAAAGTCGCGCAAATAGACCCGATGGGCTTCCAGACCGTTATGAACAGTCTGAAGCCGGCGGCGCAACGCGCGATCCCCGACTATTCGGAATCCTTCTCTCTGGGGATAAACGATGCGTCGCTCAAAGTGGTTCCTGGGCTGCGATGGCAGGGCATCGCATGGCTGGTGGTCGCACAACTGGCCGCTCCGCTAGCGGTCGCTCGCGGCCCGTTGCTGGCAATCGCCTGGATTTGGCCGGTCCTGATCTGGTCCGCGATGGTCGTTCGCGAAGTGCGCTACGGAACCCGGCATCTCATTGCTTGTTCGCCCCACAGCTTGTGGCATCAGTTTCCATCGTGCTGGCTCTAGGAGTCTGGACGCGATCGAGCCGTGCATTTGAAGCAGTCTTTACGGTGCTGTGGTACGTGGGCCCAATGAACCATACGCGTGGCCTGGATTTCACCGGGAGCGCCAACGGGAGTAACACCCTGCAATTCGCCGCGCTCTACCTGGTGATGGCGGCCGCCCTGTTCGCCGTCGCCGTTTTCGGGAGAGGGAAGTCGCTCTCCGAATCGTAGCGTGGAACTCGGAACAACTGGGCGCTCGATGGTGTCTACCGCAGTGAAACCAAAAACGCGCACAATCGAGCGCGGCCGGCCCTCTCTTTTGTGGCGAGAAAGAAGCACTCGCCATGTTCGAACAGACATTTACCGCCACGCAGAAAACGAGGCGTGAGCAGACCATCGCCCTCGCTGTGCTTGCCCAAACCGCCCTGGTAACGGGGTTGGGGTTGCTGCCGCTGCTACGGGTCGAACCCCTGGGGCAGATGAAGGAATTCGTCGTATTGCCTCCGGCGCAGAGAACGCCTCCGCCGGACAATGCCACGCCGCCGAAACCGAGACAAAATAGTGGGCCGAAGGCGTTCTCGTTTCCATTGGCGCAGCCCGTCAGCACCGGGAGATCCCTCAGTGTTGCTCTTGAGGAAATGGGCCCTCCCGGCCCTCTGACGACGAACTCAGCCGGGTATGAGGGCATCCCCTTTTCTATGCCGGGCGGTGAGATTCGTGTCGTTCCGCCGACGCGGCCGGCGCCTCTCGTGAAGCCAGCGCCGGTTCGGCTAACCAGCACAATCGCGGAGTCGCAATTGATCTATGGACCAAAGCCGGCTTACCCGCGCCTCGCTGCCGTCTCCCGTTCCGAAGGTACAGTGAAGCTACAAGCGATCATCAGCCGCGAGGGGAAGATTGAGAACCTGCACCTGGTAAGTGGGCCGGCGCTATTGGTGGGCGCGGCGATGGAGGCGGTTCAGACGTGGCGCTATCGGCCCCTGCTGCTGAATGGGGAGCCGGTGGAAGTGATCACGGAGATTGATGTCATCTTCACTTTGCAGCGGTAACTACTCACTCGGCACAGGCTGAAGTTCGACCTGCTGCTCTTGCCCTTCAGCGAAGCTGGCGCTCTTTCCATGATCCTCGAAGGGTTTGAAGAAGTCAGGATCGCGAAGGAAATCGACCTCCGCATCTCCGGGGAATGCGTATAAGTGGTAGTCGCCCGGCGCGGTGCCCGTAACCTTGCAGGTTCCTTCGGCATCGGCTTTGCAATCGGCGTAAAGCGCGAACTGGCGCTTCCTGGCCCCATCTGGCACCAGCACCACGTGGGATCCGGGAACGATCGAACCTTGATCGTCTTTCACGCTACAAGCGGCACATGCACGCCGTCCGCGAGTGCGTCCGTGTTTCCCATACGAATGGAGCCGATATATAGGTCGTCGGAGGCGGCGTTCGACTTGATCAAGAGGTCGTAGTCGCCCGCGGAGACGTTTTTGATGTTGAACGTAGCGTCCGGGAGGACTTGTGCGAAGCCGCCAGCCTGCATATTATCGCCCGGTGTACGGCACCCAAGCGCGACGATGACGCCTGCCGGCAGTTTGCGACCCTCCGGAGTGATGAAGCGGCCGGCGATGGTTTGGGATGGACTCACGGTGATTTGGACATCGTCGAGGTCTGTATCTCCCACATCAAGCGTGCGGCTCGCAGTGAGCCTGTTTTCCGCACCCAACATGACGCCAATGGCGTTCAACATGTACTTCCCCGGAAGCACCTCTGGGAATTCAAATTCTCCCTCCGCGGTCTTCACCATACTGGTGCGCAGAGATGTAGCCGGCCCGCCAATTGCCTGGATCGTCAGGACACCCATTGATCCGGACAGCCCCGTGACGTGGCCGCGCACCCTTACCGCATGAGTGCGGATCATTTGAACGTCGATGCCATGGGTCTCTAACCTCGGCGTCACATTCACCGTGACAGGGTAGTAAGTGACTGGATATGCATCTGTGACAACGCGGCCATCGGCGCCGGCAGGCCGCTGCATGCGCACTTGCCTCTGGCCGCGCTCCCGCTCATAGGAAACAGCGATCTTGTATTCCCCCGGCGCAATACCAGATGCGCGGTATTCCCCAAGGTCGTTGGTGGCGGCAACGTATCCCGGCGACCCATTTACGTCAGAGTTGGTTTCTCCGGCTTTCACAACCAATACCCTGCGTTCGCTCTCGCGCGTTGCCACATACCCGTCGCGCTCGACCGTCACCTGGTAAGTCCCAGGATCAATATCGCGGAGTGTGAATTTACCTAACGCATCCGTGCTCGCGCCGGTGCCTTCTTCCTGCTCGTGCCGGATGATTACGACCGCTTTCCTTAGTGGCGCGCCGGACTTGTTCTCGACCACAGTTCCGGTTACTATCCCATGTTTCATATCATTTGAGGTGTCAGTTTGTCCGAAAAGTAAGCGAGCCACAAGAAGCACCGGGATCAGCGACCAAGTTTTGACTCCGAGTGACATAGAGCTGGGATAGCGCCTGGGATGACACGCATCAGTGGAGAAACTATGGCCGCCACTATTGAGTCGGCGCTGCTAACCCACTCAGCCCTCTGGACTCTTGATCGCAGGCTTGACCAGACCGCCGCCTGAGCCGGATTCCAATTCGAGAAGCGCCTCCACTTCCTCTTCACTCAGACTTTCCACTTCCGCGAGTAATGCGGCGTACCCGGCGCCATCAACCTGTCCGAACTCAAAGATCTCAATGGACCGCGCCAGTTCGGCGACGGTAAGCGCGCCGGTGTAAACGGCTTCCAAAGGAAGATCTATCGCCAGCTCTTTCTGGAGACGCGAGACAAGCTGAACGGCGAGAAGAGAATGCCCACCTAAGTCGAAGAAGTTATCGTCCGCGCCGATATCCGGTACGCCCAGTAGTTCAGTCCACAGCGCGGAAAGACGCCGCTCCAGATCCGTCCGGGGCGCTTGATAGGTCAGCCTCGCCGGCGCCCGGCCGGCCTTCTCAGCATTTACCGCGGCGATCAGATCCGATGGAAGGCGAAGTTCCGCAATGCGCTGGTAGTTGGCTGCGCGATCCGGGGACAGGGCAGGCGGCCTTGCGGCAACGGATTTCGGAATGCCGCCCGACGGCCGGTATTCGAGGCGCGCCAGTTCATCGGCTGGAAAAACGAACGGCCCGTCGCCATCCGCGACAGACACCAGAAACTCGTGAGCGGGAATGTTCCTGGCAGTACTTTCAAATTCAACTTCCACCGACGCGAGGCCGCGTTCCAGAGCCATCTCTCCCACCCGGCGCAGCATGCGGTGTTCCACGCCGCGGCCAAGCGCACGGCAACTCAGCAGGAAGCTCTCGACCACCAATTCGCCGGCGCGCTCGATGAGGAACACCACGCCGACTAATCCATAATCGCCAAGCCTGTCGCGCACCTTCACCTGGAGGCCCGCACCCCCGCACAGAAACGTCCGTACCTCATCCGCGGAACGTCTGCGCGTCGTCGTATTCATCTGATTGGTGCGCGCGGTCAGTTGCGCAACGCGAGCAATTTGCGCCTCCTCAATGGCCGTGAAGGTCACCTTCAACTCAAGCCCCGAAAGGAATTCTTCGAGGCTCCGCGCCTGCCGTGCTTCGCCCGCGCGGATGGCTTCAATGGAGTAGGATTCCGCGCGCGCCAGGTCTTCGGGAGTCAATGTACGCGGCACATCGAAGGCCCAAACGTGATCCAGAAACGTGGGTATCTGAGAGTCGTCCGCCGGCAGGCCAATGGCGACCACACTGGGAAGCGCGGCCGCAACTTCTCCCACTTCCCGGGCATCGTTGTCGACAAACGCGATGCTATCAAGACCGAGATTCAGAGCGGCCGCGATGGATTCCAGGCTCCTGGCCTTGGGGTCCCAGTGAATCTGTTTCGCCGCGAAATCCTGGAAACGAAGCGGGAATTCGGGATGCTGGCGGAAGGTTTCCGCCACCTCCGCTTCATTATTCTTGCTCGCGATGGCCAACAAGCGCCCGCTCGAGCGCTGCCCCTGCATGAACTGCTGGAGCGCGCGGCGTGGCGGGTCGAGAGTAACGCCTTGCGGTCCGTCCTCACCGCAGACGCCGCGCCACAGCGTATCGTCACAATCCAGCGCGATCACCTTGCAGGCGGACCGGTGCATGGCGCGCGCGAGTTGAGCGGCAACCGCCCCGAAATACTCGGGTGTATAAGAGATTGCGCCTAACTCCTGCGCGCGTGGGTCGAGAGGCTCCCGCACGGGATAGAGCCGGTCGAGTTCATTTCCCGAGAGCACCGTCACGCGGGATTCGGACGCAAGGTGCGCACGAATGGCGTCTTCTATCTCCGCGGAATGCGGAGCGCAAATTTGCAGAAGCACATCGCCAGGCGACGCCTTCAGCGCGTCAACGAACGAAACGATGGATCCCCGAATATCATCGGCGCGGGCCAGTACGATATGAGTTGCATCCGGATGGCGAGCGAACAATCCATGCGGATCGAGCAGCGTCTGAAACACCTGAGCGAAGGGCGCAAACGCCACATCTCCCTGCCAGCCAAGCAGGCGAAACAGGAACTCAAGCGGTTCTTTGACAGGTTCGGCGGTAAAAAAAGAACTGATGGCAACGCGGACTGCGGGCATCCTCATGTCAGACTAACCGATGTCCATCAACTCTTTGAGGCGCGCGTAGCCGGCCCTGCTGATGGGGATCTGCGCGCCATCCACCAAAACGGCCAGCTTCGTATCTTTCGTATACGGCTCGATCTTGAGAATCTTCTCGACGTTCAACAAATACGAACGATGCACGCGAACGAAGCGGGCGGGATCGAGCGTCGATTCCAAACTGGACATCGAGAGTTGCTTCAACCACGATTTCTTTTCGCTGTGGAGAGCGACGTAGTCGTCCTGGGCTTCGGCGTAATCCAGCTTCTCGACCGGAATGATATGGATGCGCGCGCCGTCCTTCACCACGACGCGCTGCGCGAACTGGCCGGGGCCTGACGCCGCGGCTTTCAATTCGGACGACGGGGGCATTTTCTGTTTCTCGGCCAACCGCCGCCGGGCGCGATCGAGGGCCGCGCGAAAACGATCCTGACCGAACGGTTTCAAGAGATAGTCAACCGCCGCCGCATCGAACGCTTTCATCGCGTACTGGTCGTAGGCGGTTACGAAGATGACGGCGATCTCGCGGTCGATGAGATCCAATACTTCGAATCCATCCAGCTTGGGCATCTGCACGTCGAGGAACATCAAACCGGGGTTGAGTTCATTGGCCGCTCTGACGCCCTCGAACCCGTTGCCGCACTCGGCCACGATTTCGATGTCCGGTTCGCCCCGCAAGTACTCGCGCAGCAAGTGGCGCGCCAACTCCTCGTCGTCTACGATCACGGCACGAATCGCGGCCATCAGACACTCCTCCCTTCTTCGCACGGTAGAGACAGAGTGACTCGAAACTTGCTCTGCTCGACAATGATCTCGATCTTTCCTTCGGCCCCGAACCGCGTGGCGAGGCGGTCTCTTACATTCTTTAATCCGATTCCGCTGTTCGGATTTTCCTTGGCTTCGGGGTCGAACGGATTTTCAATCACGAACTGCATGCTCTTTCCATTGCGATGGGCGGTCATGCAAATCTCGCCGCCTTCGACAAGATTGGCGATTCCGTGCTTGATGCAATTTTCTACCAGCGGTTGCAGCAGGAGAGGCGGAATGTCGCAGTTGGCGCACGCGGGGTCTATCTCCTCTTTCACGCGGAGCCGGCTTCCAAAGCGCACCTTCTCGACATTCAGGTAAGTCCGCGCCAATTCCAGGTCCGCTTCGAAGGGGATGGTTACGCGTTCGCCCAGACGCAGGGACGTCCGCAGGAAGTCGGACAGGTGGATACACATCTCACGGGCGCGGGCGGCGTCGATGCTAGTGAGGGCGCTAATGGAGTTGAGGCTGTTAAAGAGAAAGTGCGGATTGATCTGGGCTTTCAAAGCTTTCAATTCCGCATCGCGCGCCAGCACTTCGGCGCGGCGCGAAGATTCGATGGCCAGCCATGTGTAGTGCAGAGCCACCGACAGCAGGTAGATCAGAATGCCAAACAAGGCCAATAACGGCATCACGGGAATCGTATGCCCGGCGAGGCCCGGCAGGAAGCGTTCGAGCTCCAACGCCACAAGATTGACGCCGGCGAGGACCATGCCTGTAGCGGCCATGGCGGCGAGCAAGTGGCTGCCCACGAGCCGCCATACCACGGTGCGGTCAAACGGGATCGCGCGGCACATGTAGAACGGCGCGAGGCAAATGACGGCCAGCCCCAGGGTGAACGGAACAACAAGAGCCCAACTCTCCTTCGAGGAGAAATGTCCCACCAGCAATAGCAACACGACCGGAATCCAGACGAGTAGATAGAGAAACAGACTCCGGCGGTTGAGAACAATGGGATGCATGTTAGCTCTGTACTTCGATGCCTCCGAAGGCGGCGTATCCGGTGACAACCAGCAGCGGGCCGTCCGGATTCACATCCGACTTGCGCCGTAGCGTCTTATCGATATAACCGCCGAAAAGTCCGATGCCGCGCACTGCGACGCGCCAGTTATCGGGCACTTTGATGTTCACGCCGCCGAACAGAGCGTCCGCTTCCACCACCACCTCTCGCACGGAGCCGGACATACGGGCCAGGCGGAGATCGAGATCCACTCCACCGAAGATAGCGAGGGCTTCGCCACCGCGGAAATCGTCCGTATCCATGACGCGCTTCACTCCCCCGAAGAACGAAAACAGATGAACTCTACGGTCGTCGTGTCCCTCGGTCGCGTGGTGCATCATGCGCGGGAAGGTTCTGAAGATCGCGCCGGCTTCCATTCTGCCAACCAGGAGAAGAACACCCACGCCGATGAGTCCGAGGGGCCATAGCATATTGACGCTCAGGGAGAGCAGCCCCAGGTTGCGCGTCAGGAACAGGACCCCGATGCCGACCACCGCAAGGCCCCAAACCTTAGTGGGGCCGCTGGAGCACCGGAACTTACTCGCGCCCACCGCGATCAGAATCAGAGGCCAATACTCGAAGATACTGCCAATGCGAACGACGCCGATGTTATTCAGGAAGAACACAACGCCGGCCAGGATGAGAACGATGGCTCCGACGTGAGGCCCTCTGTGGCGACTGGCAACGGCTGGCCGCGATGCCGGCTTGGTAAACCAATCGTCTTGAGATGGGGCCGGATATTCGCGAGGGTCGCGTCCCTGGCCGCCCTGCGACTTTTGCCGGTCTCGCGGGTCTGATGGGTCAGAAAAAAAATCGTCGGGCATGTTATTTCGCCTCGGGTTTCATGGGATCCAACTCGACCAGGCCGGCGGCGACAATCGCCAGCGGCCAATAGCGTTCCAGCGTATCCATCGAAAACATACCGGTTCCGGGACCGGCCAGCAGGAATAATCCCGCCAGGATCAAAAGGACCGGAAATACGAGTGTGAATCCGTCGAGCTTGCTGAATGGGTTGCTTCTCATAACACTTGCCTCTGATTCGATTTTGCAGGGCAAGGCCAGGAAGATCACGCGGAATTCGGCGAATGCCGGATGGGCGTCGGCGAATGACGACAATCAGGGTGCCACGGTGAACGCAGTCCATTTGCGAACGGCGCGACCGCTCTCGGCCACCGTGACGCGGGCCTGGTAATCGCCCGGCGGCAGTTTGGCGGAAGCCACCACTGGAATCGAATTGGCGTCATCCGGCGCGGCAAGTTGCGGGTGCGTCTCCGCGATGGCGGTTCCATCCTTGAAGAAATCGACAGTCACCTGCGGCTTTCCTCCGGCGGCAGGATACAGAACGAAATATAACGACGCGCCATCCGCCACGGGGGTTCTCTCGTCGAGTTGCGGCGTCACGCGGCCGCCGGCGAACTGCAGCGGGTCGCTGGTGTCGCGGGGCGCAGTCAAAGGCTGGAAGTCATGCACCAGCGCCACATCGCTCATGGACACTGCGCCGGGGGGTAGAACAGACAAGGCAATGCGACGGGTACCGGAGCGATTCCCTTCGGCGTCGAGCGCCACGCCATCGATGGTGTAGTGACCGGGGGCCAATACGACGGGCACTGAAAAAATGATGTTGCCCTGGCGGAATAATTCCAGCTTGTCGTTAGGAACCAGACGGTCGATATCCTGGCTCACCTTATCCACCACTGCGCCTTGTGAATCCTTGATGAGAGCCAGAAAGCTGGCGTGGATGCGCGTCTGGTGGGTGGACGGTTCCACTTTTGTCGTTACATTTCGGGCGGCGAGATCAAAGGCGATTTCGTACCGCACGGAGTTATGAAAAGGATCGAAGCGGAGAGCGGCGAGATGCAGCGGGAACGCCGGCGTGGATTTCGCGTTGAGCGCTTGCAACGCAGGCATTTCAAACGGCTCCAGCGAGTGGCCGTTCAGATCGGGCAGGGCGTAATAGCCATCACGGCTTTGTACATCCAGCTTGGCGTTGGCTGTGGTGATGGCGATTTTACGGAAACGCCCGTCATAGACATTCGACGCGGGAGTGTAGGTGATCTCATAGTGCGTGCGCACGTCTTCCATCACGCGGATCATCTGCTTGCCGATCTCGTTGGTGTCCATGATGGCGAACCCGCCGGTCCGCTGGGAGAGTTCCTGCAGGTTCTGCTGCGTATTCGCAACGCCCATCTCGAACTGGCTGTCATCCTGTTTGGCCATCGACTCAGTGACGGGGCCGCCGCGTGTCCAGCCCGGCTGGCTCATGCTGGTCGCCGCATTCGAGAGTGCCAGATTGCGCGCGAGGCCATTCGGACTGCTCAGCAGCAGGCCTCGCGCGTCAATACCGTAGAAGCTGATGTTCGATTTATTGGCGGAGCTGATGACATCGAAGATGCGCTCGCGCTGCCCGGGCGGCAGGTTGAGGCCCTCGCAAACATAGAGGATCGTCTTCCGGCCCGGCAACTGCGATTCGTATTTCACAAGCGTCAGGAGCGCATCGACGGTGCGCATGCCGGTCATATACATGGCCACTTCGCGCTGCTGGGATTGAATGATTGCATCCGCATTGCCCAGCACGGTGGAAGCATCTCCGGTAGCCAGATCGGGGGTTGTGGCGGGGTCAACGGTGGAGGAGACGCTGACGCCGCTTGTGCCGGTGGTCACCTGGTAGTCGAGGTTGTTGGCCACCTTTCCCTTGCCGCCGGTGAGGCTGGAGTAGTTGGCTAACGCCGCGCGCTCCACCGCGCTGGTCAGCAGCGTGCGATCGTTACTGAAGTCCTGCAAACGGTAGAGCCCGTTGTCGAGGCTGAAGATGGCGACGTAGGTGTTGGTATGCAGCTCGTGCCTGAGGAACTCCAGGGCAGCATCGCGCGCGTATTTTCGCGAATCCGGCGTCAGCTCCTCAAAGATGATGGAGATGAACGCGGGCTCTTCCACCTTTTGAACGGACGCAGCGGCGCCTGGCGCCAAACGGGGCGCGGCGGTTCTGAGCGGGGCCGCTTCCTGCGGCGCGGGGTCGGTGTCCTTGCCCGTCACCAGGCGAAAGGTCTTGATTTTTTGAGGCACGCCGTCTTCGGTGATGGTGAAGTCGGCAGCCTTCAATTTACGAGCGAGTTGATGGTTTTTCTGGCGGACGACCACATCGAGCAATACCTCGCGCACATTTGAACGGATTACGGTGTCGGAGGATTCAGGTCCGGCGGCGGGCTGCTGAGCCAGTAACCGGCCAGCAAGGACAAGCGAAGAGCAAAAGGTTGCGGAGTAGTTCATGCGGCACTTCCTATTATGCGCTTGAAAACGGGAGCGCTAGAGGTTCGACGTGTGCGGGGAGCGGAAGTTACATAGGAACAGGCGGTAGCCCATTCCTACTTCTTGAGTGCTTCGATGAGGGCGGGAACCACTTGAAAAAGATCGCCCACGATTCCGTAATCGGCGATCTCGAAGATAGGCGCTTCGGGATCCTTATTGATCGCGACCACAATCTTCGATCCCTTCATTCCGACGAGATGCTGAATGGCTCCTGAGATGCCGATGGCCATATACATCTTCGGAGCTACGGTCTGTCCAGAGCTTCCGACCTGCCTTTCCATCGGCAGCCACCCGTTATCGCAGATGGGCCGTGACGCGGCGATCTCCGCGTTCAACGCCTTGGCCAACTGCTCGATCAGCGGGAGATTCTCCGGATCCTTGATCCCGCGACCGACGGATACAATGATGTCGGCCGCGCTGAGATCGACTGCGCGCGCCGACTCTCGGAATAGCTCGAGGGGCCTGGACCGGACTTGTTCCGGCGCGATCTGAGGCGTGAAACCCTCGACGGAAGCCGGGGCGGCCTGTAGGGTGTCCGCGCGATACGCACCGGCTTGGAGCGATGCAAAGAACGGAGGCTCTCCGGTGAACCTGACCGCGGCATTCACCTTGCCATGAAAGAGCTGGCGGACGAGCGTGAGGGCAGCCCCATCGACCTGGTGCGCGATCACGTCGCTAACCAATACGCGATCTATCGAAGTCGCCAGCTTCGGCGCGTAATCACGGACCTGATACGTGTGCGGGAACAGCACCACGCGAGCGCTCAGCTTTTCGATCAACTGCCGGACGGCGAGAGAAGCGGCGTCCGCCGTGTAACTCTCGAGGAGCGGATGCTCGATCACGGTGACGGCCGCCGGCAGGGCTGCGGCAGCCTGGGCCGCGCCTTTGCCGAACAGCGCCGCGTGAACCGGCAGGTTAAACTGAACGCCCATCTGCCGGGCCGCCGCGAGCGTTTCCAGAGACATCTGATTCAGCGCGCCATCGCGCTGTTCGCCGACCACCAGAATGCTCATATCACCCTCGCTTCAAACCGGAGTTTCTCCACCAGTTTCGCCGCGGCTTCTTTGGGGTTCCCTTCGAAGATCTGCGACTGTTTGTTGCGCTCCGGGAAATAGACACGCTCAATCACGGTAGTGGGCGTGGCCATCCCGCCGAGGTCGGCAGCCGTGAGACGCTTGAGCTCTTTGGTCTTGGCCTTCTTGATTCCCATGAGAGTCGCGTAGCGCAGTTTGTTGCTGCCGGATTGCATGGTCAACAGGGCGGGCAGAGGCATCTCGACATACTGGAACCATCCATCTTCCAGTTCGCGCTTGACCTTCAAGGTGCTCCCCGATGCTTCGATGTTCATGATGATGGTGGCGTGGGGAATGCCCAGCAACTCCGCCAGGATCACTCCGGTCTGGCCCATTCCAAGATCGTCCGACTGCAAGCCGGTGAGAACCAGGTCGGGCGATTCCTGCTTCAACGCCGCAGCCATGAGTTTCGCAACCACCAGCGGATCGCCTCCGCCGAGATTGTCCTCTTCAATATGGATCGCGCGGTCCGCGCCCTTGGCCAATGCTTCTCGAATGGTCTGCGCGGCCCGCGCCGGACCGGCGCTGAGCACCACCACTTCGCCGCCCACGTGCTCTTTCAATTGGAGCCCGGCTTCCAGCGCGTAAGCGTCGGGCTCATTAATCTCGTAACTGAGGTCGGCATCGGCGATCCACTTGCCTGCGGAATCCACGCGAAGCAGAGAATCGCGCGCAGGTACCTGTTTGATCGCGACCACGATTTTCATATATTCCTATTCTGCGCCGGTTAGGCGTCGTAGCGTTTGAAGATGAGCGCGCCATTGGTGCCGCCGAACCCAAAAGAATTCGACAAGACGTACTCGATCGGCATGGGCCGGGCCACGTTGGGCACATAGTCGAGATCGCACCCTGGGCCGGGATGTTCCAGATTGCGCGTCGGCGGGGCGATCTGATCGCGCAGCGCGAGCACGCTGATGCCTGCCTCCAACCCACCTGCGCCGCCCAGCAGATGTCCCGTCATGGACTTGGTGGAACTGACGGCGAGCTTGTAGGCATGCGCGCCGAAGCTGCCGCGAATGGCCTGCGTTTCCAGCCTGTCGCCAATTTCGGTGGACGTTCCATGCGCGTTGATGTACTGGATCTGCTCCGGATGGATGCCAGCATCCTTCAAAGCATTATTCATGACGCGTGTTGCGCCTTCGCCGTTCTCGGCGGGGGAGGTCACATGATAGGCATCGCCGCTCATACCGTAACCCACGATTTCAGCCATGATCCGCGCGCCCCGCGCCTGCGCAAACTCGAGGGCTTCGAGGACCAGCACGCCTGCGCCTTCGCCGACGATGAAACCGTCGCGATCTTTATCGAAGGGACGGCTCGCATGAGCGGGATCGTCGTTGCGCGTGGAGAGTGCGCGCATGGCGGCGAACCCGCCGATGCCCATGGGCGAAATACATGCCTCCGTGCCGCCGCAAATCATGGCGTCCGCGGCGTTGCGCTGGATGAGCTTGAACGAATCCCCTACCGCGTGGGCGCTGGTGGTGCAGGCGGTGGCGGTTGCCGAGTTTGGACCTTTCGCGCCGGTCCGGATAGACACATAGCCGGACGCGAGATTGATAATCGTCGCCGGAATAAAGAACGGGGAGATGCGGCGCGGCCCGTGCTCGAGCAGATTCCGGTGCTCGCGCTCAATCACCTCAAATCCGCCGATGCCGCTGCCGATATAAACGCCCACTTGCTCGGCGTTCTCCGGAGTGACTTTCAAGCCGGAGGATTGGAGGGCGAATTCGCTGGCGGCCACGCCGAAGTGAATGAAGCGGCCCATCTTCTTCACTTCTTTTTTCTCAATGTAGAGGAACGGATCGAAGCCCTTCACTTCGCCGGCGATGCGGCAGGCAAATTCCGATGCGTCGAATTGCGTAATGGGACAAACGCCATTGCGCCCTTCGAGGACACCTTTCCAAGTCTCTTCCGTACCAATACCCAGAGCCGACACAAGGCCGACTCCTGTGACTACCACTCTACGGGGAATGCGGATTTCTCCTTCTAGGGGGTGCGAACCGAAGCCAGTTGATTCGACTACTTCTTCGCGGATTTGGCTTCGATATAATCCACGGCGTCTTTCACGGTGTGGATTTTCTCGGCGTCTTCATCCGGGATCTCGAGATCGAACGCCTCCTCAAAAGCCATCACCAGCTCGACGATGTCGAGGGAATCGGCGCCCAGGTCGTCTACAAACGACGCGCTGTTTTCTACCTGGTTCTCATCTACGCCGAGCTGCTCGACAATAATCTGCTTTACCTTCGTCTCAATCGGAGAAGCCATCTTTCCTCCCGGGAACACACGCACCAGGATTGTGCGTGCAAAGTCTTGATTCTAGCCGTCGCGGGCGCAGCCACGCAAGGGCCTCCTGAATCGCCAATGAGTAGATTACCAGAATGGCACATTCGTAATTCGCGAATTGGGTGTTTGAAGATGCGGCACCGGGGGGCCGTTGTGCAGGATTGTGCAGGATTGTGCAGGTTCTCCGGCAACGAAAGCTATCGAGGAACATCCCGGTGCGAGATCTTCTCGCAAGCGAAATTGCAAACCAAATTTTGCCTCTATCTGGTTTTTTATGTTGGCTTTGCACGGGATGCGAAGGAGCTCACCGGTGACTTTCCGGCCTCGTTATTTCGGGACCTGACGCCACGGCGGGCGTTGTGCAGCATTGTGCAGTGTTCTCCCCGACTTCGTTTCTTGCCGATCTTTCCGATCTCAGTGTACAGGAGGTTGGAGGGCCCAGGCACTGGCTTGATTCGGAAGATCAATAAAACAAAGGAGATTGGCTTCCAATACTTCGGGGACACGGGCGGTTTGGTGGCGTGGTTTTTGGGGCGCGGTCTGAGTCGCCTCTTGGAAAGGGGTTCTTGCATTCCCGGGGCCTGACGGACGGAGGCAAATGCGTTCATCGGGATTGATAGGGCACTAACGACTTGTGGGGCGTAATGCAGCTTTTAGCATCACCTGCCTCGCTTCTGGACCGCATCGTCGGCGGCTAGACTAGCCGCATGTTCGATCGGCTTACGTTCGATCCTGCCCTCATGGGAGGGCGCGCGTGCATCCGCGGAATGCGAATCACGGTCGCCCTGGTCGTCAACCTGGTGGCAAATGGAATGTCGCGGAGAGCGTTATCCGGGAATACCCCGAACTGGAATCCGAAGACATACGCCAATCCCTTCAATACGCGTCCGCTCTGGCGAACGAGGAGATCGGATTTTTCAAGAGCCCTGCTGCGTGAGATTCCTGGCTGACATGGGCGTGTCGCTCACGACCGTCGAGGCGTTGCGCGCGGCCAATCATGATGCCGTTCATCTCCGCGAAGAAGGCCTGATTCGTCTGCCCAATAGGGAGATCGCGGCGAAAGCTGTTGCGGAGCGGCTCTTTCGAGTGATAGATGACTGCACGGCGGAATTCGCCAGCGGAGCCATTGCAATCGTCGAGGGCGAGGGATTTCGACTCCGGCGATTTCCGATCCGAGCCTGACCCTCGAGTGTTCAGAAACTGAGATCTATCCGATGCGAGAAGCCGACTCGTATTTTTCTTTTAGCGGCGTTAGTGCCGTCACCGGGGCGAATGAAAATTTCCTCGGTAGGATGAGGACTTAGAAGGGCGGGCGAAGCCTGTTCCACCTCTGCGTTCAGTCTGGACTCGAAGCAGTTTTCAGCGCAGACTAAAGTCCGCGCCATCTTTCAAACCTCGCAGGCCTGGGCGATGTCGAACAATTGCGCGACGCTCCAGGCCTGGGCGGTGCAGCCGCGCGGGGCGTGCGGTGGGTCGCCTTCGAAGATCTCGGAGATTTGGCCGATACCCGCCTGGAACAGGTGCTCGCGGAACGGGTCGAGCAGGGCGCGGACCTCAGCAAGCGTTGCGGGCGTTTTGCCGTGCACTGCAAACAGAGCGGCGGCGTAAGGCCCCAACAGCCACGGCCAGACCGTGCCCTGATGGTAGGCTCCGTCGCGGGATTCCTGGTCCCCTTCGTAGCGGCCGCGGTATTGCGGATCTTGGGGGCTGAGGGTTCGCAGTCCGAACGGGGTGAGCAGTTCGCGGCGCACAACATTGAGGACGCGGACGGCCCGCTCGCCTTCGAGCAGCGGGCGCGGCAGCGAGAGGGCGGCGAGTTGATTGGGCCGGATGGACCCGTCAGGCCGATCGCCCGCAATCACGTCATAAAGGCAGCCCGCTGGTTCGTTCCAAAACTTCTCGTTGAAGCTGGCGCGGCACCGGGCGGCGAGATCTTCGCAGCGCCGGCTGAACGCCTGATCCTTCAGGCGGAGAGCCACAGACGCGGTGAACCGAAGTGCGTTGTACCAGAGCGCCTGAATTTCAACCGGCTTGCCGTCTCGCGGGGTGACGACACGGCCATTCACTTTGGCATCCATCCAGGTGAGTTGCACACCGGGTGCGCCGCCGGAAAGTAGCCCATCCTCAGCCACCTGGATATTAAAGAGCGTTCCACGCTCGCGCCACTCGACGATCTCCCGCAGCGCCGGGTAACAGCGGTCGCCGACAAAGCTGAAGTCTTTGGTGAGACCCAGGTAGAACTGAATGGCCGAGACAAACCAGAGGGAAGCATCGCTGGAATTGTATTCGGGCGCCTCGCCGAAATCCGGGAAGCGGTTGGGGATCACGCCCTGGTTGAGGCACGGCAGGAAGGTTTCGATGATGCTGCGCGCGAACTCCGGTTTGCCGGCGGCCATGGTGAGACCGGGCAGCGAAAGCATGGTGTCGCGGCCCCAGTCCGTAAACCAGTGATAGCCGGCGATGACGGTGGTGGACTCGCCGCGCGCGGCGGGGAATTGCAGCGCCGCGCGCTGGAGCGCGGGCTTGAGCGTGGTGGAAGAGGGAAGCCGGCTGTGTCTTTCCTGTTCGAGAAGGGCGTTGATATCCCAGTCATCCGGCGGTTCGGTTGCGGCGATCACGCGAGCAGGGGAGTTGCCGGCGAGTTGGAAGCGTAGAGCAAACGGCTGGTAAAGATCTTCTTCGCAGTCGAGACCGCGTTCCTGTTCGCGAGGGTAGAAGAAGCGGTAATACCATTGGCCTGTTTGCGTCAATTGCGCGCCTGGGTATGCGAAGTGAAGATTCGGCTGCGGGGCGGAGGGACCCGCGTGGCTGAGAGAGTGATAATCGCGCGCGGTGATGAGCGGCTTGATGTCCAGCGTGAAGGGACCGCCGCCCAGAAGACGGTATTCGACCACCACGGCGTTGCGGCCTTGAAGCAGGCACACGGATTTCTCTATTTGGACGCCGTTGATGTTCCAGCGCCAAACGGGCCATGGGTCGAGCCGGAATTCTTCCAAAGCCTGATAACCGGAGGGATGCACAGCGCCGGGAAATAGATTGCAACTGAGATCGAATGCGCCGCCGGGAAGCGCGATCGACTCCTCCAACTTGGAGAGGAAGACCATGCGACCGACGGGAGGTTTGGTCGCGGCCACCAGAAGACCGTGATAGCGCCGGGTGTTTGCGCCGGAGACGGTGGACGACGCGAAGCCGCCGAGGCCATTGGTTTCCAACCATTCGCGCGAGAGCGCCTCATCCAGATTCCGGCAGATTTCGGGTCCGAGGCGAAGGGGGGCGTCCATAGTCTCTACGCTAGAGCATTGCGTTAGAGTTGGCAAAGGCGAACGGCTCTCCATTTGGCGTGGCTTACACTCGCTTATGCGTTCTATCGCGTTTGTCCTCGCCCTGGTCCCGTGCGCTCTTTCGGCGCAACCTGCGCAGCCGAACTTTTTCAGGCCCGATACCATTGAGCTCAGCTGTCCCGCCACGGCCGACAGCTACGCTCCCGAAATGAAACCTGTCGACCTGAATGCCGATGGTTTCACGGATCTCGCCTTTACATGTCCCACGGAAATCCAAGTCCTCCTCAGCAATGGGAAAGGCGGCTTTACGCAAAGTGCGGCGCTTGCCCTCTCGTCTCCATCGCAGCTGCAAATCGTCGATGTGAACGGAGACGGAAAGCCCGACATCACCGCCTTGACGTTTAATCTTGAGGCCGAGGAGTCGACTCTATCCATTTTCCTGGGGAAGGGCGACGGAACTTTCGCATCGCCCATTACCGTGATTTTGGTTGGGACGCCCGCAGTTGCCGCTTGGTCTGACGTAAATGGAGACGGCAAGCTCGACCTACTCGCTTTCGTCGCGCGTTCAAAAAACCACGTAGGCAACACCATTCTCGAGACGCTGCTTGGCAACGGCGATGGTACGTTCCAGCCCCCAATCTCCATGGCTGTGACATCCAAAGGAGTCAATGTGGCCACCGTCGGCGATTTCAACGGCGACGGAAAGCCGGACGTCGCATTCACCGCGCTGACCAGCATCGAAGAGAATACACCGGTTACTATTCTTGTAGCCCTGGGGAACGGAAATGGAACCTTCCAGGCGCCCCAAACCGCTGTACAGGGAACGTTCGCGGCCGGTTCGGTCATTTTGGCTTCCGCCGTCTCGAGCGGCAGCGCTCCCGCCCTGTTCATCCTCGAGGGGACAACGGGGCTTGAGGTCGCCCTTCCGGCGGGCGGCGGCATCTTCGGCAAGCCGACCAAGGTCGGCCGTGAAGGCACTTCCAACTTTATCCTCGCGGATGTGAACGGCGACGGCTTCGCGGATTTGGTCCTGTCGGAAGTCCACGCAGTGGCCGGCATCCGGCTCGGGAACGGCGACGGCTCGTTCCAGGCCGAAACGGACTATCCCGTGGGCGACACTCTCGCGGCGGGACGTTTTAATGCAGGAACGGATTTGGGGCTTGCCGGATTCTCGTTTCCACCGAGCGCGTCCGAGGCCGCCTGGGCCCCACTCGTCGTCATACCCGGCCTCGGTAACGGCAAATTCGATGCGCCTATCATGCACACCGTTGCGGGCACAACATACTTCGCGGGACTTCTCGTCGCCGACTTCAATGGGGACGGGAATCTCGATGTTGTGTCCGGCGCTGATCTGGTTTACGGCGCAGGCAATGGGAGGTTTTCATCCGGCGCCGGCCTGCCCCCCGGCTTCCCCGAGGCCACCGCCGATTTCAACCAGGACGGCAAGCCGGATGTCATTTTGAACACTGAGTCCAATGATCTGATGGTTTTCCTGAATACGGGCAATCCTCAGAATCCCTTCTCCTCGACGGCCATCCAAACGCCCGTCCCCGTCGTCGGCCTGGTTCTGATCGCCGACTTCAACGGCGATGGGTACCCAGATCTGTTCACCTTGACGGACTTTCCAACCGTAAGCCTGAATATAGGCGGGGACGCCTTTGGACCTCTGATAACGAGCGATTGCTTCGGGCCTGGAGAAAATATCGACGGCATCGTCATCGGCGACTTCAACCACGACGGCAAAATGGACATCGCCGGCCCCGGGGGCGTCTGCCTCGGAAACGGGGACGGCACCTTTCAAAGCGAGCTGCTTAGCGCGGCTCTGCAATATATCAATCCTCTGCTCGCGGCGGACTTTAGAGGCGACGGTGTCCTCGACATCGTGGCGATTGTGGGAACCGACTCCGGACACGGGCTCGGAGTGTTTTTTGGAAACGGCGACGGCACCTTCCAAAATCCCGTGGTTTACCAACTCCAGGCGGTAGCATCGGGCAACGATTACACAGACATCCAGTCCGTCGATATCAACGGCGACAACGTCCTGGATATCGCTTTTTCGTCGGGCGGGCTCGAATATTTCCTGCTTGGAAATGGCGACGGGACCTTCACCGTCCCCACGTCACCGGGCCTTCCCGTTGGGCCGTCAGGAGCCTCGTATTTCGGTGATTTCTTCAGCCACGGACTGAACGATATCCTCACTTCCTATGGCGAACTTCCCACAACCTACCTTGTCCTGCAAAACCAGACTCCCTTCTAAGTAAGTCGCCCGCAAAACGGAGTGCGCGGGCCGCTTTACTTGAATGCAATGAGGGTGCCCGACGCACCCTTTGCGGGCTAGGTAGCCCAGTCAGTGCATCATGAATGCGAACTCTCCGGAGAGCAGGAACGGAATGGTGATATCGTTCGCGACATCGAAGACCCAATTGCCGTTGTAGTCGAGAAGGAAGCTGCCGGTTCGGTAGACGCCCACCTTTGTCGTTTTGGAGCCGTCCCAGTCGCCCACCAGCGGGATATCGCCTTGCTCGCCGAAGTTTTTCACCGGACCTGTGTTTGAGTGGTTGCCGGTCCAATCGAGAATCCATTCTCCGTTGCGGAACACGCCGACCTTCGTGGTTCCCGAGTTGTTCCAGTCCGCTGCGACCGGAAAATCCGACGACAGCCCAAAGGGAAAGGTGACGTCGGGGACGCCGGTGGGGACGCCGGACATATGGCCGCTGAGATCGAGCAGAAAAGTGCCCGCGCGGTAGAGACCGGCCTTGACATGGCCCGAGCCATTCCAATCGCCTACCACGGGGCGATCGCCCGCTTCACCCCAGGCGAAGCTGCGGTCCCCCGTATCCCAGACGCCGTCGCAGTTGCTATCCAGATACCAGGTGCCCTGGCGAAAACTACCGAGGCACAGCGTTCCCGTGGCGCTCCAGTCACCCACAACCGGGATATCTCCGGGCAGACCAAATTCGTAGGATTGCAGATTGCCCGCACCCGTTATGGCGTTCCAGTTCAAGAGCGAATTGACGGACCAGTTCTGCGAACCCGATTGCGAGACGAGCGCCGGCTTCCAACCCACCGGGATGCGGACGGCGAGCGCGCTTTGAGGCCCGTGCTGCTCGGTCTGCCATGCGCTCGCGGTGGGGAAATCCACCGATAGCGTGACACCCGCCACCAGCACGGTGCCAAAGCGGTCCACCGCGATGCCCGCCGCGGAATCGCTGAGCGATCCACCCCAGAGCGTGCTGTAGAGGAGAGCCGAGCCGGCCGGATTCAGTTTGCTGACAAAAAGATCGTAGCCACCTTTTAGGCTGGTCTGCACAGGGTTCACGCTGGGGAAATCAGTGGATGAGGTATAGCCCGCAACGTTGGCGTTTTCCGCGGAATCGACAGCGATGCCGGCCGCGTAACTGACACTGCTGCCCCCGAGATAGGTACCGTAGACGAGCGCGCCGGAAGGCGTCAATTTGACGGCGAAGGCGTTAAGGAGTCCGCTGGTGACGGTCTGGAATGCGCCGTGCGAGACGGGGAAGTTCGTGGAGGATGTGGTGCCGGCGACATAGATGGCGCCGGTGGAATCGATGGCCACGCCGGCACCTGTTTCAGGCAGGCCTGGGGTTCCACCCGCGCCACCAAGGTAGGTGCTGAATACGTGCGCGGTTCCCGCGTTGTTGAATTTCGTCACGAAGGCGTCCTGATTGCCGCCGGTTACCGGCTGCATGGCATCGACAACCGGGAAGTTACTGGAGAGCGTGGAGCCGGTCACCACCGCGTTTCCGCTGCTATCCACCGCGATAGCGGCCGCGTGCTCATCCCCCGAGCCACCGAGATAGGTACTGAACAGCAACGCTGCGCCAGATATCCCCAACTTGGCCACAAAGGCATCCTGCCCTCCACCACTCGCGTGTTGGGTCGGCTTGACGGTAGGGAAATCGACGGAACTGGTGTCGCCCGCGACATAGACATCGCCCTGGTGATTCACGGCGATTCCATAGGCCTGGTCAACGCCGCTGCCGCCCAGAAACGTACTGAACACCAGCGCATTGCCGGCGGGATTCAGTTCGGCGACGAAAGCATCCCCCGAGCCTTTCATCTGCGCCTGGATGGCATGATAAACCGGGTAGTCGCTGGATGTGGTCTCGCCGGCAATATAGATGTTGTTCCAGCGGTCGATGGCGAGGGCATAAGCCCGCGTATCGAGCGTGCCGCCAAGGTAAGTGCAGGACATCAATTGATTGCCCGACGCGGAGATTTTCGCGACGAAGGCTGAAGTCCGCTGCGCGGTTCCGAAGACCGTGCTGGTGCCGCCAAAATCGATGGTAGTGGTGTAGCCGGCGATAATGGTGTCGCCGCTCGAATCGGTTGCAACCGCCGTAGCGGCGCTCTCCCCGCTGCCGCCCAGGTAGGTGCTATACCCGATTTCGGGATCGAAGATCAGGCGGTTCGCGTGATCGTAGTTCCCTACTGAAATGCCAACTGTGTGGTTGGCCAGCAGACGAAACACGCCATCAACAGGACGCAGTTCTCCGGTGATGCGGTCCTGCTCAAATACCTGCGGCGGATCTTCGCGAAGTTCCTCCACGCCGGCGTCGATGACCAGGGCGCCCCGCGGGCTGATGGAGATGGCGTCTGCGCCTGCGACACTCCAGAGAACCAGCGCGGCATCGGCCTGGGGTGCGATCTGGAATTCTGTCTTGAGGTGCCCGGCGCGAGCCGAGTATACGGCGTCAATGCCGGGCCAGAGGTCACGATAGGCGAGCGAACTGTAACCCGACGCGTTTTGTTCCGCCGCGGAAGCTCCGAAAAAGGTGATGCCGCCGGTGACACCCTCCAAACCCTCTGGATGCACGGACTGGCTCGCATGATAGTGAACGCGAACGGTGCGGGAACGCATGCCCGCACCCAATTGGTATAAGACTTCCCGATCGCGGAATTCGGCCGCGACCGAAGCACCCTCAAGCGCATAGTCGAAATCTGCGGTATGGTGCCCCGCACTCTTGAGAAAGTATGCGGGCAGAGATGGGTGGACCGAAGGCGCGGCGGCGAACGCGGAAGACAGAGAACAAATGATTGGTAGAAAGGTGATCGGTAAGAAGGCCAGCCGGGAGTGAGTGCCCATTGGTTACGCTCTAGCCAGCTTTCGGCAGAACGCCTGAGGCACTTTAGTGGGGTTCACCCATGAGAAAATCGGGCTATGGAATTTCGCAGGCTTGGCCATTCGGGACTGAAAGTTCCGGTTCTCTGTTTCGGTACGGGCACTTTCGGCGGCGGCGGCGAGTTCTTTAAGGCGTGGGGCAGCACCGATGTGGCGGAGGCCACGCGGCTGCTGGATATCTGCCTCGAAGCGGGGGTGAATTTCTTTGACACGGCCGATATTTATTCCAAGGGCCTCTCGGAAGAGATTCTGGGCAAGGCGATCGGCAAGCGGCGCCACGAGGTGCTGATCTCGACCAAAGCCACTTTCGCCATGGGCGACGGACCGAACGAATCCGGTTCCTCGCGATATCACCTGGTGGCCGCGTGCGAAGCCAGCCTGCGTCGCCTGGGTACGGATTACATCGACATCTATCACCTGCATGGGTTCGACGCGCAAACGCCGGTGGAAGAAACGCTGCATACCTTGAACGGGCTGGTGGAGAGCGGGAAAGTACGCTACATCGCGTGCTCGAATTTCTCGGGCTGGCATTTGATGAAGTCACTCGATGTCTCGGCAAAGTATGGCTGGGAAAAATATGCCGCGCACCAGGTTTATTACTCTCTGATCAATCGCGATTATGAGTGGGAACTGATGCCGCTGGGGATGGACCAGGGCGTGGGCGCGACGGTTTGGAGCCCGCTCGGGTGGGGACGCCTGACTGGTAAGGTTCGCCGCGGACAGGCGCTGCCCGAAACCAGCCGGCTGCATAAGACCGCGGACATGGGGCCTCCGGTACTCGATGAGCATCTCTATCGCGTGGTGGATGCGATCGACAAGGTGGCGATGGAAACAGGCAAGTCCGTGCCGCAGATTGCACTCAACTGGTTATTGCGGCGGCCCACGGTTTCGAGCGTGATCATCGGGGCGAGGAGCGAGGAACAGCTTCGCCAGAACCTGGCGGCCGCGGGATGGGCGCTGTCGGCGGAGCAAGTGGCGCTGCTGGACAAGGCGAGTCAGGTGAACGCGCCTTATCCGTATTGGCATCAGCGCCAGTTTGACCGGAACCCGACGCCGGTGACGTTTTATAAGTAGGTTGTAAGCCTCATAAACCGACGCTAACAAGAAATTACATTTCTGTTGCCTGGCTCCATAGTGTAATGTGTCAACAGTTCGGGAGACGGCTCATGTGTAAACGGTATTCTGTCGCATTGGTGTTTTTGGCGCTCGCCCTGGGCGTATACGCCGCCGAACCGACAACGACCGTGCTTACCTCCTCGGCGAGTCCCGTGCTCTATGGGCAACCGTTGACGCTTACGGCAACTGTCTCGCCTCCCTCTGCGCCGGGGGTGGTCACCATCTACGATGGCGTCACCCTGCTGGAGACGGAGCCAGTGAGCGTCGGCGCCGCCACGTTGAAGATCAGCCAGCTTGCGCCAGGTGTGCATTCGCTGACGGCGCGTTACATTCCCTCGATTGTCGCGTATTCGACAAGCACATCGCCGGTATTCGCGCAAACGATCACGGCGGCTCCAGCAGGCGGATTTTCTGAGAGCGGAGCGGGTATCGACTATTACGGTAGCGGAGTTGCGCTGGTGGGCGACTTCAACGGCGATGGAAAAGCTGACATCGCGATATTCGGTGGCTACAACTACGACTACCGCAGCGCCTTCGTGTCCGTGGCCCTGGGCAATGGAGACGGCAGCTTCCAGGGAGCTGCCTACTCCCCAGGAGGCAACGGGCCCGTTCTTGGCGCTGCAATTGGAGATTTCAACGGCGACGGCAAGGCCGACGTCGTTCTGGCATCGGGGTACGCCGATGTTCTCCTCGGGAAAGGAGATGGGACTTTTTCTATCGGTCAGGGGATCCCGATATTTTCGGCCTCGTCCGTCGCTGTCGGAGATTTCAACGGAGACGGCATCGCCGACATCTGCGTCGGGAGCGACAACATGGTCAGTATCGTGTTGGGGAACGGCGATGGAACCTTCGGAGCGCCGGTGGACTATTTCACCAACGGCTCCAGGTCCATCGTGGTTGGAGATTTCAATGGAGACGGCATCGCCGATCTTGCGGTGGACGGAAATGGTGTCAACATCCTGCTGGGCAACGGCGACGGAACATTTCAGGCGGCGGTTATTTATTCCGTAGTCGGAACGCAGGGATTTCTGGCGGCGGGTGATTTCAATGGAGACGGGAAACTCGATCTGGCGGTTCCGAACAGCACCGGAATCGCCATTCTGCTGGGTAACGGCGATGGCACATTCCAACCGGGAGTAAACTACGGATCTTTTCCCGTGTTTGCCGTCGCCGTCGCGGACTTCAATGACGATGGGAAGGCCGATCTGGCGGTGATTGATGCGCTGAGTGGTTCTTATCAATCGAACGATGTTTACATCTTTAATGGCAACGGCGACGGGACGTTTCAGGCCCCCGTCGGCTGGGCGGCTGGAGCCGGCGTCTCCTACGCGGCTGTGGGCGAATTCAATGGAGACGGTGCTCCCGATATCGCGGCCGCCAGCTTCAACGAGGCGGGCTTTGGCGTCTTACTGAGCCGCCCAGGGCCTTGCTTGCAGGTGACGCCACAGTCAATCGCGATTGACGCGGCCGGCACTTCTCAAACGATTACGCTGACCAGCACGGTTCCTTCCTGCGCGTGGACAGCCACTTCTTCGGCGCCATGGATTCAGTTGTCGAGCAGCGCTGGAACCGGGTCCGGAGGAATGACGGTCACGATTCCGCCGAATACGACTGGCGCAGATCTTACCGGGACCATCTCTTTTCAAGCCGTGCCCTACGGCACGCAGACGATTAACATCACCGAGAGGTTTGAGGCGCAGACCTTTACCGATGTTTTGCCATCATCGGGTTATTTTGACGCCGTGGAACTGATGGCTGGAAAAGGGATCACCAGCGGCTGCACCCCGACAACATTCTGCCCCTCCGACTACGTCACGCGCGCGCAGATGGCCATCTTTATCGTGCGAACGGTGATGGGAGGAGACAACTTTACCTATACCGAAACTCCCTATTTCGCCGACGTACCGGTGGGCGCATTCGGGTTTCAGTGGATCCAGAAACTGCGCGATCTGGGAATTACCAGCGGGTGCAGCCCCACTCTGTTCTGTCCGGCCGACGATGTGACGCGCGCGCAGATGGCGATCTTCATGATCCGCGCGCGGTATGGAACGGCCTATGATTTCGACTATTCCGCGAGCCCTTACTACACCGACGTGCCGGTTACCGCGTTTGGCTTCGCGTGGATTCAAAGGATGAAGCAGGACAGCATCACCAGCGGCTGCACGCCGACCACTTATTGCCCGTCCGATTCGATTGTTCGCAGCGACATGGCGACCTTCGTGATGCGCGCGGGGTTCAATGAGTTACTTCCCACTGGTGAGCCGGTGATCACCTCGATCAGCCCAACGACCATTGCCGCGGGAACCAGCGGCACTTACACTTTGACGGGTTTGAATACGGGGTTCACTTCGGCCACGATGATCGAAGACATGCCGGGAATCACGGTGAGTTCCGTGAACGTACTCAGTCCGACATCTCTGACGATGCAATTAACCGCGGCCGGAGACGCAGTGCTACAGCCCGTTTCCACAGTGGCCATTACTTCGCAGATTAATCAGGAAGCAGTGCTGCCGAACGGCCTGGTGATTCAGTAATGCGGATATTCATGCAAAGCCGGTTGCTGTTGTGGATGGCCTTGGCATGTTCCGCCCACGCGGCCGAATCGACCACGACGGTGCTGGTGGATTCGGCGAACGGGGTGGTGTACGGGCAGCCGCTGACTCTTACCGCAACGGTATCGCCGTCCGCCGCACCGGGGGCGGTGGCGTTCTTCGATGGAGTCACGCTTCTTGAAACCGAGCCGGTGAGTAGCGGGGTGGCCACGCTCACCGTCAGCCAGCTTACGCCGGGTCTGCATCCGCTAACGGCGTTATTCGTTCCTTCGACCGTTGCGTATGCGGGAAGCACATCGCCGGCGCTGCAGCAGACCATCACGCAAGCTCCGGCGGGGACCTTTCTGCCGGCGGTCGATTATCCGATTTCGGCTGGTACGGGGATTGTGGCCATTGGCGACTTGAATGGAGATGGTAAGCCCGACGTCGCCGTCTTCGGGAGCAGTCTGGCGATTACGTTGCTGGGCGATGGAGCGGGAGGGCTGGGAGCAGCGGTGACTACCGCGATTCCCGCAATCATCCTGGGTGCGGCAATCGCTGATTTTAACGGTGATGGGAAGGCCGATATCGTAATCGCGGGAGGTGAATCCGGATCGGGCGGCGCCGCGGTGCTGCTGGGGAATGGAGACGGGACTTTCCAGCAGCCGCCATTGAACATCGCGTTCAACGGATCGCCAATATCGGTTGCCGTGGGTGACTTCAACAGAGACGGAATTCCCGATCTTGCCGTTGGCAGTGGCATCAGCGTGAGCATCCTTTTGGGGATCGGCGACGGAACCTTTGAGCCCCAGGTGAACTACAGCGTTACCGGGGCTTTGTCGATCGTGGTTGGGGATTTCAATGGGGACGGCATCGCCGATCTGGCGCTGGAAGGCGGAGGGATCAGCATACTGTTGGGTAGAGGCGACGGAACGTTTGCGGCGTCAACCGGTTATCCCGTGGTGGGGACCCAGGGCTCGCTGGCCGTTGGAGACTTCAATGGAGATGGGAAGGCCGATCTGGCGGTACCGAATACGACGGGAGTGGCGATCCTGCTGGGTAAGGGCGATGGCAGTTTTGAACCCGCGGTGGAAGACAGCGTCTATGGTTACGGCGTGGAAGCCGTCGCCGTCGCCGACTTCAATGACGATGGGAAGGCCGATCTGGCGTTGATACAGGGTTTGGGCGGCGGCGGGTACTCGAACGGCGTGCTGGTGCAGTATGGCAATGGCGATGGAACGTTTCAAACGCCGCTGAGTTACGGCACCGGGGAGGGGGCGTCTTTCGCCGCGGTGGGTGAATTCAATGGAGACGGTTCTCCCGATCTTGCCGTGACAAATTATTCGAGCGGCGGCCTCAGCATGCTTTTGAGCCGCGGCTCAAGCTGTTTGCAGGTGACGCCGGGTTCGACACTCGCGCTTGACGCAACCGGCGGAACCGGGATGCTTACGATATCCACCACTTCCGCTTCCTGCGTTTGGACGGCCACCGCTTCCGCACCGTGGATGCAGCTCTCGAGCAGCGGCGGCACAGGGTCCGGACAAGTGATTGTCACGATCGGCGCCAACACGACCGGCGCGGATCTCACAGGAACCATTCTTTTCCAGGCGGCGACTTTTGGATCCCAGCCCATCAACGTCACCCAGAGATTTGAAGTACAGACTTTTTCGGATGTTCCGCCTTCGGCCGATTATTTCGATGCGGTGGAACTGATGGCGGCGAAAGCGATTACGACAGGCTGTACCGCGGCGACATTTTGCCCCACCGATGACGTGACGCGCGCGCAAATGGCCATCTTCCTGGTGAGGATGATTATCGGCGGAGACACATTCACCTACACCGAGACACCGTACTTCACCGACGTGCCGGTGGGGGCGTTTGGGTTTCAATGGATCCAAAAGCTGCGCGACCTGGGCATCACGAGCGGTTGCACGCCCACGTTGTTTTGTCCGGACGACGATGTGACCAGGGCGCAGATGGCCATATTCATTATTCGCGCGCGCTACGGCGCCAGTTTTCCCTTCGACTATCCTTCCACGCCTTTCTTTGACGATGTGCCGCCGGGCGCGTTCGGCTTCGGGTGGATACAAAGGATGAAGGAGGATAACATCACCGGAGGTTGTTCGGCGGTGGATTACTGCCCGTCCGATTCGATCATTCGCGGGGATATGGCCACGTTCGTGATGCGCGGCGGATTCAACGAGTTACTTCCCGCCGGGGAAGCCGTGATTAGCGCGGTGAGTCCCGCGACCATTGCCGCCGGGGCGAGCGGCACTTACACACTGACGGGTGTGAATACCAATTTCACGGCATCGACCGCGATCGAAGATATGCCGGGAATCACGGTAAGCGCGGTGAACGTGTTGACGCCGACTTCTCTCACGATGCAATTGAGCGCGGCGAGCGGCGCGGCGCTTCAGCCGGTTTCCATTTTGGCCGTGACCGGGAATGAGGAAGCGGTATTGCCGAATGGATTGGTGATTCAATAGGGCAGGATTTTGTCGCGATTGATATAAACTGGAATTTCCACGGTCAGCAATGTCGCTTCACTTTTCCAAGGCTCCCATCGTCGAGGCCATAATTGCGATAACCTTCCGCGATAACGAACGGGCCGACAAACTGCGCATCAAGGAGATCGCCGACTCGCTCGAATCCGAGTATCCAGGCAGAACGCCGATGTACGAAATCGTTGGCCACATGCAACACGGGCACTCGACGATCCTGTCGTGAGGGCGCGGCGCACGTGTGGGACGTATACTATGCCGCTGTCGGAGAGATCGCCATCGCCCAAGTCTCTCTGCGCTACATAAACCGCTTTGACATTCCGTTGCACCGGGACGTCGCCGAGTTCCTTCGCGTGTACCCCCCAAATCCCGGAGACCTGCCCCAGGAGATGACGAAGTCCGCGTTGAGGGTCGATCTTCAACTCCCCGAGACTCCGGGCGGCCTCCTTGTTCTGCAGCAGTACTTGGATCAACCCCTGGAGGAAGGAAAAGCGAACGTGATTCTTGACCTCGACCACCATCTTGTAATTCCTGAGAGTGCGAGTCAAAACGACATTCGGATGATGATAGATTCACTAAGAGAGGTAAAAAATAAACCTTCATTAGTTGTTTGTCACCTCAAACGCAGGAGATGATTAGCTGATGGCCATCGTATGTCAACCGGCGGTCGAATCGCTTGACGCACTCAAGAGTCTCGCACCGTCCGCTTATTACCGCAGCGCAACAGACGACCTTTCTGGACCTTGGCTTGGAGATACAGGAATTGACCTTCTTGAGACCTGACCACAAGCTGGACAGCTCTGCTGGCTGATAACTGGGACTCCTACGGAGCCGAGCGACCGTCTGACGCCACAAGGGAGAACACACTTGATCTGCTCAGGCGGCTGAAGAGGCGCGGGTTTGCGCCGTCGGCAGTGATC